>Ga0105239_10005586_pt1 | contig 14708 bp, 11 predicted proteins | sample KBSC44metaG_FD_92761 | JGI IMG/M metagenome (GOLD analysis project Ga0105239, IMG submission 92761) | Corn rhizosphere microbial communities from Kellogg Biological Station, Michigan, USA - KBS C4-4 metaG | ecosystem: Host-associated > Plants > Roots > Rhizosphere > Soil | place: Michigan, USA... | reverse complement strand
TAGAAGCCGCTACCGAAGCCGAGATCAAACGACAGTTCGACGTTAATTTCTTTGGGCTGATCGAAGTAACACAAGCCTTAATACCAGTTATGCGTCAACAAAGATCGGGTGTTATCATCAACGTTTCTTCTATAGGCGGCAAGGTTACCTTCCCATTCTCGTCACTTTACCATGCTACTAAATTCGCGGTGGAAGGTTTAACAGAATCTATACAATACGAGCTCAACCCATTGGGCATCCACTTAAAAATTGTTGAACCGGGCGGCTATAAAACCGAGTTTGCAGGTCGTTCGATATCCATTTATGGCGTTGGCGAATCAGGCGATTACCAGGCTCCCTTTGATAAATTTATCAGCGCGGTAGAGCAATGGCCGATGTCTGAAAACATTGGCGAAGTGGCCGAAGCTATCTATGAGGCGGCCACCGATGGTACCGAAAAATTGCGTTACCCCGTAGGTCATGACGCTGGGCCAATAATTGAGGCAAGGCACCAGATGGATGATGTGGATTTCAAAAAAATGATATTAGGCCAAATGGGCATTTAAATATCATTGGCTAGGCGGAGGGAGCAAAGATTTTTGGAGTAAGGAGCAAGGATAAGGCGAAAAAAGTCTTTATTCTTTGTTCCAAAAATCCTTGTTCCCTAACCTGCTCAGCCTTCCTTTTTTATAGTAACTTTATCTTATCAATAAAAAAATGCCTGATAAATACATTGACCTCAAATCCATCAGCGATCTGCACCGGATGGTACAATACGCCCCACCCAGGCATCCCCTGGTGAGTGTGATTGACCATTGCGACTTTTATAAAAGCTATCGTCCTAAAGCAGATGTATTTTACCGCTTCGGGTTTTATATTATTTCGTGTAAAAAGTTCGACGGATTGTTAAAATACGGCAAGGGGCATTATGATTTTAATGAAGGCTCCTTGATGTTTACTGCTCCCGACCAGGTTATTGGGCCCGGACCCGATGTTGAAGTGGAAGAAGGCTGGGCACTGTTCATCCATCCCGACCTGATCCATGGTACAGACCTGGGCAAGAAGATACACCAGTATTCCTTTTTTAATTACGAGATAAATGAGGCGCTGCACATTTCGGAAGAGGAAAAACAGATCATTAAAGATTGTGTGGCCAAGATCGAAAAGGAGTACGCGCAAAACATCGACAAGCATTCGCAGGGCCTCATCGTAAGCAATATTGAATTGTTGTTGAATTATTGCAACCGGTTTTATGACCGCCAGTTTTACACCCGGGCAAAAGTTAATTCGGATGTGGTACAGCAGTTTGAGAAATTATTAAAAGATTATTTTTCGCAAAACAACCTCATAGAAACAGGTCTGCCAAACGTGGGTTATTTTGCTTCCAGGCTCAACCTGTCGCCCAACTATCTATCTGATCTGTTGGGTAAATTCACCGGTAAAACCACACAGGAGCATATCCACCTGGAACTGATAGATAAAGCGAAAACCATGCTATGGGGCACCAATCAGTCTATCAGCGAAATTGCCTACGGATTGGGCTTTGAGCACCCATCGCATTTCACCAAAATATTTAAAACAAAGACGGGTAAATCGCCCAGCGAGTACCGGTTGATGAATTAGAGGCTGAACAGACAAACCATTGTACTAAAACATGGTTTACACTTTTTATGGTTTACAAATATGTAATTATCTTAAAATCAATTACTTAATATATTTACACCCTAAAAAAACGGTTTACAGTGTAAACCATAAATATATGGAATTTCCCCACAGTCGCTCAGCCTCTGGCCGTCATTGAAAAACAGATAACGCTGTACTTGCAGGCCTCCGGCATGCGGATAATCGTCACCCGGCTGGAGCCAAGCGACTACAAAATTGATGATCAATAAAGCTGTATCCCCTTTTCCCGATAATCGTCCAATACGGCGCTATCCGGATCAAGATCGGTGATCAGGTAATCAACCTTCGCCAGCGGACAAACGTTCATGCGTTGTACGGAGTTTAACTTTTCAGATATACACATGATCACCAGGCGGTTGGAGGCATTGATCATCGCCTTTTTCAGATGGACGATATTCAGGTCGGAATCCGTTACGCCATCCGCTATCGAAATACCATTGGTGCCTAAAAAACAAATATCAAACTTAATCTCATGCAGATAATTCACCACCTGCGAACCCACGCAAACCTGTGAATCTTTGGAAAACTCCCCACCAATCAATATCACCGTAACCAGGGGATGATCGGCCAGTTGCAGCGCCACCAGCGGACTGATGGTAAACACCGTAACCGCCAGGTTTTGCGGCAGGGCCTGCATCATTTCCAATACGGTGGTACCGCCGCCGGTTAACACCATCATCCCGCTTTTAATAAGACCAATAGCTTTACGGGCAATAGCCTTTTTGGCATCAACCGCATAAATATCGGTATGTTGAAAAGGGTAGTGGAATGATTTGGACAGGGCGCCGCCATGCACTTTAACAATCTGCCGGGAATCGTCCAACTCCATCAAATCGCGCCGTATGGTGTCTTCGGATACATTCAGCGCTGTGGCCAGGTCAGCCGATAATACTTTGTTGTGCAGGTTTATTTGTTTGATGATAAATGCGTGGCGTTCCTTTTTAAGCATATACAAATGTAGTTTTTTGTAACAATCCTGAATCAGGTGTATTTATAGCGCTATAAACATGCGGTTATTTGCAACTTATAAAATAAAATCAGATAAATAGCGCATAATTAAAAATAAATTATACATATATTTAGCACAGACTTTATTACTATGCGGTTTTATGCAGGATTCACCGCCTGGTACCGGCCAAAATTATCTTAACGGATTTCGCCCGGGAATTTGCAACTAACAAACACTATATAATTAACCCATTTAAGTATGAAAAAAAGTTTACTCTTTTTTTTCCTGGTATTATGTTGTTGTGCCCTAAAAACCATGGCGCAAGTACAAAGCATTACCGGAAAAATCACCTCGGCGGATGATGGAAGTCCATTACCCGGGGTATCCGTAAAAATTAAAGGAACCAACATCGGTACCCAATCCGATTCAAAAGGCGTCTATTCCATTGCCGCCAGTCCCGGCCAGGTTATCGTCTATTCCTTTATAGGCATGAAAGGCCAGGAAAAAACCGTTGGCACGGCCACTGTAGTGAACATAGCGCTCCAGTCGGACGCCACCATGTTAAAGGAAGTGCCTATTACGGTGGGCTTCGGCGTAAAGGCCGACAAGCGTTATTCTACCTCGCCGGTACAAACTGTTAAGGGCGAGGCCATTCAGCAAACCCAGCGCGAAAACTTTATCAATGCCTTGCAGGGCCGCGTGGCCGGCGCTACGGTTACCAGTACCAGCGGTAACCCGGGTGCATCATCGTCCATTGTATTACGTGGTTTAAACTCCATCGGCGGTTCAAACAGCCCCCTGTTTGTTGTTGATGGTATCCGGGTAAGCAACGATGCGGTTGACCAAAGCTCGCTGGCATCCAATGGTGATAACCGACGCGAGGATTTTACCAACCGTATCGCGGATATCAACCCCGACGATATTGAAACAGTTACGGTACTGAAAGGCGCGGATGCGGCAGCGGTATATGGATCATCGGCCTCGGGTGGCGCCATTGTGATCACCACCAGGAAAGGCCATGCCGGCCCGGGTACCGTTACTTATGATAATGACTTCGGTTTTGCTACGGCCTATCGTTTCCCTAAAATTCAAACGGTTTATGGCGTGGGCCAAAACGGCAGCAGCAGCGGTGTTGTACGTACGCTGTTCGGTCCGGCCTATGCGCCTGGCACGCAAACTTATAATAACCTGCAGGATATTATGCAAACCGGCCACACGGTGATCAACAACCTGGCCTTTGAAGGCGGTAACGAGATCACTACCTACCGACTTTCGGCCTCTATCCGGAACACCACAGGTGTACTGCCCGTAGCTTATAACGATAAGATTTCGCTGCGTTTTTCGGGTACGTCAAAAATCTCGTCCAAATTAACCAGCAGCGCTTCATTCAACTATTTTAATATCGATAACCGTAAACTGAATAAAGGCAACTCGGGTACTTATATCGACGCGCTGGCATGGCCTACCAATGATGATGTGCGCAATTACCTGAACCCAGACGGAACCCGCAGACTGATACTACCGGCAAGCGGGTCAAACATAACATCTGATGCTACGGTTGATTTTGACAACCCGATTTGGGATGCCCATAACAACATCAGCCGCGATAAAACCAACCGTATGATCGGCAATATCGACCTGTCATTTGATGCCACTTCCTGGCTTAATTTCAGGGCGCTGGCCGGTGTTGACTATGCCGCAACTGCTGGTAATAACTTTGTGAGCCAGTACAGTTCATCATACCAAAATTCGCCGCTAAACAGCTTCGCGGCCACCAGCGGTATTGCCACCGGCGGTATCATTGATAATTATAACGATGGCAACCTGCAGATCAACGGTTCATTCTTTGCCACCGGCAAAAAGCAATTCGGCGATTTTAAAACCACGCTGGCGGTTGGCGCCGAAGCCATTTCCAACTCGGATGAGGTGAATGGTTATTACGGCGAAAAATTCATCCAGCCCGATTTTAACAACATCAACAATACCACACCAACCACACAGCGTTCATCAGACTATGTGAAAAAAGTGCGTTATCTTTCTGGTATCGCCAGGTTGGGTTTAGTTTATAAAGAGATACTGACGCTTAATGCTACCGCTCGTGAGGAGTATTCGTCCAAACTATCGGGCACACAACAGGATCATTATTTTTATCCATCAGTGGGCCTCGGATTTATATTTACCGAACTGCCCGGTTTAAAGGATAACCCTATATTATCATTCGGTAAAATAAGGGCATCATATGCCGAAGTAGGTAAAGACCCTGCCGCTCCTTACAAAATACGGTCGACCTTATTACAACAAACTACTACCGGCGGCGGCTTTGCTTATGACGTTACCGGCAACAACCCCAACCTAAGGCCCGAGCGCGACAAAGAGCTTGACCTGGGTGCTGAATTTCAATTTTTCAACGGTCGTTTAGGTGCCGATATCAGCTATTATGAGGTAAAGGCAACCAACCAGATCTTTAACCCCCGTATCAGCTATGCATCGGGGTATATACTGGAATATCTTAATGGTGGCGAAGTAAAAAACCATGGTTTTGAGGTATCATTAACCGGCGCACCTGTTAAATCGAAAAACTTTAGCTGGGATGTATTATTAAACTTTACCGCGGCCCGTGGTAAAGTAGTGAGTTTGGGTGGTTTGCCGGAATATTATAACTCCGATACCTGGATCTACTCCAACGTGCGCTCGAGTATCTTCCCGGGCAGCAGCACCACAAATATCGCGGCTTACGGTTATGCCCGCAATAAAGCCGGTCAGATCCTGATCGATCCTACCAGCGGCATACCTATCAGCAACGTAACCTTTGGCGTAGCCGGCGACAGGCAGCCAAAATTCAGCATAGGCCTGGGTAACCATTTTACATTTAAAGATCTTGACCTCAACTTCCTGTTCGATATACGTAAAGGCGGAGATGTATTTAACGGCAACGAGCTTTTCATGACCCGTTATGGCTTAAGCGTTCGTACACTGAACCGGATGACCCCGATCGTTATACCGGGTGTTTTAAAAGACGGTAACGAAAACTCTGCCAACCCTACTGTTAACAATATCCAGGTTACACCCAACACCCAGAATAACTATTATGCCAACAGCATTGATGCCGATTTTATTGAACACAATATTAACTGGGTAAGGTTAAAGGACATCACGTTAAGCTATCGGTTACCGCAATCGTTATTAAAACGTCAGAGCGTATTTAAATCGGCCAGTGTGTTTGTAACGGCTACCGATGTGTTTATGATCACTAACTATTCCGGGGCAGATCCTGACGTAAACGGCACCAACTCCTCCACTTTAGGAACAGGCGCTGCTGGCTTTGATTATGGTACCGTACCTACGCCAAGGGTAATTTCTTTAGGTTTAAAAGTGAAGTTATAAAAAGAAGACAACATGAAAAGTTTTAAATATTCCATATTGACAATGCTTGTGCTGTTTTCGGCAAGCAGTTGTAAAAAATACATAGATGTAAATACCAACCCCAACGCACCGGTCACGGCTGATGCATCGGCCCTGTTGCCGCCCATACAGGCTGGTATGGCCCGGGGTGTTTGGTATGATAGCCGTTATATAGGCCAATATGCCCAGGTTTGGGGATCGGCCACAGCCAACAACGTTTGGGACGAAGAAGGCTACCTGCCCGCGTCTGACTCCAATGGCGAGATGTGGCGCACGGTTTATTTTAGCCTGGGGCAAAACATCACCCTGTTATGGCAGGATGCTATCCCCAAAAAGAAATGGGATTATGTGGCCGTAGGCTACGCGCTGCGGGCCTGGGGCTTCCAGACCGGTGGCGATCTGTATGATCATATGATCGTGAAAGAAGCCTTTGACCCTACACGCCTTACCTTTGATTATGACGATGGTTCTGTTGTTTACGCCGAAGTGGTAAAGGATTGCCAGCTGGCCTTAAATTACATGAACCTGGCTATTAAAACCGATAATCAGACCATATCGCCTACGCTGGCCAAAGGTGATTATATGTATTATGGCGACCGCAGCAAATGGATCAAATTCATTTATGCCATACTGGCTCAGAACGCGCTACACCTAAGCAACAAAGCCTCATTTAATGCCGATAACGTAAAGAAATATGCCGACAGCTCGTTCGTGAGCAATGCGGATAATGCCAGCGTAGAGTGTAAAGGTTCACAATCTGGTGATTCCAACTTCTGGGGACCATCAAGAGGTAATATCGGCCCGTACAAACAATCAGACTTTATAGTTCGCTTGTTGGATGGTCGTATTTTTACCGGCTCTACCACACAGGATACTACTTTAGATCCGCGTATTAAGCAATTGATATCACAAAGCAAGGATAAAGTATACCGCGGTGTTATAGGCACCAATGGCGATCCTAACGCCTCAGATGCCACTACCCTTATACCTTATTTGTTTGGGAATGGTGTAACCAGTTATCCAACTGCAACACCTAATGCCCAGCGATACATCTATAATGATAATTCACGCGGCGTATTGATGACCTACGGCGAAGTACAATTCTTCAAAGCCGAAGCCTTATTTAAAAAAGGCGATCTGAGTGGTGCTTACGCCGCCTATATCAACGGGGTTAATGCCAGTTTGGATTTTGTAAGTAATCCGCCTCAGGCCGCATCACTTACCGGCACCCAAAGGTTTATATCTGCCGCCGCCATAGCTGCTTATATGAGCGGGCCATGCGTTAAACAAAGCGCCGCTGACCTAACCCTGGCCGATATCATGCAGCAAAAGTTCATCTCGTTGTTTGTATGGGGATCACTGGAAGCCTGGGCCGATGAGCGCCGTTATAATTACGATACTAATATTTTCCAGGGCTTTAGTAAACCGGGCACGCTTTATCCGGATAACGGCGGCAAGCAGGTTTATGTGGTGAGGCCGCGCTATAACTCAGAGTATATCTGGAATGTGCCAGCCCTCAAGAGCTTCGGCGCTCTTGACCCGGATTATCACACTAAAAAGCCATGGTTTATTTTACCTTAATTATTTCAAAAAAAGACATTATGAAAAAGAGCTTTTATATCATTACATGCCTGTTTTTGATCATGATCACAGGTTGTAAAAAAAATACCATCACCCAGATATCGCAACCGGCAACGGGTGCACAACTGAGGTTTATACAAGCTATTCCCGGCCTACCCGCTGTTGATGAGTATGTGAACGACAAAAAGATAAGTCCGCAGCAAAACGTGGGATTGACGGATAATTTAAAACCCACATCAATCATCACGGGTATCACTTATCCGGCGGCTTTTAACACCGCTACGCAATTTGGCGGTCTTTATCCGGGCGGTACATCCGTTAATTACGCGTTGGTAGCTTCGGGCAATACAACTATTAAAATTGCTACGTCGACACCAGTGCCGGCATTAGTGAGCCCGCAAACTGCAGCACCCAACACCACTGTTGTGAGCCTAACACAATCGCTTACAGAACGGGGTACGTACTCGTTGTTTACCATCGGTTATCCGGATAAACCAACCGCTTTGTTTGTAGAGGATAAATTCCCTACTGCCGATATGACCAAGATCTATGTGCGATTTGGCAATTTTATACCCAACAGTCCACCGCTTGATGCTACCGGTGTTTATACCGCTGCAGGTGCCACTACCGCCACCACATTAACCCCGTTTACCAGCATAACGGCAGGTATGCTAACCGATTTTTTACCCATAGATGCTAACGCCATAGGTACTACCGGGTATACCTTCCAGCTGTACCTGGCAGGTACAAGTACCAAAGTGGGTGCGGTTACCAAAGCCATCAACATGGCGCCGGGCAGATACTATACCATTATGGCCAATGGCTTGTATGCAGATTATGTGGTTGGTACTACCGGCATCACCTTAAAGGCAACTGCCAGGCCAACCAAACCAACTGATCCTAACAGTTTGTTACCCGAAATATATTTTAACCCACCGGGGATAAGTTATTTTACTACTAAATAAGCCTCCCGGTTTATTAAAAGCCCCGAAATATTCGGGGCTTTTTTGTTATTGGGATGACACGGCTTTTTTTAACCCTGGTATATTTGCATCTGGTTCATTAATTTTCAGATGCCTTAATATTCTATGAAACAACTACCGCAGATACCGCAATCGAGCTTTGATTTTTTAAACGCGTTGAAATTAAACAACAACCGGGAGTGGTTCAACCTACATAAAGCCGAGTTTGAAAAAGAGCAAGGCCACCTGCAGGTTTTTGCCGAGGCCTTGTTGCAGCAAATGAATATTCATGATGTAATAGAAACCGTTTCCGGCAAAAAAAGTCTTTACCGCATTTACAGGGATACCCGCTTTTCCACCGATAAAACGCCTTACAAAATACACTGGTCGGGTAGTTTTAAACGTGCCACCAAATACCGCCGGGGCGGGTATTATTTTCATATTGAACCGGATAACAGCTTTGTTGGTGGTGGTTTCTGGGGGCCAAACCCGCAGGACCTAAAACTGATCAGAGAAGATATAGCCTTTGATGCCACCCCGCTCAGAAAGATATTGAATGATCCCACATTTACTTCGGTATTTGAAACGCTGGAGGGTGAGCAGTTAAAAACAACTCCCAAAGGCTTTGATGCTGCTCATGAAGCCATTGACCTGCTACGTTATAAACAATTCATACTGAGGAAGCGCTTTACAGATGCCGAAGTTTTAGACCCGCATTTTGTGGACCAGGTAAACAGCACATTTAAAACCATGCGCCCTTTTCTGGATTACATGAGCGAAGTTCTTTCTACCGATGTAAATGGGTTGGCGATTTAATAATTCAGCCGGATACCCTTTTTTATCTACCTTCTTTAAGTCGATAATTCACAAGAATTTATCGCGTTTATAATATTGCCCCTATTATTTCAGAATTTTACCCCTTGTTTTTTCTCAAAGCATCGAGCTTTGTTATGATCAGTGCCCCTCACTGCTCGCAACCGATTATTTAACCAAAACCATCAAAATGAGAAAAGCATTCATCTTATTGCCTGTATTGGCAATTGCACTATTTGCATCTTGCAACAAATCTATCAACCGTGTACCTACTGACACAGGCGCTTCAAAAACCCTGGTAAAAGGCGTCCACTCCATCGGCACAACTTATTATGTTGACCCGGCGGGTAATGATAGTAACAATGGGCAAAGCACCGCCACCGCATGGCAAAGCATCAGCAAAGTAAATACCCAAACTTTTTTACCCGGCGATCAGATCTTGTTTAAAGCCGGTGGTACCTGGAGCGGACAGCTTTTGCCAAAAGGATCGGGCAGTTCCGGGAGCCCTATTGTTATTGATATGTATGGAACAGGTAGCAAACCTGTAATTAATGGTTCTGGTGCCGATACAACCGGGGCAGTTAAATTAATAGGTCAATCTTACTGGCAAATAAAAAATTTAGAAGTTACTAACAAGCAGGCGGCGGGTGGTACATCCAGGTTATACGGCATTCATATCAAGACCGCTACTTCTACTGCTTTTACTAATGTGCAAATTCTGAATTGTTTTGTGCATGATGTCAACTCTTATACCACCGAATCCAACACCACCTTATTTAACAAAGGAACAGGAGGAATAATAGTTGGAGGGAATAATAGCGAGGTGCTCATCAAAGGCTGCCACGTAAAAGATGTAACCGTAGAGGGCATCAGGAATACGGGTGGCACCTGCTCTCACATCCTGATTGATAGTAATTTGATAGAGAATGTTTATGGTGACGGTATTGTATTAAACGGGGTCAATACCAATTCGGCTATTACCAGGAACATTGGCCGCAATTTATGCTATAATACAAACACCTACAATTATGCGGGTATGTGGACATCTAATAGCGTGGGTACCCTGGTAGCACACAACGAAATATCTGGCATTACTGGTGGTGGTGCAAATGATGGGGAGCCTTTTGACGCCGACCTGGGCGTTAACGGAGACATTTTTGAATACAATTATACGCACGATAACAAAAGGGGCTTTATGCTATTTATGCACGGCATTAGCAATGTAATAGTACGTTATAATATTAGTGTAAATGATGTAGGAGACGGAGTTAGATTATTTTTCTACGATCCCGGAAGTCATACGAATATTAAAATTTACAACAACACATTTTTTATAACCGGGAATGTTGCGCAACTATTTTATAACGATTTTAATAACACAAGCAATACCACCGAGTTTAGTAACAACATTGTTTATTGCACAGGTACGGTAGCCAAGTTTTCACAAAACGGTACAAGTGCTAATTGCTTTTTCCATAGCAATTGTTTTTATCCACAATCCATGACGTCTGTTAACGGGCCGGCAACGGGAACAATGTCGGGTAGCGTATATTCAGATCCCAAATTTGTGAGCGCTGCTTCCGGCGCTACCACCAACTTTAACCTGCAATCAACTTCACCTTGTATTAACATGGGAACAGTTATGGGTAACAATGGCGGTATTGATTTTTATGGCACTGCTTTACCTGCCGGTGCGCCGGATATCGGTTTTTACCAGCACATCACCACGGGAACAACAAGCACCCTGAATGCTACCGCCGATGCTTATGTGAGGGATGGTAGTTATGCCACCACAAACTATGGCACTTTAGCTTATACCGTGGTTAAATCGGATGCTGTAGGTTACGCCAGAAAAACATATGAAAAGTTTGATTTCAGTTCTGTATCAGCCTCAACAGTGCAAGCAGCTACTTTGAGTTTATATGTTAATGGTGTCAATACAGCTCCTACCCGCACCATTTCGGTATATACCACCCAAACCGAAAACTGGGGTGAGACATCCATCAATTGGAATAATGCCCCTACCGACACTACCTATGTAGGGCAAATAGTGGTAACCGGCGTTGGTACCTATGCCCTGGATGTTAAGAACGCCATCAACACACAATTGGGAAACTCAGATCATATCGTCTCCTTCTTATTGAAAAACAACGGTGCCAATAGTTCAACCAATGATATCACCCTCAACAGCCGGGAGGCAACCAGTAATCAGCCTACATTAACGGTTACCTATTGACAAAAAGTGGGTTTACATGGTTTACTCTTTTTACAGTTTACATTTATTTAATTATTTTATTTTCAATTAATTAAATTTATTTTACCATCAAAAGTGGGTTTACAGTGTAAACCCACTTTTGATGGTTTCGTCCCCTCAGGGTCCACTTCGAAAGACCCTGAGGGGACATAATCAAACACGCAGTATCGACTACCGGTCTGCGCTCCGCTGTACCACCCTCGCTTCGCCTGCGGCGGAAAGAGGTTAGAGAAGAAATCCCCTCTATGCGCGAAGCGGAGAGGGGGGTGACAAGCGCAGCGATGTCGGGGTGAGTCGATACCGCGTATTCGATTCTTATCCTTTGCCTATTCATCGGCCATTATTCAGGTAACCGATAGCACGAAATAAAATCCAGGAGCATTATCATCCTACCATCATAAAGCTTAAATTAGATAACAATTTTTTAAGCTACCCGTCTCTCCTATACATCATATTTAATAACCCCTATGAAAACCTCCATCAAACTCGGCATAGCAGCCTTAGCCTTTAGCATATTTTCAGGTTCAAATTCAAACGCTTATACCATCAATAAATCGACCATTGCACCTCCATCTATCAGCAATAACCTCAATATCAAAAATATAGTTCTTGTACATGGGGCCTTTGTAGATGGCTCCGGGTGGAAACCTGTTTATAATATACTGGTTAAAAAAGGCTATCATGTAACCGTTGTTCAGCAGCCCCTAACTACCTTTGAGGGTGATGTTGCTGCTGTTAAAAGAATTATCGCCCAACAAAACGGCCCTTGTATTTTAGTGGCGCACAGTTATGGCGGGGCTATTATTACCATTGCCGGGAATGACCCTAAGGTTGCAGGATTGGTATACATCGCTGCGCATGCTCCTGATAACGGCGAAAGCGAAGCCGGTAATGGCAAGCTTTATCCGTCGGCCTATAAATCACTTCAAAAGGGCGCCGATGGCTTTGATTATATCGATCCATCTAAGTTTTACGCTGATTTTTCGGCAGATCTTCCAAAAGATCAGGCAGAGTTCATGGCCAACTCACAGATGCCCACAGCCGACATTGTGTTTCATGCCATTATAGCAAACCCCGCCTGGAAAGTAAAACCAAGCTGGTATATGGTTGCCAAGTCTGACAGGATCATCAACCCAGACCTGGAACGGATGTATGCGAAACGCGCCCACAGCCACACCGTGGAGATAGCAGGCGCCAGTCACTCCGTATTTGAATCACACCCCCAGGAGGTAGCCAAATTAATTATTGAAGCCGCTACTCAATCGACCAAAAAGAAATAATTACCCGTATTTTTTAACAATGAATAAGCACATAAAATCCTATATATCTCTTTTTATCAGTGTTTTTACAGTTATACTGCTTCTGTTTAACAAAAATATAGCCATTGCTCAAAGCGCTGCCCAGACAGAAGAGATTCCTCTTTGGCGGGGCACACCTCCGGATGGCCCGGGCCCTCAAGGTCCTGAAAACGTAAGTACGAAGGGTTCTTACACCAACATTTCTGTGCCCAGGCTAATTGTTCATCAGCCGGATCATCCAAATGGGATAGCCATATTGGTGATTAGCGGTGGTGGTTACGCACATCTCGAAGCGGGGAAAGAAAGTACACCTGCCGCTAACTGGCTGCAGTTTGAGGGAATTACAGCATTTGAGCTTATCTATCGTTTACCCGGCGAAGGCTGGGCTAATGCCAATGTACCTTTTGAAGACGGGCAACGGGCGATGCGCATCATCAGGAGTTTATCAAAAAAATATGGATATGATCCGCACCGTATCGGGATCATGGGCTTTTCGGCAGGTGGTCACCTGGCCGGAATGATGGCAACAACATTTGATAAGCCATTCTATACCCCTGTTGATAACACCGATCTTGTACCCGCCCGTCCGGATTTTGCCGCGTTGCTTTACCCGGTAATAACCATGCTACCTCCGTATGATCACACCCATTCTGAAAAAGAGATTATAGGCAAACACCCGGATAAAGAGGCTCAAAAGCGCTACTCGGTGCAGCTACATGTTACTCAGAAAACGCCACCTACCTTTTTGGCCCAGGCAGAGGATGATCCTATCTCTAATGTGCAGAATAGTCGTTTAATGTACACGGCGCTTCAGGACCACCAGATACAAAGTGAAATTCATCTTTTCCCCACCGGCGGACATGGCTGGGGCATGGGAGCTCCAGGTTCGCCGGAACAGGAATGGCCAAAATACTTTAAGGCCTGGCTCAAAAAGACAGGAATATAACGGTAAACCGAAAGTCATCAAATCAAAAAGCTCTGCAACACGCAGAGCTTTTATATAAAAAACCGACAAATAAAAATACCCCTATTATTTACGTCCCGGCAAGATCAATCGATTACGGTTTAGCAAGGGAAATATCTATTTTCCCATCTTCCATCCCTTCTATATTCTTGTCAGTAAATATGGTTTTGGAAGTTTTTTCCAGGGCAGTTAACAGATCTTCTGTACTACCTTTGGCATGAGCCACTAAAATAATAGAACCAGTACCGCTAAATTTCATTTTGGTGCTATCAACCCCGGCGCAGGCTTTTACATTGGTATTCAGTTTCCGGAGGTTTTCCATGGTAATACCTTTAATGGTAATAACCGTTTTATACCCTGAAAGAGCGTTAACAGGTGCGGGTGCCGCTGTATCAACTTTCTTTTTCTTTTTAAATAGCCCCAAAATTTTGTCGCCGGTGCCACCGGCTCTGCCCGCGGTATTTGTCGCGTTATCTGCTTTGTTAAGTACACTATTTGCTTTGTCGATAAGGCTCTGAGATCTTGCTGTAGATATCCCTGTAAGTACGGAGAGCAAAATTAAAACGATAAGATTTTTCATGACGGATTGGTTTGGTTAATGCCTGTATAGATTACTTAATAGATGATAGTAGCTTCATAGCTTCCTTGGATGCGTTGAGGTTATAGGGATATCTTACGCATCATTAATTACTATACAAAACTATCTCATAAACACTTCAATAGAAATACCAGTATTTTTGGAATTATTTATACCAGTTTTTAGGTAGTTGATCAAACCTGTTTAAATCGCGTTTCCAAAAACATTAACTTCACTTATAATAAT
>Ga0105239_10005585_pt1 | contig 14708 bp, 12 predicted proteins | sample KBSC44metaG_FD_92761 | JGI IMG/M metagenome (GOLD analysis project Ga0105239, IMG submission 92761) | Corn rhizosphere microbial communities from Kellogg Biological Station, Michigan, USA - KBS C4-4 metaG | ecosystem: Host-associated > Plants > Roots > Rhizosphere > Soil | place: Michigan, USA... | reverse complement strand
TTGGAGATAACATCGGCGGCGTAATCTTCCACGACATGGGTAACGTCTATACGGGAGTAAACACGATCAGTTTTCGCTTCCACCAGAAAAACCTGCAAGACTTTGACTATATGGTGCACAGCGTCGGCTTCGGAATCCGGGTCCGGACGCCGGTGGGCCCCATCCGGGTCGATCTCAGCTTCAGCCCGAACCCGCCGAGATTTTTCGGATTCAACGGCACCCTGGACGACCTGCTGAAAGTACCCGCCTCGCAGGTTCTGTGCACGGCGTCGTCGCCGCTGTGCTCGAATCAGCGCATCAACTGGTTCCAGTTCCATTTCTCTCTGGGACAGACGTTTTAACATATGCTCGGGCACACTATGGTCGCGGCTGGATTGGCGCTCTGGCTTCCTGCGTTGACGGCCGAGACGTTAGACCGCATCGCGGTCACCGTGGGCCAAGAGGTAATTACTGAAAGCCGGATCGTTCTGGATCTGCGTGTAGCGGCGTTCCTGGACCGGAAGCCGGTCGATCTGAGCGTCGCGGCTAGGCGCCAATCCGCGGAACGGCTGGTGGATCAGCTCCTGATCCTGCGGGAAGCACTGGACAGCCACGTGACCTTGCCATCGGTCGAGGCAACGGCCGGCCTGATAGCGCCGTACGCTGCCGAGAGCGACTACCAAGCGAATCTGGAGCGCTATGGGATCTCGGAGCGTGACTTGGGCGCTCATCTGCTGGCGGGATTACGCACGCTGACTTTCACCGACCTGCGGTTCCGGCCCGACGTCCAGGTTTCAGAACAGGACCTTCGAAGCTACTACGACAAGTTGCCTACTTCGGCTGCGGTGCCAAGTCCTTCCTTTGAAGACAGCCGCGATCAGATTGAAAAATTGCTAGTGGAGCAGAGGGTGCTCGACGACCTCGACAAATGGCTGGCAATGGCCCGCAGCGCAGCGGGAGTCCGTTATTACGACAAGGCCTTTCAATGAGGAAGTTTAGACGCATCGCGCTGTGGACGCTGGCGGTACTGGCTACCGTGGTGGTTCTGGCAAGTATCGCCGGTGTACTCATCGTTCGGAGCGATCGCTTTCACCAATACATCCAACGGCGCATCGTCGACGAAGTGCAGCGCGCCACCGGCGGCCGCGTAGAGTTGGGTGGCTATTCGCTCGATTGGCACAATCTTACAGCCCAGGTTCAGCAACTTGTGATTCACGGCAAAGAATCTCCGGCCGAGCCGCCGCTCTTGCAGGTTGGTTCGGCGACTTTAGGCTTACGAATCATCTCTGTGCTGGAGACAAAGGTCGACCTGGCGTCGCTGCGCGTAGAGCGGCCGCAAGCGTACTTTGTCGTCTATCCCGACGGTTCCACGAACTTTCCAGGCCCCCCCGCCAGGTCCAATAAAGTCTGGTCGGAAGAAATGTTGAACCTCAAGATCGGCAGTTATGAGATCGTCGACGGGCTCGTCGAGTACGACGGCCAGCGAATCCCGCTGCATTTGAAGGGCGAACATCTGCGAATGCGGATGAACTATGAAGCGCAGACTCCTTCTTATCGCGGCGAGATTTCGACCGACAGCCTGCAGGTCACAGCAGAAGGATACGGACCTATCCCGACCAGTATGAGCGCGTCCTTTGCGCTCGAAAAGTCGCGAATTGTACTTCCTCGCGTTCACGTGGCGACCAAAGAGTCCTCTGCCGATCTGAGCGGGACGCTGGTCGATCCACGCTCGCCGCGTGGGACTTTGGCGATGAGAGTCAATGCGTCCGTGCGGGAAGCGGTAAGAATATTCCATCTGCCGCTGGAGCCCACCGGGTCGGCCTTCTTTGACGGTCGAGTGAACGTCGCATTTGACCAGCCGTTGACGTCGATTCTGCAGGGCCGGGTAACGGCGCGCGGCTTGGGCTACACGCAAGATCGCTTAAAGATCCGGGATGCGGATGTGCGGGGAGACCTTCAACTCACGCAGGACCGGCTCACATTGCTGCAAATGACTGCCAGGGTCATGGGCGCGGAGATCGCGGGCCAAGCCAAGCTGGAGCACGGTCAGCAATTTCACACCGAAGGGACCATCAACGGACTGGATCTGCGGCAAGCCGCGGCCATACTCACGGATCGTCCGATAGCCTGGAACGGCACGATGGCGGGAACCTTCTCCGTGGACGCTACTGTAAACCAGCGGGATACAATGGCGCACGGGAACCTGAGCGTCACGCCTATAGCTGGCGGCGCGTCTCTTGCTGGTAGTGCCCCGGTCGAGGGCCACCTGGATGTGGCGTACGATCAGGCCGCCGGGACCATAGCGCTAGGGTCGTCATCCATCGCCACGCCGGCCACGCGCTTGGAAGTTTCCGGCACCCTGGGTAAGACGCTACAAGTGCGGTTGCGGTCGACCGATCTGAATGACCTGCTGCCCGCGCTGGCCATCACGGAGGATCATCCGCCGACCGAGATTCCGCTGAAGCTGCGCAATGGCAGCGTTACCGCCGACGGGTTGGTGACGGGATCGTTAGATCAGCCGCGTTTTGTAGGACAGGTCACGATCAGCAATGGAGTGATTCAGGGAGAAGGGTTCGATCGGTTCACCGGCGAGATCGATGCGACACGCCAGGAGATTAACGGGACGCGGCTGGTGATTTCACGCGGCGCTATGACTGCATCGGGAATGGTCAACTTAAAAGCCCGCGAGGGCAGTTTCGATGACCCCAGCCTGGACGCGCAGTTCGATCTGAAAAATGCTTCTGTGGGCGAACTGGTCAAGGAGCTAGGCAGCTCGGTGGAGATCACGGGAACAGGCTCGGTTAGCGGGCACGTGGGCGGGTCGCTCCGTAGACCGGAAGCCCAGTTGACACTGGATATCGAGAAGCCGGCAGCGCTCGGCGAGCAGATCGATAGGGTGCACGCCGACGCACGCTACCGGCTGGGCGAGTTGGACGTCACCAATGGGATCGCCACGGATGGAGCCTCTGAGCTGCGGTTCAGCGGAACCTATCGCCATCCCGAGAACGATCTGAAATCGGGCGACTTGAGTTTCGATGTGTCCGGGCAGAGAGTTGCAGCCTCGCGGATCGAGTACATCGCCAAGCTTTCTCCACCAGTGGACGCGCAGTTAGGCGGCAAGCTGAGCGGAACCGGGCGGATCACCAATGGAAGCTTCGAGCTCAAAACCGCAACCGCGGATCTCAGTGCTAACGGCGTGACCGTGGATGAGGACCCCATTGGCGACCTCACGCTTACGGCTGAAACCAAAGGGAGCAACTTGAGCGTCCGGGCTAGCGGCAATGTCCGGGAATCGATGGTGGAAGCGAGCGGAGTCTGGCGCCTGGAAGGTGATGCTCCGGGCGAAGCTACGGTAAAGTTCTCGCGAATGAATATCGATTCCTTACACGACCTGGTGATGCTGGGACGCAAGGAAAATCGTCCGGCGGCGCCGCCTTTCGAAGGGTTTGTTCAGGGGGGGGCCACGATCACGCTGCCACTGCGAAAACCCGAGACCTTCCGCGCCAAAGTCACGCTGGACAGCGTCCAGGTCAATCCCCGGCCCAACCAGGTCTTGCGGCTGGGGGTGCAGCAGCAGGACGTGATTCTGAAGAACAGTCAGCCATTAATGGTGGACATTACCAATGACCGCGCCCAGCTCGCTCCGACCCAATTCACCGGACGAAATACGAACGTCTCGGTCGAAGGCGCGATGCCGTTCAAGGGCACTGCGGGCGCCGATGTGTCCGTGCGCGGAAACATCGATCTGGTGATTCTGCAGTTGATCAATCCCGAGCTAGCCGCCAAGGGCGTTGCAAACCTGCAGGTGTCGATCCGTGGGAACTTGCAGAACCCCAATGTGAACGGACGTTTGCAATTTAGCAAAGCGTCCTTGTCCTACGACGATCTGGTGTACGTTGTGGACAATGCGGAAGGGTCGATCGCATTCGATCGGAATCGCGCGACCATCGAAAAGCTGACGGCGGAGACCGGCGGCGGAACGATTGCGTTCACGGGCAGCCTGGATTTCGGTGCGGCACTCGATTCCGGGACGGCTCTGGTGTATCGTCTGCAGGCCGAAGCCCGCCGGGTGCGCGTGCGCTTGCCGCAAGATCTAAGTACCACCTTCGATGCGAGCTTACGGCTGACCGGGGCCTCGGATGCGAGCACGCTTTCAGGGTCGGTGACTCTCAATCGCGCTTCGTTCAATCCGCGCAGCGACCTGGGTCAGCTGTTGGCTCAAGCTTCGGGACCCACGCCCGTGCCGACCTCGCCCAACGAGTACTTGCAGGGCATGCGTTTCGACGTTCGCATCGAAAGTGCCTCGAATTTTCAGGTGGAGACTTCGCTGACGCGTGATGTGGAAGCGGAAATAGACCTACGCTTGCGGGGCTCGCCGATCCGGCCTGTGCTTCAGGGCACCGTGTCGATCAACCAGGGCGAAATGCAGGTTTTCGGAACCAAGTACACCATCAATCGCGCCGATATCCGATTCCTCAATCCGGTGAAGATCGAGCCGACCGTCGACATGGATCTGGAAACTAAACTCAGAGGCGTCACGGTAAACGTAACTCTATCGGGGACCGCTAGCAATCCCAAAATAAACTGGAGTTCGGATCCACCTCTTCAGCAATCCGAGATCATCGCGTTGCTGGCGACTGGCCGGGATCCGACGGCGATCGCGAACCAGACGGCTCCCGGAGTTTCGGGCGGCGGTGCGAACAACTTCGCGGCAGCCGGATCGGGTTTGGTGGGCCAAGCTCTCAACTCGCAGATCAACAGCCGGTTTACTAGATTCTTCGGCGCGACGCGCGTAAAGATCGATCCCACGTTAGTCGGCGTCGACAATCTACCGCAAGCACGCCTGACGTGGGAGCAGTCGGTCTCGAAGGACGTGACGTTGACCTATATTACGAATCTGAACCGCACGCAGGAGCAATTGATCCAGGTGCAGTGGGATCTGGACAAGAACTGGTCGGCCATCGCTCTGCGCGACCCGAACGGCCTCTTCGGAATCGACTTTCAATACCGTAAGAGATTCAAGTAGGCGCTTATTTGTATCCGATATGTAAGGCTACGGCGCCGCCCGTCATGCGCTCGAATTCGACCCGCGCGAAACCTGCCCGGCGCATCTCCTCGGCAAGTTGCTCTGCACCGGGAAATTTCCGGATGGATTCGGGCAAGTACGAGTAGGCCTCGGGCGAGCCCGAGACGAGCCCTCCGATCCGTGGCAGTACGCGCGTGGAGAAAAAACCGTATAACGCGCGGAAGGCGGCATTGGGGGGCTGAGAAAATTCAAGAATCGCTGCCACTCCTCCGGGTTTCAATACCCGCAACATCTCTTCCAGCCCGCTCTGGTAGTTCGCCAGATTGCGGAAGCCGAATGCAACCGTGATCAGATCGAGCGAGTTTCGGGCCAAGGGAAGCGACAGCGCGTCGGCTTCGAATAAAGGCGTTCGGAATCGCCGGTTGCCGATCTTACGGCGCGCCTCCACCAACATGGGATGACAGAAGTCGCTCGCTAGAACCGGCCGGCGGGCCCGAGTTTCGAGCTCCAGCAGCACGTCGCCCGTTCCGCAGCATAAATCGAGCACTTGCGTATCCGGACGATCCAGAATCTCCGACACACGCGCGACGGTGCGGGCGCGCCAGCTTTTATCCAGATTGAACGAGAGCAGGTGGTTCAGCAGGTCATAGCGCGGGGCGATGCGGCCGAACATGCCGCGGACCCACTGGGACGCAGCCTGCTCGTTGGCGGCCCCTTGGGGCGTAGTCCCGGTCATCCGAGAGCCGCTTGAATCGATTCCAGCACCAGACCATCCTCAACGCCGGAAACAATGGCTACCTCACCGATCTTGACCGGCAGCACGAAATGAACCTGGCCTTGAATCGTTTTCTTATCGCTGCGCAGGCGCGCGGCCAGCGGCTCCGCCTCAATGCCGTCCAGACTGGGGATAGGGCCATATTTTGAAACGACGCTGTGGATAGATGCGGCGTCGGAAGCGCCCAACCGTCCGGTTTTTTCCGCGAGAACAGTCGCGGTGCGCATGCCCCAGGCGACTGCTTCGCCGTGCAGAAAACGTTCGTAGCGTGTTTCGGCTTCGAGTGCATGGCCAAAGGTGTGGCCGAAGTTCAGGATGCGTCGAAGGTCGCCCTCTCTTTCATCGGCAGTGACCACTTCAGCTTTGATGCGCACGGCGGCGGCGATAATTCGCTCCAGCGTGGCGGGCTCTTGCGCAAGCACGGCGGGCGCACACTGATCCATCAGCCGGAACAGCTCCGCATCGCGAATCACGCCGGCCTTGACGATTTCATACAGCCCGGCCCGGTACTCGCGGGGCGGTAGCGTAGCGAGAACTTCGGGATCGACGAGCACAGCCAGAGGCTGATGAAAGCTGCCCAGCAGATTCTTTCCCGAGACCAGATTCACGCCGGTCTTACCGCCGACTGCGGCGTCCACCTGAGCAAGTAGCGTGGTAGGCACCTGAATCACAGGAATGCCGCGCATGAAGACGGCCGCCAGGAATCCCGCGACGTCACCGACGATGCCTCCGCCGAACGCGATGATGACGCTGGACCGGTCGCCGCCGGCTGCGATCATTTGCTCAGCCAGCGCTTCCAGTTGGGATAGTCGCTTGTTAGGCTCGCCCCCCGGGAAAAAGAGAACTTTGTGCTTGTGATCGGCTATCGCCCGGTGGAGGCCTTTGCCATGCAGCTTGAATACGTCGGCTGTGGTGACCACAAATACCATACCCGAGCGTGGTGGCAGGAAATCGCCTACGCGCGCCAGCGAGCCGCGCTCGACGATGGCGTCATAGGCTCGCTGTGGCGTCTCCACGCGAAAGCTGGGCATATACGTTCGTTGTACCATGGGCCTGTTGACTCCACCGAAACACCCCCCATTTTTCCTTTTGCTCCTATTGGTTGTGCCGCTGGCGGACGCGCACCCTTCCACGGTGTTCTGGGCGGGGCCGGCGATACTGTTGTCGGCCATCGCCATCGCATGGGCGGCTGAGTCAGCGCAGTTTTTCATCGCCCAAGGGTTCGCGCTGGCGATTCTAGCGTGGCTGCAAACGTTGCCCGAATTCGCCGTCGAAGCTGTCCTGGCCTGGCATCAGCAGGTACAGTTCTTACTCGCGAATTTGACCGGCGCGCTGCGGCTGCTGACTGGTTTTGGCTGGCCGGTTATTTACTTCACCGCAGCGATGTTCCAGCGCCGTCGCGGGGGTAAACCACTCAAGGTCATCCACCTGGAAGAGCATCATGCCGTGGAAGTATTAGGTCTGGCTTCTCCGCTGCTCTACGTGGGGGTGATCGCATGGAAGGGATCGCTTACAATTTACGACGGAGCAGTGCTGATCTTGCTCTATACGGCGTATTTGCTGATTCTGAGCCGGATGCCACCGGAGGATCCGGAAACCATCGAAGATCTGGAAGCGCTTCCTCGTAAAATCGTTACCGCCCCGCGCACGGCGCGCATCGCAATTATTAGCGGGTTGTTCCTGTTTGGTGGGATCTTGATCTATGTCGCCGCGGAGCCGTTTCTGGCTAGTTTGCTAGCACTTTCGGTCGCTTTGGGGATTCCGTCGTTCGTATTTATCCAATGGGTGGCGCCGGTGGTCTCCGAATTTCCAGAGATGGCATCGACGTTCTACTGGGCGCGTTCGGTAGACCGTGCGCCGATGGCATTGATGAACATGGTTTCGAGCAATATCAACCAGTGGACGCTGCTCACGGCGATGCTGCCCATCGTGCTCTCCTTTAGCGTGGGCGCTGTGACGCCGATTCTGTTCGATCATGAACAGCGGGTCGAACTACTGCTAACCCTGGGTCAGGCCGTGGTCGGCATGGTGTTTTTGATGAACATGCGACTCACCTGGTATGAAGCCGCCGTCATGTTCGTGTTCTTCTGGATCCCGTTCGTCCATTCCTCCTGGGCGGAGCCGGTGGCCGTGCTGTATTTCGCGTGGGCTACCGTGGAGGTTGGGCGTATGATCGCGGGAAAACGCGAGTTGCTCGCGCCAGGATTATTCGTGCGCATCTGGAAGGAACACATCGGCCGCTAGGGCCTTGCCAGTTTCTTCTCCAGATCCTGCTTTACGCGAGGCCATTCCGAATCGAGAATACTGAAGTAAACCGAATCCCGGAGACGGCCGCTCCAGGTGATGATGTGCTGGCGGAGGGTGCCCTCCTCCGTCGCACCGATCCGAAGGATCGCGTTGCGGGAGCGTTGATTCAGGGAATCCGTCTTCAGCTCGACGCGAATGCAGCCCAGAGTCTCGAAGGCGTGACGAAGCATCAGGTATTTCGCCTCGGTATTGACCGCGGTGCGCCGCCACGGCGCGGCGATCCAGGTCGCACCGATTTCCAGACGCCGGTTGGCCTCATCGATGTTCATGTAGCGAGTGCTTCCGATCACCTGCCCCGTTGGGGCATGGACGGTCGCGAAGGGCAACGCGCTGCCCCCGGTTTGGGCATGGAGGGCCGTCTGAATGTAGGCGGCCATCTCCTCCGGGCTGGTCACACGATAGGGAATCAACTCCCAAAGGCCGGGATCGAGCCCCACGGCGCACAAGGCGGCAAGGTGGGTCTGGGCCAGCGGCTCTAACCGGACGTGACGGCCTTCAAGAGTAACCGGAAGGATCAAGCGCCGGCCCTCTTAGACCCCGGCTTTCTTAAACCACGCCAGCATCTTCTGCCAGGCATCCTGCGCGGCTTCTTTGTTATAGCTGGGACGGTAGTCGGCGTTAAAGCCGTGCTGCGCGTCCGGATACACATTGATCTCGGAATAGTCGCCGACCACTTTGAGGGATCCGCGCATGCGCTCGATGGATTCCTGCGAAATGCCGGTGTCCTTGCCGCCGTAGAAGCCGATTACGGGCGCTTTCAACACCGCGGCGTAATCTATCGGATTCTTGGGCGTCATGGCATTCTTTTCCCCTTCCAGGCGGCCGTACCAGGCAGCCCCGGCGATCAGCTTGGGGTTGTGGGCGGCGTATAGCCAGACAATGCGGCCGCCCCAGCAAAAGCCGGTGATCGCCAGGCGGTCGCTGCTACCGTTATTTTTCGCGGCCCAAGCGACTGTGGAATCTAGATCGCTCATTACCTGCGTGTCGGGAACCTTGGAAACTACTGTATTCACGATCTCCTGGACGTTCTCTATTTTCGATACATCGCCCTGACGCGCGAACATTTCCGGAGCGACTGCCATGTAGCCGGACTTCGCTAAGCGCCGGCACAAATCCTTGATGTGCTCGTGAACTCCGAAGATCTCCTGCACCACGAGTACCATGGGGAACCGCCCGTTGCCATTCGGTCGGGCGCGATACGCCGGAATAATCTTCTCGTCGGCCATGGGGATTTGGACCTCGCCGGCGGTCAGGCCTTTGGTGTCGGTCGTGATCGTCTGCGCACCGATGGGGCGCACTGCGAGGGCAAAGCCGACGGCCAGCTTCCTCACCAGAAAATCCCGGCGATTCTCCGGCGGAACGTCTGGGAAAAGACTGTTGAGATCGGATGTTGCCATGGCGTTATTGTACTTTAGAGGGAACGTAACGACCCCCACGGTATCATGGATGTTTGAGAGAGTCGCAGTCTCAAAAGACCCGATGGGTCGTCCTCATTCTCATCAATCTGGCGTCGCTCGCATGCCTGGTTTGGGCTCTTCGCGACGTTAGTCTGAGCGATTTCAAAGACGATCTGGCAACGCTGAACTACGCCTGGGTGGCGTTGGCGGTTGCGATCGAGTTGGGCGTTTACCTTACCCAAGCCGTACGTTGGCGGCTGGTTCTACGTCCAGTCGTCTCGTTGAACTTCTGGCAGGCCGTTCGTGCCATCTTCGTAGGACTCTTCACCAGCGAGGTTCTGCCGTTTCGCGGAGGTGAAGCAGTCCGCTGCTTCCTGGTGACGCGCTGGACCAAGCTGCCGTTTTCCGTTTCCGTGGCCAGCGTCCTTATCGAGCGGGTTTTCGACGGGTTGTGGCTGTGGTTGGGCTTGTGGCTGTCCTTAAGATACGTGGAGTTACCCAAGAAGCTGGGATACGTCAATGATGGACTCGGATTGTCCGTGCTCGCGGGCGCGGTAATCCTGGGTCTGGCGCTGTTTCGTCCGCGTCCTCCGCGATCGGCACTCCGGCGGGCGGGCTGGCGGCACCATCTCGCTGTGCTGATGGACGATCTGGCCTTGATTGGACACTCGCGCTATCTGTATTTTGCACTGCTGCAAAGCGTGCCTTACCTGTTGCTGCAAGTGATTCCGATCTGGGCCGCGTTCGAGGCTTACGGTTTTGATCTCGGAATCGGCGCAGCCTTCGCGTTGATGTTGATCCTGCGGTTGTCCAGTATCGTTCCGCAGGCCCCGGCCAACCTGGGTCTTTTCCAGATCTTGACCAAGGAGTTCCTGGTACACGCGTATGACGTCGATCCGTCGGACGCCAGCCGCTTCTCACTGATTTTGTGGGGCGTGGTCAAAGTGATGCCGCTCGTTGCAGGCTTCATCGCGCTGGCGGTAACGGGTGCTAAAGTTAGCGAATTGAGAAAGAGCGCTGCGGAAGAGGGTCACTCGGGCGGAACCGTCGCGCCGGTGAGTTCCCTATAAACCTCCCAGGTTCTAGAGAGCGCGGACTCCCAGGAAAACTGCAAAGCCCGATCGCGTCCACGGCGGGCGAGGTCGTCGCACAGGGCTTGGTCCGAGGCCAGACGCACCAGCGCGTGGGCGATCTCTTCCGGGCGATCCGGATTTACTAACAGCGCTGCGTCCCCGGCTACTTCCGGTACCGCCGAACGTTGAGAAGTGATCACCGGAACGGAATTCGCCATGGCTTCGAGAACAGGCATCCCGAAGCCTTCGTCCAGCGAGGGAAAGGCGAAGATGCGGGCCCGGCGATACAGCGCCTCCAGTTCCGTCGCGGTGACGTATCCCAGTACGTCGATATCGGCCTTGCGGGGGCTGCTCTCGATTGCGCGGAGCTCCTCCGCGGCTCCAAAGCCGTCGGCTGCCCCGGCCAGCGCCAGCCGCCACGAGGCGGGCATGCTTTCGAACGCACGCACCAGGTTTCGAACGTTCTTACGCCGCTGGATGGCGCCCACGAAGAGCACTAAATTCTGCCGTGAAGTGTTTTGGCGCTCCATAGACGGGACGTGAACGCCATGCGGGATGATCCGGATGCGGGAGGGTTCGACGCCCAGGAATTCCTCCACCTGGCCGGCGGTGAAGTGCGAGATAGCGATGATCAGGTCGCTGCGGCGCGCGGCCAGACGGGCCTGTTCGGTAAAACGCGCGCGGAATTCAGAGGTCGAGTACTCACCGGTGATGACGAACAGATCGTGAAACGTGGTGACTGTCCTCCGGGCGGGCGCGTCCACACGCTGGTTCAGGGCATGAAACAGATCGGCGTGGGGCGCACCGCGAAGGAGCTTACGGACGGCATTCCTCGGTAAGGCGTCGCGGAAAGAGCGCAGGAAGCGATGAGGCCGGTAGCAGAACTGGAATCGGTCCTGCGAGTGCGAGCGCGCCAGACCAAACAGCATTTCGCGCGAATACACTCCTACGCCTGATAGATTCCGGTCGAGGCTGTAGGTAGCGTCGAGGGCGACGTGCACTGTCTGCCATCATCTCATTGAGCGAGGCGTGCGGCGCCTCTTACAACGCCAGCGTTGTAGGGGTCGGGCATGCCCGACCCTTGGATAGATCGAGGGCTGCCTGTTCGATCAGGGCTTCCAGCGAGATCGGTTGCTGCGGGTCGAATACGGCGGTTCCAAACGCGAGCGTGCCGGCAGCAGCCGCGGTACCCAAGCGCGTCTGAATTTCGTCGACCGGCTCGGCCAGAGTATCGAGCAGCGCCAAGCCGAACCTCGAGTGATTGAACCGCGCCAACAGGGCCGCTGGACCTGCCAGGCGGCGAAGATCGTCGGCGGCCCCGATCAGTGTCAGATCGCGACGTTGAACGCCGTCCACTGCGGCGCCTTCGGCTTGCTCAGCCAGCACGACCAACATCTTCCGGCTGAGCCGCTCAGCCAGAAGGCGATCGCGTTCCGCCAGCGTCAGGAATGCGGGACGTGTCAGCAGGCCTGTCAGTTGATCCGTCATGGATGTCGCCCGGGCCGCCGCTAGCAGGCGATGCCGCTCCATGGCGTTGCGGATAGCTCGCGCCAGAGGCTCACAATCGACTTCTCTCTTGAGCAGGAAATCCTGCGCGCCGTCGCGCACCATGTGTTCCGCCAGGGAGGTCGCGGAGGGTTCGACCAAGAGGATGACGGGTACCTGAGGAGCAGCCGCCTGGACCCTGCGGAATGTTTCCGAGCCCTGGCTGTCCCGGAGATCCGGATCGAGCAGCAGGATGTCCACCGCGTCAGTCGCGAGGATGGCCGCCGTAGCAGCCCAGGTGGCTGCGTGCGAGGTCTTCACGTGCACCCAGTCGCTCCAGCAGCGGGCACCGTCCAGTTCGGTCAGGACTTCGTTCAGAAATACCGTGTCTTCGGTTCCGGATTCGGCCAGCAGCACGCGCAGGGTCACGCGAAGAAATAGTGGGCCGGCAAGCCCAACCCTCTCACTGCCGGCTCAGGAAGTTTCCAGCTGGTACTCTTTCAGTTTCCGGTACAGCGTGGTGCGGCCGATGCCAAGCAGGTGGGCGGCCACCGACCGGTCTCCCTTGGTGTATTCCAGCGCGTTCACAATGGCGCGGCGTTCGAGCTCCACCAGAGGCACTACGACAGGCGCGTTTTGGACGGCTGGCAGATTGATCGGGGAAGCGGCTTGAGGACCGTCGGCGCCGTCGGATTTAGCGGGCACGGCGAACTGGGTTCCCGCTGCCGCCATCAGATATTGAGCCTTTTTCTCCGTAAGGTAGTTGCGAAGGTTCGAGGGCAGATCTCCCAGGTGCAGCAGCGGGCCTGAATTGATGGCAGCCATGTGCTGCACACAGTTTTCGAGCTCGCGAACGTTGCCGGGCCAGTCGTAGGAAAGCAGGATTTCCATCGCCTCGGCCGTGATGTTATGGTTGCCGCCGATGCGAGCCAGAAAATGATTGATCAGCGCCGGAATGTCTTCTTTGCGTTCTCGCAGCGGGGCCAAACGGATGTTAATAACATTCAGCCGGAAATACAGATCGCGGCGGAACGTGCCCTTTTCCACTTCCTTGGCCAGATCGCGATTGGTGGCGGCGATGATGCGGAAATCCGAACGCCGGGTGATCAGCGAGCCCACTGGACGGAATTCTTTCTCCTGCAGGACTCTGAGCAGTTTGGCCTGCAGATCCATGGGCAGCTCACCGATTTCATCGAAAAACGCCGTACCCCCGTTAGCCGCTTCGATTAAGCCCACCTTGGCGTTGGCGGCCCCGGTAAAAGCGCCCTTCACGTGCCCGAACAGTTCGCTTTCCATGAGGGGCCCGACCATGGAGGAGCAGTCGATGGTCACGAAGGCTTCCCGGGACGCAGTCATGGCATGGATGGCGCGGGCCACAACCTCTTTACCCGTTCCGGTTTCGCCCAGAAGCAGCGCGGGCCAACGGCACTTGCCGAGTTTGTCGATCAGCCGGAGGACCTGGCGTGTTCTTGGCGACTGTCCTACCAGCACGTGGCGAGTTTCGTCCAAATGAGCTTGCATCTTTGCTCCAGATACCACTCCCGACATCGCTCCCGATACTGCTCCAGGCAGGTTTTGACCCGTGAGCGGGGGTCGTTCAATATGTAGTGCGCGATCCACAGTTAAACTCTACATTCGAATTGAAACGTTCTCTAGACCCTCATAAAGAGGATTGGGGTAGGTATGAGGGGGGTAAGGTATACCCCCAGTGGGGGTAGTGAGCTTACGGCCTATCCTATTCTTCAGCCTGGTCTCTAATGACGATCGCGGCCCCGGATGCCTTCTCGACCTCGGCAGCTAAAGCCGTAGCCGCTTGAAGGGTCAATGCACGCCCGATCAAGACTTTCCAAAGAGGCTGATCTCCCTTGCCCTGGCGCTCAACCACGCGCGCGTCGGAATAGGAAAGGGTTTCGCAAAAAGCTTGGGCGCGCTTGGGATCGGCGAATGCTCCTGCCTGAACTGCATACGCACCGAGGGTAGCTGAGGTGGTCCCTAAGGCTTTCACTGGAGGCGTGGCCGCTGGAGCTGCGATCACTTTCACGCGAACTCGCGCGGTCCCAGTCCGAACCATGTCGATCTGGCGGGCGGCGGCCATGGAAAGGTCGATGATGCGGCCACGGACGAAGGGGCCCCGATCGGTAATCCGCACATCCACTTGTTTCCCGTTAGAGAGGTTGGTGATCTCAACCCAAGTCTGGAAAGGCAGCGCACGGTGCGCAGCAGTCAGCTTTTCCATATCGTAGATTTCACCGGAAGCGGACGGGCGGCCATCATAGGGCACGCCGTACCAACTGGCGATCCCGGTTTCGGTAGACCCGATCTTCGCCGGCAACGGGGCGGGTAGCCGCGCGGTGCTGCGGCGTGAGCAGGCGGACGCGAACAGCATCAGTGCGAGAGAGCATGTGAGACATCCCAGCGTGATGCGTGCGCGACCAGTAAAAATGCACCTTCGAAGCACTAAAACAATTCTACTAGACCTCGTTTTATTGATTTCGACGCTCTTGAGAGGTGCCCGATGTCCCTCCGCACCCCTCCCGCATGGTTCATTTTTTTCTTGACTTTCCATGGATTCCACCTTATAAAGGGGACACGACCGCGCTCTCTTGGAAGAGTAGCGCTTAATCTGATGTAAAGGGAGAATCACTCGATGAAGAACGCAACTAAGA
>Ga0105239_10005580_pt1 | contig 14710 bp, 11 predicted proteins | sample KBSC44metaG_FD_92761 | JGI IMG/M metagenome (GOLD analysis project Ga0105239, IMG submission 92761) | Corn rhizosphere microbial communities from Kellogg Biological Station, Michigan, USA - KBS C4-4 metaG | ecosystem: Host-associated > Plants > Roots > Rhizosphere > Soil | place: Michigan, USA... | reverse complement strand
AGCATAGCGACCAGGATCGTATCACAAAGATCCATGCCTTTGAGCTTGACCATTCCCCACCCCAGGCCGAGTTCTCTGCGAAGCAAACTTGGCCGGGCCTGAGCGTTCCTGGCGCGGAAAATTTCATCGCGGCCGATGCAGGACGCAGCACCCGAAATCATGGAGCGACGGAAAGACAGAGCTCGCCATGATCTCAGAAAAGCTAGGTTGTTCTTTACAAGTTCGGCCATGGGCGACCCTACCAGCCAAACCTCTGCCGCGGCGTGTCTTACGTCCAGAGCCACGTTGTTCTTTACAAGATGCTAGGTCCCGGGTCCAACCTGGACAAGACTGCCATTAGCCCTCGGCCAGGTTTCGGAATCCCGGTTAATCTCTATAGTTCTGCCGGACCTCATGGTCTGGACCCGAAGCCATTTGCTACTACATCGTATCCGGAAGAGAAGGGTGACACTGAACCGAAACTGCGGCCCACGCCAATCGATCTGTAATCTTCCAAGCTGGCTGTCACCCACGGCTTGTCATGCAACCGGACGGTTACATGACGACCGGGCTTCTAGGTCTGACAGGTTTTCGCAAGGTCCTTCCACCCTCGGACACCAAGGCCGCTCCCACCTGCAAGTGGTCTACCTTCTCTCCGCTCCGGTGGTCTAGTTTTACTCCTCCTTTGACACATCTCGGCATCGCCCGGGCAATTGCGGTAGACTCGAATCGGTTGGGCTTCCACGTCACGTGCAGCCCTTTCGACCCCGCCTGTCTCCTCTACCCCGTTGTTTCATCTGGTTCTTAAATCCGGGAGGGAACAATGATCGCACCACCCCTAAGGCTCGCGGGCAGCCTGGTCTTCTTCACATTTCTATCTGGGACGGAAGGGGGCCAAGTCATATCCATGCGCGAGGAAGGCATCCCTGTCACGGATCCGCTGGTGATCGCGAAATGCGGAAACTGTCACGCCCGCGACGAGCGCGGAAACATGGAGCGTATCTCCTGGGCGCGGACCACGCCGGAAGCCTGGCAGGATGAGACAAAGCGAATGATCCTGGAGTTCGGCGTCACGATGACTCCGGCGGAGGCCCGGTCGATCGTGAAATATCTCAGCACCAACCACGGACTGGCGCCCGAGGAAGCGAAAGCTGTGCTGTACGACGCCGAGCGCAGGGTCCGCGAAGAAACCAACTTGCCGAGCGGCGGGCTCGATAAAGCCTGCACCAAGTGCCATGCGTGTGCCCGGGCGCTTTCCTGGCGTCGCTCGGCCGAGGGCTGGAAGCAGTTTGCTGAATCGCATGGCGCCCGTTACAAAGTTTCGAGCCAGGCAGCAGTCGCATTTCTCGCCAAAGCCGCTCCGCTTCACACCCCTGAATGGGACGCCTGGAGTGCAGGCAAGCCGACGTTGAATCTTGCGGGACGCTGGCTGGTGAGGGCCTCGATGGCGGGCCATGGAAAGTATTTCGGTGAGATGCAGGTGGATGCGGCTGGTGACGACGAATTCACCACGCGCGTGACACTGACGTCGGACCGGGACGGCTCGACCATCGCGCGCTCGGGTCGCAGCGCGGTGTATGGAGGCTACGGCTGGCGCGGGCGCTCCAAGGGTAGCCAGCCGGCGAGCGCCGCTCCGGACGATCTTGCAAGCGAAGCACGTGAAGTGCTGTGGATCGCACCGGATCAATCCATGGCCGAGGGCCGCTGGTTTTGGGGACAGTACCAGGAATTCGGTTTTGATGTGAAGCTGTGGCGAGCCTCTTCTAATCCCACGATCATGGCGATCGACAAGATGTCCCTGAAGACGGATTCCCAAGCTAATCGTATTCGGATAATTGGCTTCAATCTCCCGGCTGAGGTCGTACCGGCGGACCTGAGTTTCGGAGCCGGTGTGATCGCGCGCAGAATTGTTTCCCACACCCCAAGTGAAGTGGTCGCGGAAGTGGATGTTGATGCCGATGCGCCCCTCGGCAGGCACGACGTTGTCGTTAGGGGTGAAGTGATTCCCGGGGGGCTTGCGATCTACGATCGCCTCGACTATGTCAAAGTGACGCCCGAATCGGCTCTAGCGACATTCGGCGACGCCGCCCACGCGCTGGGCCACCAGCAGTTCGAGGCGATCGGATACCAGCGCGGCTCCGACGGAAAGCTGCACACTGCCGACGACGTAGAACTCGGTCCCGTTGACGTGACCTGGTCCCTCGAGGTATTTTACGCGGCCGATGGGAGCAGCACGGATGTCGTCGGCAAGGTGAGCCCCACAGGTCTTCTGACACCGGCTTCCCCCAGCCCCGGGAACAATTTCGATGTCTGGGTGGTCGCTACAGCCAGGAACGAAAATGGCCAAAACGGCAAACCGCTGGTTGGCAAGGGTTACCTGGTGGTGACCGTTCCTGCATACACGTTCAATGGACGGCGCTATGTCCGGGATCTGAATAACTGGATCGACGATGGGCCCGTGTCACATGCACAGTAGGAGAAAACGGTGAAATACACTTTGTCGACGTTCACGATCATGACTGCGGGCATGCTATTGGTCCCTGGTCCAGCGGAAGGACACCACGGATATGCGGCGTTCGATACGAAGGCGGAAATAGCGTTGGCGGGAACCGTAACCGGCTTCCACTGGACGAACCCTCATTGCATCGTGGAATTCGATGCGATGGACGACACCGGCAAGGTTCGCACATGGCGCGGTGAGCTGACCAGTCCGTCCCATTTGGCTCCGAGAGGTTGGACTGCTGCAACGCTGGAATCCGGGGACAAGGTCACCATCAACGGTTTTGCGGGTAAGAATAATGTGCCTTCTATCTGGATCACCAAGATTCTCTTGCCAGATGGCAAAGCGCTTTCGGTGCAGCTTGAGAATTCAAAATAGTGAGCCACTAAAGACACTTGCTGAAAGGAGCAGGAGAGATGCAATTATCAACCGGTAAGCCGCTGCTGGCGGTGTTGCTAATGTTAGTCACGCCACTGGCGTGGGCGGCCGACCCGCTCGCCGGAAACTGGCTGCTGAAGCATCAGGAGGTCGCGGGCAACCAAACCGATTCAAACCCCCTCATGCTTGCGATCACGGCATCGAGCAGCCGGCTGGACTTTGCGTTTATTGTGACTGTGAACAACGCGCCGGTCGTCAATTTGAAATTCAGTTCGTCGTTGGACGGGACCGAAACCGAAGTCAGCGGCAGCGACGGGAAGAAAATGGGAACAGCCAGAGTTTCGAGAGACGGCGTGGCTTACAAGATTCTGATGGAAGGCCCGGGGCGCCCCGCAGTCACAACCCGGCTGACTCTCTCGGCCGACGGGAAGACATTGGTATCCGAGTCTGACGTGCAGACCCCCAGGGGAGAAAATCTTCATACCAAGCAGGTTTTCGCCCGCCAATAGGGCTGCCCGACCTGGCGATTCCTCCCTCCCCGAACGGGGTTAACCTTCGGGCACACAACGTATTACACTAAGAGGTGCTGTGCCTCGTGTCGCACACATCTTCGCCCTCGCCGGCGTGCTCATCGTGAGCGCTGGTGCATGCTACTCAGAGTCTATACCGGCACCCGCCACACCGCTACACGAAAAGAAGCTGGTCATTTTCCTGAAGTCGGACTCGGTGATTGCTCCTAGCGCTTCGACGCAAATGAAGCGGGAATTAGGCGCCCTTCTGCAAGCGGCGGCCATTCACGTGGAATGGCGAGATCCCTCGGTCGACCAGGGCGGTTCGGAAAACGATTACGCCGCCGTCGTTCATTTGCGAGGTTCGTGCCATCCTACCGAACCGGATACGCGTTTCCAACGCTCAGCCAGCGGACCGTTCACCCTGGCTTCGAGCGCTGTAGCCGACGGGTTAATTCTTCCCTTCGGCGACATTGACTGCGGGGCTCTAAACGCTTTCATCGGCCCGTCGTTGTGGCGAGCGCCAGACAAAGAACGGCAACTTGTGTATGCTCGCGCCCTGGCGCGCCTGGTGGCGCATGAGCTTTATCATGTGATAGCGCAGGCACACTCGCATGCCCGAAGCGGCATTGCCGAGCCATCTTTTACACTTGCCGAGCTATTGTCCGACCATTTCGAATTCACCGAAAGTGCACTGACCGAACTTCATCCCGAAGGCGGCGAGTACTCTGGGCGAAATGATTCCGGCGAAGTTTCGGGCAAGTAAACTCTAACTGCTGTAACGCTCTAGAACGTACAACATCATCGCGAGTTCATTCAATCGTTGACAGACTTGGTTGGATGGTGGTATAAATCTTAACAACCAAGTTCATCCTTCCTCGAGTTATGGGAGGGATTTTCTAACTTGCACCGTTTCTGGGCAAGTATTCGTCCATCGTCTGGACACTATCACGTACAAAATGTTCCATTAGCCGAGGGCGGCGTTTTTGCGTCTCCACGGCTCTAACTTCTCATTTTGGGGGTGTGGAGTGTCTCATTACAATTCAGCCGGTTCACCTACGGGGACCGGCCTCATGCACAGGACAACGGGAGCCTTTCTTGCGGCTTCCTTGATGTTCTTGCTTTTCGCCGCTCCGGGTTTCGGGCAGTCTACGTTCGGAACCTTCGTCGGCACGGTGCACGATTCCTCGGGAGGGCTGGTCGCGGACTGCATCGTTACTCTCAAAAACCTAGGGACTTCGGCGCAAAGATCTACGGTCACGGACAAGACCGGAAACTACGTTCTGGTCAACATCGAACCGGGTGCATATCAAATCACTATGACGGCGTCCGGATTCCGTCCGACGACCTACGACAACCTGCAGTTACTTTCGCGGCAGAGCGTCCGGGTGGATGGCACCGTGAATGTCGCCACGGTAGTTGAGACTCTGAACGTCAGCGCATCCTCGGAAGCCGTGATCACAACGGAGGTTTCAAGTATCGCGGAGACCAAGACCGGCCGCGAGCTTCTCGATCTTCCAGTGGCGATCGGCTCTCGCGGGCTCGGGTCCACCAGCGCGATTTCCACGCTCACGACGCAGGCTGGTGTGCAGACCGACAACGCCGGCGCGATTTCGGTCGCGGGTTCGAAGCCCAGCATGCTCTCGGTCACCATCGACGGCATCAGCACCATGGGCGTTCGCAGCAATGCGGCGATCGGCGAATTGTTTCCGTCCTTTGGAGCGATCGGCGAGATCCGGGTCAGCGAAATAAACAATGCCGCCGAATATGGCGGCGTCAGCGATATCACAACGGTCAGTAAGGGCGGCACTAATGGGCTCCATGGAGGCTTGTTTGAGAATTTGCAGAACACGGCGATGAACGCGCGCAATCCGTTTAGCACCACCACTACCAAGACGCAGATGAACAACTATGGGGGATTCGCGGGCGGACCGGTAGTGCTTCCGCACCTCTATAACGGCAAGGACAAGACCTTCTTTTTTGTAAGCTACGAGAAGCTGAAGTTGCCCCGGCAGACCTTCATCAACCAAAGCGTTCCTTCGCTGGCCTTGAGGAATGGGGACTTATCCTCTTTGCCGGGGACAATCCTCGATCCCACCACGGGTACGCCGTTCGTCGGCAAGCAGATCCCCTTTGACCAGATGTCTCCGGTGGCCTTGGCTGCGTTGAAGTACCTTTTCCCGCTGCCGAACACCGGACCAGCGAACGCCATCGCGAACAACTATTCGGTCAATTTCCCGACGCCGATCACCAGTAACCAAGGTGACTTCCGGGTGGATCAGAACTTGGGAGGTCGGCAGACCGCATTCGTCCGCGGCACCTATAAAGCCCGCGAAGTTGACAATTCGCCGGTATCCACGGGCACCGTTATGGCCGGCGCATTGCACCAACCTGAGATCGACTATGCGTTGGTGGCCGCGCACAACTTTATCATCTCGCCGGCGCTGGTGAACGAACTGCGCCTCGGACTCAGTGGTCAGCGGATCCTCACCACCACGGATGCTGATGCGAAGGCGCTGGTCGCCGCGATCGGAGTTCCTCTTCCAAATCCTCCTAGCGGAAACCAGACGCCGACGTTCACCATCACCGGATTCCAGCCAACCAGTTCTACCGGGTCTTCGGTCAATCGATCCCGGACCTGGCAGTTGCTGGACAACGTTACATGGAACAAGAAATCCCACACTGTGAAGTTTGGCGGTGATGTTCGTAGACTCTCGGCGTATTTCAGTAACGTGTTCTCGGCGGGTCGAGCAGGACAGTACACCTTCAATGGTTCGGTTTCAAACCCCATCGTGGGCAACCCCTACGCGGGGTTTCTTCTGGGGATCCCGGACCGGACCCAAGTGAGTATCGTGAACCAGCCTGACTCGAACGGGCATTCCATTCACTCCGCCTATTTCGCTCAGGACGACTGGAAGGTAACGCCGCGCCTGACCATCAACTATGGGATGCGGTGGGAATATCATCCGCCGTTCCTCGATGCGCTGAGCAACATTGCAGTCTTTCTGCCGGATGTCTACTCGGTGATTAACGGTGTGGGAGTGCATGGAGCAGTCGCGGTGCCGGATGATGGATTGCCGCTCACCAACGCGACGTTTGCGGCCTCTATTGCTCCGACACCCATCTATACAGCCAGCCAGCTGGGTATGAGTCAGACGCTGCATCAATCGCAAAAATCCAGTTTCGCTCCCCGAGTGGGCTTCGCGTGGCGTGCCACCGCGGACGGCAAGACCGTAATCCGTGGCGGGTATGGAAGGTTTATCGAGGCCATGCTCGGCACCTTGACCAGTGCAGGTTGGGCGGTTTCGGCCAGCTCCGTGGGGAGCTACACGAACACGCTGTTGGGTGGGAAGCCGCAATTGACGCTAGCCAGCCCATTCCCCGCGAACCTCGCGCAGCCCGGTATTCAAAGCTTCCAGTTGTCCGCCGACGTGAACTATCGCGATCCGTATGTCCAGCAATGGAGCATGACCGTTGAGCGGGACCTGGGACTTAACACCGGCCTTCGGGTTTCCTATGACGGCAACCACGGGTCCAATCTTGGATACACCAAGAACCTTGCGCAAGTTCCTGCCAATACGATCGGATTCGCCGCGGCCAAGGCAAGTTCCCCGTATCCGGTGTGGAATGGCATCTCGCAGGAGACCACGGGGGCGCGCAGCAACTATAGCGCACTCACGGTCGCCGCCAACAAGCGTATGTCCCACGGCCTTCAGTACGCCGTCAGCTACACCTTGGCGAAAAACCTGTCCAACGGACAGGGCTTCAACCCGACAGCATTTGCCACACAGGCGGGCGGCACTAGCACCGATTCGTACAATATCAACCTGGATTATGGAGACGTGGCCTTCACCCACCGGCAGCGGCTTCTCGCGACGTTCCTGTACGAGTTGCCGATAGGCAAGAAAGGCATGTTGTGGAAGACCAAGAGCAAACTGATGGATTCTATCGTCGGTGGGTGGCAGCTCTCGGGTGTTTTCCTGGCGCAGACCGGACCGTTCATGACGGTGATCGCGCCGGGCGCCGATCCGGCCGGCAACAACTTCCCGAACGTAACGGGCAATGGACGCGCGGATAGAGTTCCGGGTGTTTCTACGATCCCCGACAACCAAAGCATTACCAACTGGATCAACAAGGCCGCATATGTCATTCCGAAAAATAACATCGGGCGTCCGGGTAATTCTCCCGTCGGGTCGGCGGTTGGGCCGGGCACCCAGGCACTCTCGCTGTCCTTGTTCAAGTCCGTCCCCATCACCGAACGCGTCAACTTCCAAATCGGAGGGGCGGCCTCGAATGCGCTGAATCATCCGAATTACACGATTCCAAACTTGAACTACAACACCGCTCCGTTTGGAACGATCAGCAACGTTCAAACTCAAGAAAGCGGAGGGCCGCGATCCATGCAGCTAACGGCGAGGCTGCTCTTTTAGAAACATGGCCAGCATCGCAATCCAGGGCGACGGCGTGGCGGCGTGTTGTTCGGCTTTTTTGCTGAAACGCGCCGGGAATCGTGTGTCGCTGAAACCGACGAATCGTTCCAGGGTTCCGGCCATCATGTTGAGCGAGGCTGCTCTGGAGTTGATTCGGGACGTCTTCGGCAATCCGGATCTGCTTGGTGGCGCTCATCGGATTCGGAAGCGAGTGGTGGCTTGGGGTAGGGATGCCGCTGCGACGGTTCTGGAGCATTCGGCAGTGGTGGTTTCCGAACAGACGCTGCTTGAGGCTCTGTTGGATGGGAACGATTTCGATGTCGATCACTGCGAGCAACACGCGCAATGGAGAATCCTCGCGAGCCGTCCCGTTCCAAAACCCGCCGTGGAACACCGCTTCGGTTCGCGTCTTGCCAGCGCAGTGAAAGTTAGGGTCCGAGACGGTTTCGATTTCGGGTCGTGCTGGATAGAGTCGCTTGAGAGTGGATGGCTATTTCTGATCCCAGATTCTTCGGAATCCGCCTGGCTACTCTCTGTTGGACAAACGCCCGAATCGTTGGTGGGCTCGAGCGGCCTGATCGCCAAGGAGATCGCTGAATGGCAGGTCCCGGGCAGCTCGTTCCCAGCGGCCCCAAGCATCATCGCTCCCTTGGCTGGGCAGTCTGTGGATGGAAGTGGCTGGCTGGCCTGTGGGACCGCCGCAATGGGCTTCGATCCGATCTGCGGCGACGGTACGGCACACGCGATTCGTGAGGCGATACTAGCAGCGGCCGTGGTTGGTGCAGCAGCCCAAGGAGAAAAGACCGGCCGGCTATTGGCTCACTACTCATCGCGTCTGTTGGCTGGCTTCGACCGGCACTTAAGGCTATGCGGAAACTTCTATAGCTCCGGGTATGCGGGCGCCTGGTGGGACTCGGAGTTGAATAAGGTCGAGGAAGGCATCGAATGGTGCTCGGAACAGATTCTGTCACCGGCTGAGTTCCAGTACAAACTCAGAGGATTCGAATTGGAGGCGACGGCGTGAACCTGTCTCTGCTGAATGGCCAAGCAACAAATTTATTGACAGCCGATGGCTTCGGTGTTAAGTTTTCATCTACGAGAGTGCGTATCTAGTCCGCTCCCGTCTAACTCGCGCCCGCGTTGCACGAGTCGTTCCCCGGTCCCAGCCGGACCCGCCGCCAAGACGCATCGTCACAGCTTTTCAAATGCCTGATCGGTGTTACGCGGCCGTCGTAAGCCGCACCTGATTCGATTCAGAGAAAGAGTGAAAAACTATGTCTTTTCGCGGTGCGTTGATACCAGCCCTATTGTTTGGAATCGCCTCAATGGCCCACGCGCAGGCCGTGCCGGCGGGCATACCGATCGACGATCGGCTGACCATCCAAAAATGCGGAGGGTGCCATCAACGCGATTCCAACGGCATGATGCGTCGGTTGTCATACATTCGGACTAGCCCTGAGGTTTGGGAACAGGCTATTAAGCGAATGATTCGTCTGAACGGCCTCTCAATCACCCCGGCTGAAGTTCGCGACGTCTTGAGCTACCTGAGCACCAACAACGGGCTGGCGCCCGAAGAGATGAAGCCGGGTTTCTGGGAGGTCGAGCACCGGACCGTCGGCTATCAGGATGACTATGTACCGAATCCGGCGCTGCAGAAGACCTGCAACAACTGCCACAGCATCGGTCGGGTTCTGTCTCAACGGCGCACCAGGGACGACTATGAAAAACTCGCGGCGATGCATGTCGGCCTCTTCCCGGGCGCTGCCAATATCTATCGTCCACAGCGGGGCAAGGCGGTGGCCGATGTGGATTCGCCGGCCCGCCCGAACATCAATCTCACCGGCGGTATCGCGATGGAGTATCCCAAAGCTCCGACCCCGGCAGCCAACGCGAAGTATCCGATTGATGTGGCGCTGGACTATCTAGCTTCGGCGCAACCCCTGATGACACCGGAATGGACTTCCTGGCGGGCAGCGATGCGGCCTCCCAAGCTCGCGGGAACGTGGCTCTTGAGCGGGTATCAGCCGGGAAAGGGCAAGCTCTACGGGCAAGTGGTGATAACGCCAGGCGCAACCGATAACACCTTCGCCACCAGCGTTGCATTTACGTACGTCGGTACCGGCGCCGCCGTCAAATCGACTGGGAAGAGCGTCGTTTACACAGGATACAACTGGCGCGGTCACGTTGCTCCGCCGTCCGGTCCCGCAGTCGCGCCTCCTATCACGGCAACCTCTGTACCCACCGAATGGCGGGAAGCCATGATGGTGTCCCGCGACGGCAACACCATGGACGGCCGTTGGTTCTGGAGCGGATTCGGCGAACTCGGCATCGATGTTCATCTAGTGCGGGCAGGTAGTGAGCCGCTTGTGGTTGGCACCGACGTGGCATCTTTGCATTCGCCCTCGAAGGCCACGGTGAAGATCTTCGGGGCTAATCTCGCTCCTGTAAAGGCGGCGGACATCGATTTGGGGCCCGGTGTGACGATAACGAAACTTGTCAGCGCCACACCAACGCTTCTCACCGTAGAAGCTGAGGTGGCCAAGAATCTGCCAGTCGGAATGCGCGACCTCGCGATTGGGTGGTCCTCCGTTAAGGATGCCCTGGCCGTTTACGACAAGGTGGCCTATATCGAAGTCACTCCCGAGGCGAACATTTCGCGCTTGGGAGGCGTGAAATACCCGAAGGAATACGCGCAGTTTGAGGCGATCGCGTATGCCGCTGGCCCCGATGGTAAGGCGCACACCGACGACGACGTTCCACTGGGAATGGTGTCGGCACGCTGGGCCATGGAGGAGTTTCTTTCAACACCGGAAGATGACGACACCAAATTTGTCGGGTCGCTGGATGATGCCGGCTTTTTCACACCGAATACCGAAGGGCCGAATCCGGAGCGTAAAAAGCAGGCCAATAACTTCCCAGCCAACAACTATGGCGACGTCTGGATCGCGGCAACCTACAAGACGCCTGATGGAAAGGATCTGAAAGCGAAGGCGTACCTGGTAGTGACCATACCGAATTACTCTCTGTACGATCAGCCTGAGGTGGCGCCATGAGCAGTGCGGTGATGGACATGACCTCGACCGCCTATCGTCCGGCGGAGCATCACGCGTTTGAGACCAGCGGAAGAGATTTCCTTTACCTGGTACCCAGCGGGGCTATATTCGGGCTGGATGGACTCTCTAAGCAGATTTTCAGCCTGCTGTTGAAAGAGCAACTGCCGCGCGAAGAGCTGGTGACCGCGTTGATCGGCCGGGGCTACGGCAGAACCGAGATTGAGGCGACTCTCGACGACATGGAGTCCTGTGATGTGATTTTCTCAGGCGCGCCCAAGGAGGCCTTTCCAAGCCTTCCAGAACCCGATTTTCCTTTACAGCGGATTGTTTTAAACACCACCAACCAGTGCAACCTGGCCTGCGGATATTGTTACGAATACAGCGACGATAAGATCGCCCAGACCAAAGATAAGCCGAAGTACATGAGTGAGGAGGTTGCCCAAGCAGCGATCGACACGCTGATTCGGGAATCCGCCGGACGTCCGCTGCTGCACGTGACATTTTTCGGCGGCGAAACGCTGCTGAATTTCAACTTGATGCGATTTGCCGTTCTTTACGCCAGGAAAAGAGCGGCCGAAGTCAGCAAAGACGTGGACTTCAGCCTGACGACTAATGCCACCCTGCTGACCGAGGAAATTGTCGACTTCCTGGCCGAGAACCGCATCGGAGTGACGGTCAGCATCGACGGCGACAAGGAACTTCACGATCGCATGCGGACCTTCCACAACGGAAAGGGAAGTTACGACATCATCGCTCCGAAGATCAAGATGCTGCTGGCGCGTCATAAGACCAACTCCATCGGAGCGCGCGTTACGCTCAGCAGCGGAGTTCGCGACGTTCGCAGAATCTACGATCACCTCACCAAGGAACTGGGGTTCCAAGGCGTCGGCATATCGCCAGCAACCGCGAACCCGGACCGGCTGTATCACATCGGCGGACAAAAGATGGACGACGTCTTTGACCAGTTCTCAGAGTTGGCCTGGGAATACCGAGACTACGCGTTACGAGGCGGCCAGCACTATTTCACGAACGTCAGCGACACCATCAAGGAGCTGCACTCGGGGATCAGCAAAGCGTACACATGCGGCGCAGGTCTCGGGTTGCTAGGTGTAAGCACGTCGGGCGGGATCGCCGCGTGCCATCGCTTCGTGGATTCTCCGGTCGCGCAGATGGGAAACGTGCTGGATGAAGGTGTGGACCACACTGCGCGCCGCCAGTTCCTCGAGGATCATCATGTCGGCTCCCGACCGGATTGCCACACCTGCTGGGTGCGGCCGGTGTGCGCGGGCGGCTGTTATCACGAATCGTTCATCAATCACGGCCAGACAGCCGCGTCGAATCTGAATCAATGCGACCGTATCCGGGGGTGGATCGACCTGTGTCTGCGTATCTATGGACAGATCGCCGTTGAAAATCCGGCGTTTTTGGAGCGCTTCAACGAGAACTAGACCACTTACGACAAAGGAGAATAATGAACTCGCTACACGCAATTAATCGCAAAGCCCGAAGATTCGAAGAAAACCGCATCGCCGAGACGGCCGACGTCGAAGCGCTGCAGGAGAAGTCGAAAAAGAAACAGGGCCGCGTCTACTATCCGCTGGGATGCACGCTAGGGTTCAACCCAGGCTGGGAGGTCGATGTTTCAGGCGGCACCGCCGGGCTTTGCCAGCCGGTGGAACGCGACCTCTTCGACTGCTATCTAGGCTGCGCCTGGCCGGCTCAGGTTCCGGATCACGTCAGCAACAATCCGGACTGGACGTCGAAATGCAGCACCGCAGCGAATGACTGGCGCAACGTCGACGTTATCTATCCGTAGGTCAAAGGCCGTAGATGAAAGGAATTCACCCATGAGAAATCTGTTCTTCCAAACCGGGTTCAAAGTCCTGCTGCTCGTGGCTGGAGCTCTAGCCGCGACCACTGCGGCTGAGACAGCCACTAGCTTAAAAGGACTGATGTACGTCGGTACGGTGGATCACAAACTTCTGATCATCACCGAGGACTCTGGCGATATCGTCGGTGAAATCTCTTTGGATGGCATCCCCAGGACGACTGTGCTCTCGGCGGATAAAACCAAGCTCCACATCGTTACCACTCAGATGCAGGTGGAAACGGTGGACTTGGTCTCCAGGAAAGTGATCAGCAGCTTTCCCCTGGCGGATGGCAAAAGTTCCCCGCGCATGGCCAGAGGAGCCGGCGGACGCAACTTCTCCGGCATTGCGGTCGATCCCTCGGGCCGCTATCTGTACATGACCGTCTCTCTGACGGTCAAGGAAATCGATCAGTACCGGACGGATCCGCCGCAGTGGGTGACGGTCGACCTGCAGGACAAGAAGATCGCCAAATCGACGCCATTCCCTAAAGGCTACGACCAGGGATTTGGTTTTGCGGCCACTTACAAGATCTCGCCAGACGGTAAATTGCTGTATGTCTTCGATGACGACATCGTCGTATTTGACTTGGCCACGCTGAAGGAAATCGATCGGATTGCCTTGGCGAAGCCGGAGTATCCAGGAGCGTCGCCCTACCGGTTGCAAGCGAGTGACGATCCGAACGACGCTCCCGATGTGGTGACCAGTGTCTTCACCTCTGTGGATCCCATCGTTCACAAAGAAACGCTGGGATTGGCCAAGATTAACCTGGCCACCCGTGAAGTGAATTATCAGCCGATCGGTCCCGCATTTCCGATGGTGGGATTCACACTCACGCCAGATCGCAAATTGGGATATTCTCTGATGATCAACCGGACTGGCGGGAACCGCGAGGCGGAATGGTGGGTCTGGGATATCGCGACCCAAAGAGTCATTAAGAAGGTATCGGTGCCCGCGCGCATCAGCTTCCGTTTTGGTATGAGCAGCGACGGCAAGAAGCTATATCTGTACGGAGCCGGCTCGTCTATCGAATTCTTCGATGCGGAGACGCTGCAATCGCAGAAGCTGCTCTTGCTCAACAAAGACACGACGACAAACTTGATCGTTCTGGCGGGAAGTTAGCCGCCGGCAATGGAGCCGACTAGCGCAGCTATCGCCGAATGGCGGGCCTACCGTCGGCTCTGGGTATTTCTTCGTCCCTACTCACGCCAGCTTGTGCTGGTCCTTGTGGTGAGCTTGATTGGAACGGCTCTAAGCCTGGTCCAGCCGTTCATTTCGAAACTGCTGATAGACAAGGCTCTGCTCCGGAAGGACTTTCACGCCCTGATCTGGATCGCGGGTCTGCTGTTCATCGCCACCGTAGCCGGATTCGGGCTCAACATCCTGTCGAGTTACCGCTATGTCACGGTGTCCGCATCCATGTTGTTCGACATGCGGCTGGCGCTATTCCGCCACCTGCAGGAGCTATCGCCGCGCTTCTACGTGCGCTACCGGCTGGGCGATTTGATGTCGCGGCTCAATAACGACATGGGTGAAGTGCAGCGCGTGTCCGCGGATACCCTGCTTTCAATCCTGAGCAATGTGGTCTTTTTCATCGGCAGCGTCGTTCTGATGCTGGTCCTCAACTGGAAGCTGTTTCTGGTGAGCGTACTGCTGGTGCCGGCTTGTCTGTGGACCTTTGCCCACTATCAGCGAAGGTTGACGGCGTTAACCAAAGAACTGCGCGAGCGCAGCGCCGACCTGGGAAGTTGGTTCGTGGACACGATCCTGGGCATGCGCGTAGTGGTTTCCCTGCGCGCCAGCGAGCATGAAGTGGGCCGCTTCCGCCAGCGCAACGATGCGTTTGTCGAAACCATGCTGGGCGTGCAGGTGGCTTCCTTCCTCACCGGGGCCCTGCCGGGAACCATTTTCACTGCGTCCACTTCCATGGTTTTCCTCTACGGCGGCTATCAGATCATTGAGGGCACCATGACCATTGGGACCATGGTCGCTT
>Ga0105239_10005579_pt1 | contig 14711 bp, 14 predicted proteins | sample KBSC44metaG_FD_92761 | JGI IMG/M metagenome (GOLD analysis project Ga0105239, IMG submission 92761) | Corn rhizosphere microbial communities from Kellogg Biological Station, Michigan, USA - KBS C4-4 metaG | ecosystem: Host-associated > Plants > Roots > Rhizosphere > Soil | place: Michigan, USA... | reverse complement strand
GATAAGCTGCCAGTACTCGAAGCGGCCGCACACCAGTAAGGAGTCACAAATGTTCATCAAAGCGAGTGTCGCGGCGGCCGTCGTGAGCGTGGCGGCGATGGCTCTTCCTGCGGTCGCATCCGCCGACGCGTCCGATGACTATCCGATTCCGAATCGGATCCTGAAGACCACGTGCACCGTCGATCAGTACATGGCGGCCGTGCGTGACGTCGAACCGGTCTACTACGAGCGCTACATGACCGACTACAAGAACAGGCCCCCCGACATTCAGCAGGGCGCCCGTGACCGCATCTACTGGTTCTTTTCCCTGGACTACGCCGGACGGCGGCAGTACTCGGAGGACACGGCGACGAACGTCTACTACGAGCAGATGGCAACCCACTGGGGCAACTGGGCCAAGCTGTTCTTCAACAACAAGGGCGTCGCCGCCCACGGCACCGATATCTGCATGAATTACCCGCCGAACGACCCGACGGTCTGGGATTGGTGACGTCGGCGCCTCGCCGGACGCTGAACGACGCGGTCACGCAGTTCTGGAGTATCGCTGCGCCGCTTTACGACCTGCCACTTCTTCAGCAGTGGGGGTACCGGCCGGCGCACGATGAGGTGATTGCCGCGCTGAATGACCGCAGCGCTCGCAGGGTGGCCGATATCGCTTGTGGCACAGGGATTCTCGCTGACCGGATCGCGCGCCAGCTACGCCCCGACGAGATCTACGCTGTCGGCAGTGGCGCAGGGGCCCGGCCGAGCACCTGCCCTTCGAAGATGGCACGCTGGACGCGGTCGTCACGACGTCGGCTTTTTACTTCTTCGACCAGCCTGCCGCGGTGCGTGAGTTCCACCGGGTGCTGGCTCCGGGCGGCCTCGCCGCGGTAGCGACGTTGAGTCCACGGTGGACGCTCCCCGTGTATCGGCTGTCCGCCAGTCGGTTCAATCCCGCGCACAACCCGTCGCCCGCCGAGATGCGGGCACTCTTCCAAGGCGCCGGCTTTCACGTCAGCGATCAACATCGCGTCCGTCGCCCGGCGTGGACGCGGTTTACTTTCGGACCTGATCACGTTCGGTGTGAGGCCCTAGCGGTTCATCTCGGGCTCAGGGCGGCCCGCTGAACAACGGGCTCATGAAGACCTGGACCGGGTCCGGCGGGGGCGGTGCATCTGTAGGTTCCGGTGGCACCGGCCCCGCGGCGGGCGGCGCAACTACGGGTGCCGCGGGAGGCGCGACAGCCGGCGCCAGCAGTGGAGCCGCAGGAGGAGCGGCCTCTGGTGCTACGAGCGGACCGGGCGGAGGTCCGAACGCCGGCGCCTCAACCGGACCGGGCGGAGGCCCAAACACCGGCGCCTCAACCGGACCGGGCGGAGGCCCGAACACCGGCGCCTCAAGCGGCGCTGCGGGGGACGAAACATTCGGCGCCTCAACCGGACCGGGCGGAGGCCCGAACACCGGCGCCCCAAAGGGGGCCACCGGAGACGCAACAGTCGGCGTCGCGACGGAGACGTTGGCCGGCGGCGAAACCGAGACCGTCGGTCGGGGAACCGGTGCAGCGACTGGCTGAGGCGCCACGACGGCGAGGGGCTGGAGCGGTGTCCGCGGCGGCGCAGGTGGCGGCTCGGCGGCCCGCGGTTGTGCCAGTGGGGCAGGCAGTACCGAGGCAGCCGGTGTCGGAACGGTGTGGACACTGGCCGAGGTCATCGGAGCGTCCGATGAAGGATCGGCAGCCTGCGTGGACGTGTTTTCGACGCTGAGCGCTGAACCCGCGGTGAGCGACAGCGCCGCCCCGAACACCGCCACGGCAGCGGCCGAGAGGGTCACCTTCTTCGCATGCGAAACGAGCCAGGGTCGATCGCTTCGCGGCCGGTCGTTGCGCGGCGTCTCGATCGGCTGCGTGGCGACGGCGTCCACCTCGCTGACCACCGGCACCTCAACGGTCTCGGCGGCCGCGGTGGCGGCCGACTTAGTCGGCAGTGACATGCGCCAGGGCCGCTCGGCCGTCTTGGCCGAACCATTGACGACCTGGTCGGCATTCGCCAGCGCAGCCCCCCGCGCCAGGGCGACCTGGGTGTCGACTGAATCGGAGACCGGTATCGGCAGTGCATCCGCGATCGGTTGAGTCACCTCATCCAGATCAGCGAGCGCGCCGACCAGATACAGGCTTTCGGGCCGCCAGCCGTCCTTGCGGAAAACCGTCCGCAGCCACTCAACGAGGTCCGCGGCGGTCGCGCGCGTATCGGTGATGGCGGTGCGTACCGGGCGGGCACCTGTGGCGACGACCATCATCATCGCCTCGTCGGGTTCGAGAATGCACAGGCCGGTCTTGGTGTGCTCGGTTTCGCTGCCGACCTCGATCCACCATGCCTGGGCGGCCTTACTCAACGGGATGGCGTGAACGTTGTCGAACCCCATGTCCGCCAATGACTTCAGAAAGGCCGTGGCGGCCGCCTCGACGCCCTCGGTCCACGTCAACTGGACGGAGCCCACTTTGTGACCGCTTGCGGTCGCGATCGCCTGCGCGCCTCGGGCGGCGGCCTCATGCGCCGACGTATCTTGTTCGGCCCCTTCGGTAGTGGACTGAACATCAAACGAATCGTGGTCCAGAGTGGCGGCCTCAGGGTTGTGGCCGTCGAGAAGTACCCAGCCGACGCTGGTGGACGTCATCGACAGTCCCAGCACTGTCTGCACCTTCGGCCCCACTCTCGTCGCGAAATCGACGTCGCCGCCGCGGGTCAAGCGCGCACCCCAAGCGAGCATAGTTTGCTCGCTTTTGCACGTCATCTGATACGGAGAAGATGTGCAACAACGGTGATGTGGCGTTTATCGACAGGCTAACCAGCGGTGTTACCGGGGGTCTCAGAGCGCAAAATTGACGGTCGCCATCGGAAACTCCCGCAGCGAACCCGGCGGCGCCGCGCGTTTGCTCATTTCAACCTGACGGTGTTAACCGTCCTGACAGTTTGAATACAACTTGCATTCACTGTCCTTGAGCCCCGCCGGCCACTATGGTTTGGTCGGCGCATGCACCGCCCTTCGCCCTTCGCGATTGACGAAAGTCGCTGCGCCCTTTCGACATAAGGAGTTCTTGGCCGTGCAGATGAGACTCGAAGTTGTCGTGCTACCGGTCTCCGACGTGGACCGGGCAAAGGAGTTTTACGAGAGGTTGGGCTGGCGGCTGGATGCCGACGTCGTCAATGGCGATGACTTCCGGGTGATCCAGCTGACTCCGCCCGGCTCACCGTGTTCGATCATCTTCGGCACCGGAATCACCACGGCAGCACCCGGCTCGGCCGATGGTTTGTATCTCGTCGTCGACGACATCGAGGCGGCGCGCGCCGAGCTCAGCGAGCATGGTGTGCAGGTCAGCGAGGTTTTCCACGACGCGGGAGGCGTGTTCCACCAAGCGGGGACGACAGCGCGCCTGCCAGGCCCTGATCCCGCTCGCACCAGCTATGCGTCATTCGCGTCGTTCAGTGATCCCGACGGGAACGGCTGGATGCTTCAGGAGGTCACCACCCGGCTCCCTGGCCGCTGATTGCGGCGGCATCGCGCGCAAATCGGGCCGCCGACGACGAATATTGACGATCTTGAAAAATTCGTGTTTGCACGCGATTGGCTGCTCGCAAGATTGACCGCACAATCGCGATAGCTGAGAACGAAAACTGTGCGACAATTCGCACTGAATAACCCTACCGACGCGGTCCCTTGCTGGTGGGAGGAGACCAAAATTTCGACGCATCTGCGCCACGCAGCCGGTATCTGCGTGCTTACCACAGGCCTCCTCATTGGCAGTGCTAGCGGAGCGATCGCCGCAGCCGATACAGAATCCGCTGGTTCGACCGCTGCGGGCCCTGGTGCCGACGAGTCCAGCCAGAGCGTCAGCAAAACAAGCACGCCGACCACGACGGTTGCGGAAACATCCGCGCAGCCGACGCACCCAACTCTTCTTCGTGATGTCATCCGCAAGCTTCAGGAGCTGGGTAAGCCACGCACACGTCCAGTCCTCGTGACGGAAGCGCCGGCTGTCCCAGCCGCTCCGGACACCAAGACCGACAGCAACGAGCCGCCGGACGCCACTCCGGCGGCTGCCGAGTCCGGCGGATCAGACTCGACTGTCGTCGCCCCCGAATCGAATTCGACCGAGCAGCAAACCAACAGCACCAGCGTCGTCGCGTCGGACTCCAACGGACCCGCGCCCTCCCCCAGCCCGCCGCCGCCCTCCCTGGCGACGGTCGTGGTCAAGCCCGTGACGCATGCGATCGCAACGGTCGCCGGGGCCGCGTTGGCGGTGCCTGGTGTGATCGTGTCGCTGCCCAGTTCCGAAACGCCGGTTGTCGATGTCATCACGGCGGTTGAGAACATCCTCATCTCGGTCAACGACGCGGTCGTGCCACTCGCGCAGATACCGACTGATCTTTACTCACTGCTCGTCGTCGCCGGAATGGCGTCGACGCCGGTCGCTACAGTCGGCAACAGCTTTGGTGTCGGGCTGATCGCCCCCGCGCCTGCTGCGACTGTGCCGCCACTGCTCCCTGTGCCGCCGCCGGTCGCGCCCGCTATCCCTGTTGCGGGCACGCCATTGCTCGGCCACGTCAGCGCGCCTGCGGCGCTCGGCGGGCTTGCCACAGCCGGCTTGAGCACGAACTTGTCGCTGACCGGGACAGCGCCGATCGCGGCCGAAAGCGTCCTTCCGACGACCGCGCTGTCACTTCTCGAGAACACCGTGAAAGCAGTCCTTGCGCCTGTGTCGCTGTCGGCGCTTGCCGCCTTCGCTCTGCCCGGCGTGGGCGGACTTCTGATCATCTGCGCGGCAGGCATGCGGTTCGGCTACCGCCAGGCCAAGGCCGCGCTGGCGGTGCGCACAACGGGGATCTCGCGCTTCGCCCGCCAAGGGCCGTTGGGTGTCGTCCGGTCGGGATCGCTCGTCGCTGTGCATCCGCGACATCCGCGCACGCTGCGTGTCATCCGCCCAGAGCGACCAAGGGCAGCGCCTCTACTCGAAGAGGCCGCCTGACACCTCAGCGATGATTCCGTGCCATGACGCGGGAGTTCTCACGTCAGGCCTTCATTCGCGGCGCGCTCGCCACTGTCGCCGCTGGCGCGTCAGGTTCGTGCCGAAAGACTGCGCCAGAACCGCAGACGCAGTCCTCGACTTCACGGCCACCCGGCCAGCCTGACTGGAATACCCTTGGCCGCACCCTCGAGGGTCGAGTCACCCTGCCATCCAGCGCCGATTACGCCGCGGCGAAAAACCTGTTCAACAGCCGATTCGACAACTCCACACCGGCGGCGGTCGTCTCAGTCAAATCGGGCAGCGACGTGCAGAAGGCCGTCGAGTTCGCCGCGAAGAACGGCATCAAGGTCGCGGTGCGCAGCGGCGGGCACTCCTACATCGGTGCATCGGCGGCTGACAGCACGATGGTTGTCGACCTGCGGCAGCTACCCGGCGGCATCGCCTATGACGACGGGCCCGGGTTGACGACGATTCCCGCTGCAGCACAACTGGATTCGGTACAAGCAGCGCTGGCCTCGCATGGCCGGTCGATCCCCAGCGGCAGCTGCCCGACCGTCGGCGTCGCCGGGCTGACGCTGGGTGGTGGGCTCGGATCCGACGCCCGGCGTTCGGGCCTCGCATGCGACGCGCTGGTTTCGACGTCCGTCGTACTGCCCAGCGGCGACGTGATCACCGCGTCAGCAGACGATCATGCCGACCTGTTCTGGGCACTGCGAGGCGGCGGTGGGGGCAACTTCGGCGTTGTCACGTCGTTCACGTTCCGAACGCTTCCCGTCATCGATAGGGACGTCGTGAATCTGGTCTTCCCCGAGGGCACGACTGAACAGGCGATCGTCGGCTGGGCCGAGTGGCTGCACGCCGCCGACCGTGCGATCTGGGGCATGGTCAACATCACGGTGGGTTCGGGCTCCGGGGGCTGCACCATCGTGTTGGCGACGCCTGCCGGCGACGGGCCGGGCAGTGCCGGCGACCTCAGCGGCGCAATAGGCGTGCAACCTGTCTCCAGCACCAGCCGAACCCTCGACCGCATGGACTTCGTGCACTACTTCGAGGGCGGCGCCCAAGCAACGCAGCCGCGCGCGTTCGTGGCGGGTTCCGACATCATCGAGGAGATGACGCAAGCTGCGGCGGAATCGATCGTCGCTGCGGTGTCGGCATGGCCACGCGACGCAGGCTCATCGAGCGCGGTGATCGAGTCACTGTCCGGAGCCGTGAGCGACCTCGGCCCGAGCGACACGGCGTTTCCATGGCGGCGGCAGGCGGCGTGCGTTCAGTGGTACACCGAGACACCGACTTTTCAGACCGCGAACGAGTGGCTGGCCAGCGCCCATGCGGCGGTTCATCCGCACTCGATCGGCGGCTATGTCAACTATGTCGAGCCGGATACGCCGACATCATGGTATTTCGGCGACAATCTCGCGAGACTCGACGCCATCCGGCGGCAGTACGACCCAGACCGGTTGATGTATTCCGGTATGTGACATCTTTCGGCCGCCGAGCGACATACCAGCATGGACATATCGAGGTCCCTTCTCCGGGTGTCAGGCACTGTCGGGGCTATCGCGTCGGCCGCATGGGTATTGCCGATCGCACTCATCCAGATTCCGGCCGCAGCCGGCGATCCGTGCCCTGACGTGGAGGTCGTGTTCGCCCGCGGGACCACCGAGCCACCGGGGGTTGGCGGCACCGGACAGGCCTTCGTCGACTCTCTTCGTTCACAACTCGGCGGGCGCTCGGTCGCGGTGTACGCGGTCGACTACCCGGCCAGCCGCGATTTCGACACCAGCACACCCGCCGGCGCAAGCGATGCGAGCAGCCATATCCAGTCCATGGCGGCGAACTGCCCGAACACCCGCCTGGTGCTGGGCGGATACTCCCAGGGCGCGGGCGTGATCGATCTGTCCACCACGGCAATGCCACCGCAGATCGCCGATCACGTCGCGGCCGCCGCGTTGTTCGGGGCTCCGAGGAGTGCGTTTGCAGACACGCTCTCGCCGGGCCCGCTTCCGACGATCGGCCCGCTCTACGCGGCCAAAACCATCGACTTGTGTGTCCCGAACGATCCGATCTGCTCCAACGGATGGGACATGCGTGCGCACGTTGCGTATGTCGAGACCGGAATGGTCAATCAGGCAGCGACTTTCGCAGCCAGTCGCCTCTAGTGGGGCGAAAGATCCAGGTGCACAACGGCATCCTGCACAGCTTCGCCGGCTGCGGATGAGCAAGCAGTTAAAAAATTGCGAGAAAGGTTGGCGAATTTCTGAGAATTCACGCTGGATCCACTTCTGCCAGGCTTACAGCGTTCGGGTGCAAGTAGTATTGGCGGTCGTCTCGCGACATAGTTGACATCATTGCGAGTCGGGAGGTCGGGATGGCGAAGTCGCAGGTCGTCGCTCCTGCTGTTGTGCTGCAACGATGGGGCAAACGACAGCGCGCCGATTCCGATGTCGACAGCGACTCGATCGAAGAGCAGCGGCCTGCTAATCGGCGCGCAATTGGCGCCGGGGTGTGTCAGCATAGGTCCGTGAGGCCCTCCCATATCGCTATCTCGATCGGCGCTGCGGCAGTGGCGACTTGGGGTTTGCAGAGTGCAATTATTCCGTCCGCGCAGGCGGCACCGTGCCCTGATGCCGAGGTGATTTTCGCCCGCGGCACCACCGAGGCACCCGGTGTCGGCCCCACGGGAGAGGCGTTCATCGACTCGCTGCGCACTCGGGTCGGCGCGAAGTCCGTCGGGGTTTACCCGGTCGACTACCCCGCCACCACTGACTTCCCCACCGCCGTCGATGGAATCGCGGATGCGCGCACACATGTGATCGCCACCGCGGCGAACTGCCCCAAGACCAAGATGGTGCTCGGTGGATTCTCGCAAGGTGCGGCGGTCATGGGCTTCGTGACCGCGAACGCTGTCCCCGATGGCGTCTCCCCCTTGGACGTGCCTGCACCGATGCCGCCCGATGTGTCCAACCACGTCGCAGCGGTTGCCCTCTTCGGAAAACCGTCGACCCGCTTCATGCACGCGATCAACGACCCGCCGATCACCATCGGCCCTCAGTATCTGGCCAAGACGATCGACTTGTGTGTGGACAACGACCTGGTCTGCGACACGGACGGCAGGAGTTTCTCGGCGCACAACGAGTACGTCGACTCTGGAATGGTTGACCAGGGAGCGACTTTCGTCGCGAATGAACTTCAAGCAAGTTGGGCCGCCGACGCGGGGGCTCAACCGCCCGCTACGGGTGCGCCCCCGTCACCGCAGACACCGCCTGCGCCTCTGCCACTCTCCGCGGCTCTAGCTCCAGTGGCCCCGCCGGGACCCGCTGTGGGAAGTACGGGCCCCACACCGCATCTGCAGTCTGCGCCGGTGCCTCCCGGTCCGCCTGCGGTTCCGGTTGCACCGCCTGCGCCTGTCGCGCCCCTCGCCTGACCTCGGGCTTCAGGTCCCTTGGCGTAACGGGTCAGGAGGCCAACGGCGCCGATCGCCGCCACGACGCCGATCATCCCCCACAGCACGAACGGGAAGACCAGCGATATCGGGGACCAGCCAACGCTGGAGAAGGTCACGGCCGCGTAGAGCAGCCAGATCAGCCGGTAGCCGCACCACAGCGCGGTGATGCCGGTGGCGATCCCGATCCCCAGGCTCGTCGTGCGGTCGACACGGTTGATCTGTTCCTCCATCCGGGTGGGCACGATCTTCATTGCTTTTCCTTTCAGTGGTGCGCTGCCTCGTTGGCGTCGTCATCGGGATGAGTACAGATCCGATGGGCGGCTACCGATCCCAACAACGTGACGCCTGGGTCTTGTGGCAAATTGAACGCCCCGGCGTCGTCATCGCATTTGGCTGAATTCGATTGCGCTGCAGGAAAATTAAGACAGCAGCTACCTCAGAGCGCTCGGGGCGACTGTGCGTTCGCTGTGTGCACACTGAATGGCCGTCGACTTCGATGCCAACCTCTGAGTCCCGTCACGCTCGGCCGCGCGGCACCGACCGCGGCCAGAAAGCAGCCAAGCTCCGTCCACCCGGCGACGTCGCCGAGGCCGTTCCTGGCCAGAATCGCGTTATCGCGAACCAACTCCTGGGATTTGCATCAACCGCGCGGGCTGCGGGTAGTCCGCCAATGTGTCGACCGGCTGGAATCAAATCCACCTGAGGTGCCGCCGGTGTCGTATCGAGGTTGTCGCCGATCGTCTTCATTGTGAGGACGAAAATCTCGACCGAGATGCAAAGGGTGTGAGCCATGAAGTATGTGCTTTTGTTCGTCGAAACCGAGCAGTTCACCAGCGATATGGCGGCGATGAGCCCGTCGGAGCGGGAGCGGGCGTACGGCCGGGTCAACGAGTGGTTCGCCAACCATGCGGACAAATTGCGGGGCGGCAGCAAGCTGAAGGCACCCGAGACGGCAACGACCGTGCGACTGGACCATGGTGAGCCGGTCATCACCGACGGGCCTTTTGTCGAGGGCAAAGAGGTCGTGAGCGGTTACGTCGAGATCGAGGTCGCTGACCTGGATGAGGCACTGCAAGCGGCCAAGACCTGGCCGGGCTGCCCGGTGGTCGAGGTTCGCCCGATCGAGTTCGAGTCCATGTGACCGAGGCAGTACACGACCAGTTGACCCGCGTGGTGCGAGAAAACGCTGGCCGACTGGTCGCGTCGCTGATCCACGTGACCGGCGATTTCGCCACCGCAGAGGATTTGGTGCAGGACGCGGTGCTGGCAGCACTTCGACACTGGCCTGCGGAAGGGATTCCCGAGCGACCGGACGCCTGGCTGTTCACGGTCGCGCGGCGCCGCGGCCTGGATGTGCTATGGCGTGAACACAATTACGTCGCCAAGCTGGCGCAACTGCAGTGGCCCGTCCAGCCCGAGCCAGACGAGCGCCTGCGGCTGATCTTCACCTGCTGCCACCCGGCCCTCCCCCGGCAGGCGCAGATCGCGCTGACGCTGCGAGTCGTCTGTGGCCTGACCACAGCGCAGATCGCCCGAGCGTTCCTCGTGCACGAAACAACGATGGCGCAACGGATCACCCGCGCCAAACAGAAGATCACCGAGGCGCGAATTCCGTACCGGATTCCCGCCCATGACGAGCTAGGCCCTCGCCTCACCGAAGTCCTCGCCGTGATCTACCTCCTCTTCAACGAGGGCTACCTGTCGACGGCCGAGCGGGCTCAGGCGCGCGACCTGGTCGACGACGCCGAGTGGTTGGTGTCGCTACTCCACCGGTTGATGCCGACGGAGCCGGAAGTGGCAGGCCTGCTGGCGCTGATCCGGCTGCACCGCGCCCGCGCCGCGGCCCGCTTCGATCCCGACGGTCGCCTGGTGCTGTTGCAACACCAGGACCGATCCCTGTGGGACCGGGAAGCGATCGAACAGGCGAGTCGATTGCTGGCCCGCGCCGCCAAACAGCAGCGCCCCGGCCCGTACCAGCTGCAGGCTGCGATCATCGCCTGCCACGCCGAAGCCGAACGCTGGCAGGACACCGACTGGGAGCAGATAGTGCTTCTCTACGACATGCTGCTCCACCTCGCGCCGTCCCCCGTGACCCGTTTGCATCGCGCTATCGCTCTGCGCTACCGGTCGGGGCCCCAGGCGGCGATGGCCGAACTCGACATGCTCGCAGGTGAACTCGATCGCTATCACCTCTACCACGCGACCTGCGCTGATCTCTGGCGCGAACTGGGCCGCACCGATGAGGCCCGAGCCGCTGATCGTCGCGCACTCGCGCTCACCGCCAACCCGGCCGAACAGGTTGTCCTCCAAGAGCGCATCGCCTGCACCTACCGAGAGGAGTTGTTAGACAAATGACTGACATAACCCAACTGAAGCGCGCGCTCGTCGCCCGCGTCCTCGATAGCAACGGGATGGCGCCGCAAGAGCTGCGCAGGGCCGCATTCGACGACGCCGGCCTGGATGAACCGATGGGCACATTGATAGAGAAGGTGGTCTACCACGGCGACACGGTGACCGACGAGGACGTCGCGGCTGTCCGCGCCGCCGGACTCAGTGAGGACCAGATCTTCGAAATCGTGGTGTGCGCTGCGATCGGCCAGGCGAACCGGCAATATGAAGGCGCGCTTGCCGCGCTCGCCGCCGCGACCGGACAGACGGGAGATCGGCGGTGAGGCTCGAAATCCTCGATCACGGTCACCCACTGCGGACCAAGGCACTGCTTGGCATGATCCGGCTGGTGTCGCGCCAGCCGGTGGTCGACGCGGTCAAGCTGGCGTTCTACCGGCCCGACTTCTACGGCGCCGGCGATCTCACCCACGAGGCGATGCGCGGACCGTCCGCGTGGTCGATCGGCGATCGCGAGCTGATGGCCGCGTTCGTCTCCCAGGCCAACGACGCGCCGTTCTGCGTCACCGCGCACTCCGCCACGTCGAGCCTGTGGTACGGCGATGACGCGAAGGTCGCCGCCACTCTCGCCGACTTGGATTCGGCACCGATCGATGAGCCGCTCAGGGCGACGCTTCGCATGCTCGGCAAGCTCACTCGTGCACACACAGTTGATGCGGAAGACATCCGAGAGGTGTTGGCTGCGGGCGCTTCTCGTCAGCAGATCGAAGACGCCCTTGCCGTATGTCTGGCCTTCGACATCACCGCCCGACTCGCCAACGCCTTCGACTTCGCGATTGCGCCCCCCGCCACCATGGATGCGGGCGCGCGGCACCTGTTGAAACGCGGGTACCGATAAGCGCAGCAGCGCAGAGGATCCCGTCAGTTGCTGGATCGGTCGCCACGCTACGAGCGTGTACTTGACCGCACCGACAACAAAGCCGAGGGGCGGCGCCTGTCGAAAGGAAACGACGATGAACCGAATTTCGCGGTTCGCTATGGCGCTCTTGGTGGCTGGCGGTCTTGGCGTGGCAGGTTTCGGAATGGCCGCAGGCACCGCACGGGCCGAGCCCGGCGGTTGGCCCAGTTGCGACAACCCGGGCGGACCGTGTCACTGGTGCCCGGGCGATGAGGCACCGCATACCGGCAATCACATCACCGACCCAGTGGTTTGGGACTGGAACATCTGCCACACCTACTGGTACGTGTATCCGGGCCAGGGCAATGTCGCCAACTTGATCTGGGACGGCGACAACCCGCCACCACCGCCACCGGCCCCGCCGGCGCTCATCAGCACCTAGGAGCAGTCCAGCAGATGCTTAGAGCTCTCGCGTTGTTCTGCCCGAAGGCGTGATCCTGCAAACGGCTTCGGCCACCAACGATTTCGACTTGGTTGGGATAGGTCGACCTAGTCGAGTAGAACAACAAGCGCTTGGGGGCAATCCAATCGATGATGGCCGCCGGCCGGGTCGCGGGCTCTATCGTTGGTGCACGATACGCTCCGCTTCCCTCCGTGAAGCTGCGCGTCGCTGATGGTCGAGGCGGTGCCTGCCAAGGAGGATTGCTATGGATCGCCATCCCACAGCCTCCGCGTTGGTTCTGGTCACCGTGCTCGCGGTCGTTGGCACCGTCGCCGTCGCCCTTGCGCCGAAAGCCACTGCGTCCCCGGCGGCAACGGGCGACTTTTCGGGTCTGGTCGATATTGGCGGTCGATCGCTCTACCTGGAGTGCCGCGGCCAGGGCAGCCCGACGGTGATCCTGGAATCCGGCGCCGGCGGCCGGGCCGACGTCTGGAGCCGAGATCTGGAGGGGCCCGAGGGCACGCGGACGATGGTCCTGCCCGGCGTGGCGGCGTTCACCCGCGTCTGTGCCTATGACCGTCCGGGCACGCTCACTGAACGCAATCCGTCCCTCGATCCGGATGGGCCGCTCTTTCTTCCCAGCCGCAGCGATCCGGTTCCCCAGCCACGCACCACGCAAGACAGGGTCAACGACCTGCACGCGCTGCTGGCTGCCGCTGCTATCCCCGGTCCCTACGTCCTGGTCGGCCACTCCGCAGGCGGTCTGGTGGTGCGGCTCTATGCCAGCGAGTACCCGGAGGACGTGGTCGGCATGGTGCTATTGGACTCGACCCACGAGGATGTGTGGCTGCGTTTCCAGGAGGCCCTCGCGCCGGATCAGTGGGCGGAGTTCGAAGCGCTCACCGTCACCAATCAAGACCTCCTCGATGCCTATCCGGAGGCGGAGCAGTGGTACACCGCCCCGTTGGCGGACGACGCCACCACCGGGCAGGTACGCCAGGCGCGCAAGGATGCGCCCCTACATCCGATGCCGCTGGTCGTGTTGGCCCATGGCATCCCGTTCGCGGACCCATTTCCAGGCTGGCCAAGTGACAAGATGGAAGGGATCATGTTCGCGCTGCAGCAGGATCTCGCCCATCTCGTTCTTGACTTTAGCCTTATCGTCGCCACCGAGAGCGGGCATAACATCCACCAGGACCAGCCGGAGCTGGTGATCGACGCTATACAGCAGGTCGTTGCTGCAGCCCGCGACCAGCTCTAACTGGTGGTCTCGAGCTCGGCAAGGCTGTCCTCGAGGTAGGTGAGCATGTGCTGCAGATGCGGCAGGCGGCGCCGACATCCGGTTAGGCCGAAGTTGAGCTGGCCGGCGTAGCTGACGACCGTGATGTTCAGCGCCTGGCCCTGCTGTGGGACTGACAACGGGTACATGCCCTGCATTCGTGCGCCGTCCCAGTACAGCGGCTCACGCGGTCCAGGGACGTTCGAGACGATCAGGTTGACGGAGGTCGGGGCGAGATCAGCCACGCCGGGGATGTGGGTTGCCAACAGCGGCCCGGTGGCGATCAGGCCGGTGAGCAGCTGGGTCTGCAGTGTGCTCTGGGTGGCCAGCTGCGCCTTGGCGCTGTTCATCGAAGCCATGATCTCGGTCAACCGGCGGTGTGGATCCGCGAGTTGGGTGGCCAAGCTGCAGGGCACGATCCCGACCGCGTTGCCGCTGTCTCCGAAGGCACCCAGCGAGCGCAGCGATACCGGCACTCCGGCGGTAAGCGCGCTGCCGGGCAGCGCGTCCTGCTCGATCAGGTAGCGGCGCAGGGCGCCCGCGCACATGGCCAACACCACGTCGTTCACGGTCGCGTTGTGCGCTGCCCCGGCGTTCTTGATCCGCTCTAGCGGCCACTGCTGAGCTGCGAATCGGCGGCTGCCGGTGATCGACGTGTTCAGCATGGTGCGCGGCGCCCGGTACGGCAGCCCTGTGGCCTGCCTGCGAAGCCCCCGGGCTGCCATCTTGCCCGCCGGAGAGGCGAGGCCGGCCAGGTCGACGGCCAGCCGCGCGGTCTGGCCGGCGGCGCGGGCAACCTGCGCCGTGCGGCCGCCGGCCTGTCCCGTCTTTGCCTGGCTGGGACGCTGGTGCGTGGCCGACCACCAGGGGGTCGTCCCGCGGGCATCCGGGTCGGGTGACAACCATCTGGTCAGCAGTTGGGTGGAGGCGACACCGTCATAGAGCGCGTGATGGATCTTGGTGTAGGTGGCGAAGCGGCCGCCCTCGAGCCCCTCGATCAGATAAAACTCCCATAGCGGGTGGTGCCGGTCGAGCATCTGGCTGTGCAGCCGGGACACCAGCTCCAGCAGCTCGCGTACCCGCCCGGGCCGCGGCAGCGCCGCCAACCGGACGTGGTACTCCAGGTCGATGTCGTGCTCCTCGGTCCACCAGACGTTGCCAACGCTTCCGACCGGGTCGGCGGGCCGTTGCCGCAGGCGTGGGTGAATCTCGGTGTGGGTGAGCAGCTCGTGATACAGCTGGCTGACGTAGTCGGGGCCGGCGCCTGGCGGCAACTCGTAGACGGCAAGACCG
>Ga0105239_10005578_pt1 | contig 14712 bp, 5 predicted proteins | sample KBSC44metaG_FD_92761 | JGI IMG/M metagenome (GOLD analysis project Ga0105239, IMG submission 92761) | Corn rhizosphere microbial communities from Kellogg Biological Station, Michigan, USA - KBS C4-4 metaG | ecosystem: Host-associated > Plants > Roots > Rhizosphere > Soil | place: Michigan, USA... | reverse complement strand
TCGAAGCCCTCGTCGACGAGCACGAGAAAGGCGCGGAATTTTCCCTGAAGAAGCCGGACGGCGAGACCGTCGCCTACCGCATTTTCGTCTGACGCGCGCCGGGGATGCGGGCGTGACGCGCCCGCCATCCCCACATCGCGCCGAGCCTGAGGCGCCTTTTCGTCCGGCGCGGCGATGTGATACCGCTCAGCCCGATGAATTCATCACGGGCCTGGGGCATCACCATGAAGAGGGTTTGCGCGGGCGCGATGCTTCTGGCGCTGTGCGCGGGCCCTGCCGTGGCGCAGCCGCAAATCCAGCTTCCGGCGCCTACGCCGCCGTGGATGAACACCGCGCTCTCGCCCGATCAGCGCACCGCCCTGCTCCAGCCGCAGCTGACGCGCGACGAAGAACTCACCCTCGTCCATGGTTATCTCGGCATCTATGTGCCGAACCGCAGCTATCGCATGCAGCCGGAAGCGATGCGCGCAGAGCTTCCGAATTCGGCAGGGTACGTTCCGGGCATTCCGCGGCTGGGCATCCCCGCTCTCGCCGAATCCGATGCGAGCCTTGGCGTCGCCAATGGCGGCCATATGCGTCCGGGCGATACCGCAACCGCGTTGCCCTCGAGCGAACTGACGGCAGCAACCTGGAACGCCGATCTGGCCTACCAGGGGGGCGCGATGATCGCGCGCGAGGCTCGCGCCAAAGGCTTCAACGTGCTGCTCGCGGGCGGCATGAACCTGATCCGCGAAGCGCGCGGGGGGCGCACCTTCGAATATGTCGGGGAGGATCCGCTGCTCGCCGGCATCATGTCGGGCGAGTCGATCCGCGGCATCGAGGACCAGCACATCATCTCGACCACCAAGCATTTCGCGCTGAACAACCAGGAGACGCTGCGCACGCTCATCAATGCGCGGATCGACGAGGCCGATGCGCGCGAAAGCGACCTGCTCGCGTTCGAGATCGCGATCGAACACGGCGATCCCGGTGCCGTGATGTGCGCCTATAACCGCATCAACAGCGCCTATGCGTGCGAGAACAATTATCTGCTCAACCGGGTGCTGAAGGGCGACTGGGGCTATAAGGGTTTCGTGCTCTCGGACTGGGGCGCAGTGCACAGCACGGTGGAAGCGGCCAATTTCGGTCTCGACCAGGAATCCTCCAACAGCTCCGACGCGCAGGACTATTTCGGCGATCCGCTGAAGGATGCGGTGGCAAAGGGCGAAGTGCCCGAGGCGCGGCTGCACGACATGGTGCGCCGCATCCTGCGCACGATGTTCGCCAAAGGCCTGTTCGATTCACCGGTGGTGAAAGGCCCCATCGACGTCGCCGCCGATACGCTGGTCGCGCAGCGCGATGCCGAGGAAGGCATCGTGCTCCTCAAGAACGACAAGAACCTGCTCCCGCTCGCCGCCGGCACACAGCGCATCGCCCTGATCGGTGCGCAGGCCGACATCGGCATGATCTCGGGCGGCGGTTCCTCGCAGGTCATTCCCAATGGCAGCGACGGCACCAACGAGATCCTGATCGGCTACACCGCGCTCATCGACCGCAAGAAGCCACAGGTTAGCATGGACCGTGTCGTGTTCGATCCGCCCTCGCCGCTCGCGGCGATCCGCAACGAAGCGCCGCGCGCACAGGTTCAGTTCGACGACGGCAGCGATATCGCGCGCGCCGTGAAAGCCGCGCAGGGCGCGGACGTCGCGATCGTCTTCGCGCGGCAATGGATGCGCGAAGGTTCCGATGTGCCGAACCTTTCGCTCCCCGGCGACCAGGACGCGCTGATCGACGCGGTGGCGAGCGCCAATCCGCGCACCATCGTCGTTCTCGAAACCGGCGGCGCCGTGCTCATGCCGTGGATCGCAAAACCGGGCGCGGTGGTCGAGGCTTGGTATGCCGGTAGCGGCGGCGCCGTCGCGCTCGCACGTGTCCTCTTCGGCGACGTCAATCCTTCCGGGCATTTGCCGATCACCTTCCCTGTAAGCGAAGACCAGTTGCCGCGCCACACGCTCGCGGGGCTCCCGCAACAGCCCATATCGCCGGCGACGCTGGGACCGCCGGCGATGAACTTTCCCGAAGGTGCCAATGTCGGCTATCGCTGGTTCGAAGCGAAGAAGCAGACGCCGCTTTTTCCCTTCGGCTTCGGCCTTTCCTATGCGACGTTCGACTTCGCCAATCTCAGTGTTAAAGGTGGCGCAACGCTGAGCGCGGAGTTCGATGTGCGCAACACCTCGAAGATCGCGGGGAAGGCAGTGGCACAAATTTACGCCACGCCACCATCGCGCGATGGCAGCGAAGTCGCACGGCTGATCGGCTGGGGCAAGGCCGATCTCAAGCCGGGCGAAGTCCGTCATCTCTCCGTCACGGCCGATCCGCGGCTGCTGGCACGATACGACACAAACACACAGCTGTGGCGCCTCGCAGCGGGCGATTATTCCGTGAGTCTGGGAAGTTCGTCCGCCGACATCAAAGCGACGGCAACCACGCATCTCGACGCCGCAACGATCAAACCCTGAGCGCCGTTCGCGAGACGTTCCAAAAGGAACTTCTGCGCTGCTTTCGCGTTCATCTTGCGGGTTGTGTCAGACGGGCGCGTAGGTTGCTGTCTCTTGAAAATCGAACTTCAAAACTCGGGCGTAAAAAAACCCATCCGGTCGGAGCTGTTCAGCACCGAACGGCTTGAGCAGCATGCGAAGAGTCTTGCCGAAGCCCAAAAAACGGGCAGACGTACGGCCGCGCCTGTCTCGTTGCCGCGTCGGGTGAAGCAGAACAGCCAGCTGCTGGTCAAGGAGTATCGGGCGCTTGCGGCCTCCGCGCGCGCGGGCAAACCCGTAACCTCTGCCGGCGAATGGTTCCTCGACAATTTCTATATCGTCGAAGAACAGACTCGTGAAGTCGTGAAGGATCTGCCCGCGAGCTACTATCGCGAGCTACCCAAGATGCTCGATGGTCCGCTCGCCGGCTATCCGCGGGTTTACGGCATCGCCTGGGCGCTGGTTGCCCACACCGACAGCGCGCTCGACTATGACCGCCTCGAGCGCTTCGTGCGCGCGTACCAGGAGGTCTCGCCGCTCAAGATCGGCGAACTGTGGGCGATCGCGATCACGTTGCGTCTCACGCTGGTTGACAATCTCTCGCGTTTGATCGGCGCCGTCGTGTCGCGCGTGGCCGATGCCGAGCGCGCGGACAGCGTGGCCAATTCCATCATGGCAGCGGTGGCGCGCGAAGAACCGCCGGAGCTGGCGGCTGGCGCGGCGCTCAAGGAACAGGTCATCACACCGGCGTTCCTCGCGCGCTTCGAGCAGCGCCTGCGCGATCAGGGCGCGACCGTCGATTTCGCCTTCCGCGAGATCGAGCGCGAACTTACGCGTGCGGGCGTCCGGAACACAGCCCTCATCCAGGGCGAATATCAGGCGCAGTCTGCGGACGACATCTCGGTACGCAACATCATCACCACCATGCGCCTTATCTCCAACATCGATTGGGCGGATTTCGTCGAAAGCGTGAGCTATGTCGATCGTGCCTTTGCGCAATATCCCGATTTCGAGCGCATGGATTTCGTCACGCGCAACCGCTATCGCCGCGCGGTCGAGAAACTCGCGCGCCGCGCACCGATGGACGAGATCCAGATTGCGCAGGCGGCCGTGCGCGAGGGCCAAGGTGCTACAAAATCGAGCCGCAACCCACGCGAAGCCGACCCTGGCTTCTATCTGATCGGGCGTGGGGAACGCGCGTTTGAGAAGCGCATCGGATTCCGGCCGTCGCTCCTCCAACGCTGCACCCGGGCGGTCGCGGCGACAGGCCTCGCCGGATATGTCGGCGCTATCGCGCTTGTGACCGCCGCCCTTCTTATCTTCGTGCTCAAGCTGGAATCGGAGGTGCGCATCTGGCACGGGCTGATTCTGCTTGCGATTGTCGGGCTCATACCGGCGTCCGAACTCGCCATTGCGCTCGTCAACCGTGCCGCGACACGGCGACTGGGGCCCGAATGCCTGCCCGCGATGTCGCTGAAGGATGGCGTGCCGGAGGATCTGCGCACGATCCTCGTGGTGCCGGTGCTGCTCGCACGCGAAAGCGAAATCGCCGAGCAGATCGAGCGCATGGAAGTGCACTACCTTTCCAATTCCGACGCGCGTCTCGTCTTTGTGATGCTGTCGGACTGGCTCGACAGCGACGAGGAATCCAACCCGCGCGACCAGGCTCTGCTCGACTTCGCGCGCGAACGCATCAAGACGCTCAACGCCCGCTACGCCGAGGGGCAGCCGCTGTTTTTGCTCCTGCATCGCCGCCGGCAATGGAACGCCGCGCAGGGCAAATGGATGGGATGGGAGCGCAAGCGTGGCAAGATTCACGAACTCAACCGCGTGCTGCGCGGCGCGCGGGATACGAGCTTCCTCGATCTCGACGACGCTTTCGCAAAGCTTCCGAAGAACGTGCGCTACGTCATCACCCTCGACGCCGATACGCGCATGCCGCGCGGCGCGGCGCGGCGTCTGATCGGCAAGATGGCGCATAAGTTGAACGCGCCGGAACTCGATCCTGCCACAGGCTCCGTGATCGCCGGCCATGGCATCCTGCAGCCGCGCGTGACGCCCAGCCTTCCGATCGGCACCGAAAGCTCGCTGTTCCAGTGGGCGTTCTCGGGACCGAACGGGCTCGATCCCTACGCCTTCGCGGTCTCCGACGTCTATCAGGATCTCTTCGCAGAAGGCTCCTATGTCGGCAAGGGCATCTACGATGTCGACGCGTTCGAGCGCGCGCTCGACCGGCGCATTCCCGACAATGCCGTCCTTAGCCACGATCTTCTCGAAGGCACGTTTGCGCGCGCCGCCCTTGCGTCCGACGTCGAGCTCGTGGAGGAATTTCCCACACGCTACGACGTGGAGCTGCAGCGTCAGCACCGCTGGATGCGCGGCGACTGGCAGTTGCTGCCGTGGATCTTCGGATTCGGCACCTCCAGACACTCCGACGTCCAAAAGCCCAAACTCCCCGCGCTCGGGCGCTGGAAGATGATCGACAATCTGCGCCGTTCGCTCGCAGCGCCGGCGCTTCTGCTGTCGCTGATCCTGGGCTGGTTGCTTCCCGTACGCGCTGCCGAGGTCTGGACCGTGTTCATGCTTGGGGTCGTTGCGTTGCCGCCACTGCTTCCGCTGCTCGCGGGTCTCATACCCCGCCGCTCGGGCTATTCGCGCAGGACGCATTTCCGCAATCTCGCGCGCGATGCGATTCTTGCCTTCACGCAGCTCATGTTCACGATCTCGTTCCTTGCGCGCGTGGCATATCTTTCGGTCGACGCCGTCTTCCGTTCGATCTTCCGCATGTTCGTCAGCGGCAAGAACCTGCTCGAATGGGTGACGTACGCGCACAGCGCTTATCGCCGCGACGGTTCGGTTCGCGCACTCACGCTGCAGCTTGTGGGAAGCATCGCGTTCACGCTCGTGGTTTTTGCGGCGGTCGCCGCCGCGCGCTCGCTCGAGAACCTCGCGGTGGCGACGCCGTTCCTGGCACTATGGGCGTTCTCGCCGATGACCGCGCGCTGGGCCAGCCAGGCGCCCGACGTTGAGCCGCATCTTCAGATTTCACCGCCGGATCGCGAAGCTCTGCGCGTTGCCGCACGCCGGACGTGGCTCTTCTTCGAGCGCTTCGTCACGCCGGAAGACAACTTCCTGCCGCCGGATAATTTCCAGGAAGACCCGCAACCGGTCGTCGCGCACCGCACTTCGCCCACCAATATCGGCCTCTATCTCTGCAGTGTGCTCGCCGCGCGCGATTTCGGCTGGATCGGCACGGTGGAAACCGTGGAGCGGCTCGAACAGACGCTTGCGACCTTGCAGAAGCTCTCCAGGTTCCGTGGCCATTTCCTCAACTGGTACGACACAAGCAACCTCCAGCCGCTCGACCCGCGCTATGTCTCGACGGTCGACAGCGGAAATCTCATCGGCGATCTCATCGCGATCAAGAATGCCTGCGGCGAGATCAAGAACCTGCCACGCAGCGCGAATGTCCATGCCGGATTTTGCGATACGCTCAATCTGCTGCGCGAAACCGTTGCCAAACCCGCGGGCCGGATCGGCGAGTCACATGCCAAGCTGCACGGCGCGCTTACGCATCTCGAAGCCTGGATTAAGGAAAACGACGAAGGGTTCGATGCCGCTGCTCTAGACGAAATCCACAGCCAGGCGGAGACCCTCAAGACGGCTATCTCCGCACAGGACGGCGCACAGCCGGTTCTCATCGAAGCAGTCCAAGCGCTCGCCAACTGGTCGGCGAGCCATCGCCGCGATGTCGATATAGACCAGGCCGATCTGGCCGCGCGTGCGCAGAAGATCGCCGAGCACTGCGGCCTGATCGTGGAGGAGACCACTTTTGAGTTCCTGTTCGACAAGGACCGCAGTTTGCTGTCCATCGGCTTTAACGTGGACGATGAGCGGCGCGACACCGGCGTCTACGATCTTCTCGCGTCCGAAGCGCGGCTCGCAAGCTTCCTCGCCATCGCCAAGGGCGACATTCCCACACGGCATTGGTTCCGGCTCGGCCGCACGCTGACACCGCTCGGCCGCGCCTCCGCGCTCCAGTCCTGGTCGGGTTCGATGTTCGAATACCTGATGCCGTCGCTCATCATGCACGAACCGACCGGAAGCCTTCTGGCCTTGAGCAACAAGGTCGCCGTGCGGCGGCAGATCGCCTACGCCACCGATCTCGGTCTGCCATGGGGCATTTCGGAATCGCAATTCAACGCGCGCGACCGCAGCCAGAACTATCAATATTCGGGTTTCGGCGTTCCCGATCTCGGCATCAAGCGCGGCCTCGGCGAAAACACCGTCATCGCGCCCTATGCCACCGGCCTCGCGGCGATGATCCGTCCTGGGGAGGCGCGCAAGAATCTCGACCGGCTCACGCGTCTCGGCGCGCTCGGCGTCTTCGGCTGGTACGAGGCGATTGATTACACGCGCGCGCGCCTCCCGGAGAACGCCACCTGCGCGGTCATCCGCTCCTACATGGCGCATCACCAGGGCATGATGATCTTGGGCATCGCGGACGCGATCTTCCAGGGCCAGATGCGCGAGCGGTTCCACGCGGAGCCGATGGTCAAGGCGACGGAGCTTCTGCTTCAGGAACGCATGCCGCGCGATGTCTCGGTCGCACGCCTGCCGCCGGAAATGAATACCGGCGCGGTCACGGTCTACGACGCGGCTCCCCGCGCGCCACGCAAATTCAGCAATCCGAACACGCTCGTGCCGCGGACGAACCTGCTCTCCAACGGCGAGTACAATGTGATGCTCACCGCGGCCGGCGGCGGCTACAGCCAGTGGCGGGGCATGAACATCAACCGCTGGCAGGAAGACGTCACGCGCGACCATTGGGGGTCGTTCATCTATCTGCGCGACCTGCGCAGCGGCAAAGTCTGGTCGGCGGGTTATCAGCCTGCCGGTCAGGACGCGGACAGCTACGAAGCCGTCTTCTCCGAAGACCGCGCCACCATCACCCGCCACGACAGTCTGCTGACCACCATGATGGACGTCGTCGTGTCGCCCGAAGACTGCGTGGAGGTCCGGCGTATCTCGATCACCAACAGCGGAACGCGGCTGCGCGAGATCGAGGTCACGTCCTATATGGAGCTTGCGCTCGCGCGTCCGACGGACGATGACGCCCACCCCGCCTTCTCCAAGCTGTTCGTCCGCACGGAATACGATTTCGACACGGGCGCGCTGCTCGCGACGCGCCAGACGCGAAGCCCGGCCGATGCGCAGATCTGGGCGGCGCATTTAAGCGTCGTCGAAGGCGAGTCCGTTGGCGACGTGCAGTTCGAGACGGACCGGTTCAAATTCCTCGGCCGCAACCGGACTGCGAAATCCGCTGCCGCGGTCACCGGCGGATGGCCGCTGTCGAACACCGCCGGCCCCGTCCTCGACCCCGTCTTCAGTCTTCGGCGGCGTGTGCGCATTCCGCGCGGCCGCACGGTCACCATCGCGTTCTGGACGATGGCCGCGGAGTCGCGCGAAAACATCATGGGGCTTGTCGATCGCCACAAGGATGCCATCGCGTTCGACCGCGCGGCCACGCTGGCCGCCACCCACGCGCAATCGCAGATCCAGTTCCTCGGCCTCGTGGGCAACGATTCGCATTACTTCCAATTGCTCGCGAATTACGTGATCTATGCCGACGCCGCGTTGCGGGCCGGGCGGGAAATCCTCGAGCATTCGCAGCCGGCGCAGACCGCGCTCTGGCCGTTCGGAATTTCGGGCGACATTCCCATCGTTCTCGTTCGCGTCAGTGACGAAGACGATATTGCCTTCGTGCGCCAGATGCTCAGGGCGCATGATTACTGGCGGATGCGCGGTCTCAGCGTGGACCTCGTCATCCTTAATGAGCGGCCCGCCTCCTACGCCCAGGACCTGCAACGGGCGCTCGACAACATCGTGCGGATGGCCGACCAGGGAGCAACGTCCACACCGGGGCGCAATCACATGCTGCGCGCCGATCTCGTCGGGCGCGATGCGGTGCTGGCACTGCGCGCCGCCGCGCGGATCGACCTCAATGCCCGCCGTGGGACGCTGGTCGATCAGCTTGCGCCGCTTCTCGCGCCGGAAAAGAACAGCAAGGCGCCGCCAACCTACGAGCCCGTGCCCAGCAAGACGCCTCCCGAGGCCTTCAATCCATCGGGGCTTCAGTTCTTCAACGGCTACGGCGGGTTCAGTGCGGACGGCCGCGAATATGTGGTCGCGGTCGACAACACTCAGCCTACGCCCGCGCCCTGGGTCAACGTCGTTGCCAATCCCCAGTTCGGCTTCCAGGCATCGGCCGAGGGCGCCGGTTTCTGCTGGGCGCTCAATAGCCAGCAGAACCGCATCACGCCGTGGTCGAACGATCCGGTCAGCAATGAGAGCGGGGATGCGATCTATCTGAACGATCTTCAGACCGGCGATCTGTGGTCCGCGACGGCCGCGCCCATTTCCGATCCGGCGATGAGCTATATCGTGCGTCACGGCCAGGGCTATTGCCGGTTCGAGACCAACGGACGCGGCATCGCGCTCGACCTTCTGCAATTTGTGCCGCTGGAAGACCCATTACGCATATCGCGCCTGAAGATCGCCAACCGTTCGGGACGCGCGCGGCGTCTGGCCATCACCCATTTCGCCGATCTGGTGCTCGGGCAGACGCGCGCTGCAGCACAACCATTTATCGTGACCGAAGTCGATCCCATCACACACGTGCTGACCGCGCGCAATCCAGCGAGCGCCGAATTCGGCAACCGGGTCGTCTTTGCCGATATGGCCGGCAAGCAGACGAAATGGACCGGTGACCGCCGCGAATTCCTGGGACGCAATGGCCGGAAGGAATGTCCGGCTGCCCTTCTGAACGACGATCCGCTGTCGGGCCGCGTAGGCGCGGGTTTCGACTCCTGTTCGGTGCAGCAGACGCAGATCACGCTCGCCGCCGGGGAAGAAATCGAGTTTGTGCTCCTGTTCGGACAGGCGGCCGACAAGGATACGGCCCGCGCGCTCGTGCAGAAATATCGTACGGCCAATCTCGATGACGTCTTCGCCGAGGTCGAGCGCTTCTGGGATGAGACGCTCGGCGGGATAGAAGTGCGCACCCCAGACGTCGCGACAGATCTGCTCGTCAATCGCTGGCTACTCTATCAGACCCTCGCATGCCGGATGTGGGCGCGCGCCGGGTTCTATCAAGTGTCGGGCGCTTATGGCTTCCGCGATCAGCTGCAGGACAGCATGGCGCTCTGCCACTGCCAGCCGGCTCTCGCGCGCGAACAGGTGCTGCGCGCGGCCGGACGGCAGTTTCCCGAAGGCGACGTGCAGCATTGGTGGTTGCCGGAGAGCGGCAAAGGCATCCGAACGCGCATCTCCGACGACAAATCGTGGCTTGCCTTCATCACATCGCACTATGTCGATGTGACCGGCGACGGGGCGATTCTCGATGAGCAGATCGCGTTCCTCGCAGGCCCCGTGTTGCACGAGGGCGAGCACGAGGCGTTCTTCCTGCCCGAACATTCCGATCAGACCGCCACACTTTATGAGCATTGCGCGCTCGCACTGGATGCATCGCTCGCGGCCGGCGTGCATGGACTTCCGTTGATGGGTACCGGCGACTGGAATGACGGCATGAACCGTGTCGGTGAACAGGGCAAAGGCGAAAGCGTGTGGCTTGGCTGGTTCCTGCATGAATCGCTCGCACGGTTCGTGCGGATCGCCGAGCAGCGGCGCGATTTTGCACGCGTTGCGAACTGGATGGTGCGCATGGCGGCGCTGCGCGAGGCGCTCGAAACGCATGGCTGGGATGGCGCATGGTATCGCCGCGCCTATTTCGATGACGGCTTCGCGCTCGGCTCTGCAACCAATCGTGAGTGCCGCATCGATTCCATCGCACAGGCCTGGGCCGTAATCTCCCGCGTGGCACCCCCGGATCGGGCCGCGCGCGCCATGGAGGCGGTCGACAAATATCTCGTGCGGCCCGACGATCATTTGATGGCGCTGTTCACGCCGCCATTTGCGGCGAGTCTTCACGATCCGGGCTACATCAAAGGCTATCCGCCCGGCATCCGAGAGAATGGCGGGCAATATACCCACGGCGTGTTGTGGAGCATCATTGCGTTCGCGATGATGGGCAACGGCGACCGCGCACGCGATTTGTTCGCGATGATCAACCCCGTCAATCACGCGCGCACGCGTGCCGAAGCGGAGCGCTATCGCGTCGAACCTTATGTCGCCTGCGGCGACGTCTATTCCGAAGCGCCCAATGCGGGGCGCGGCGGCTGGACCTGGTACACCGGCGCCGGCGGATGGATGTACCGGACGGTCATCGAATACATCCTCGGCATCCGGCTGCGCGGCGACCGCCTGTTCCTCAGCCCGACCATTCCGCGCGGCTGGCCCGGCTTCGAAGCCACGATCCGGCGCAATGGAACGACCTTCCAGATCATGGTTGAGAACGGTCCGGGAACCGATCTCATCGATGTTCTGGTCGATGGTAGCGAAATCGATGCTTCCGACGGCATTCCGCTCACCGGGCGTGGGAAAACCTGCCGCATCCGTGCGATACTGGGGACCCGGCCGGTACAGGCGCTCGCGGCGGCATCCGGCGCGGGCACCTAGTCACCGGACGCTGGTTTCGGATTTGCGAGGGCGACATGGCGACAAAGGGGAAGAAAAAGGCAGTCAAGCGCGCGACACACAGCGCCGCATTGCCCAGTTTGGAGCGCGGCGAGGCCAAGCTCAGCAGCCGGCCGATATGGCAGGGCCATCTCCGCCTGTCGCTGGTCTCGTGTCCGGTGGCGCTGTTCAACGCGACCTCGCGCACCAACGACATCTCCTTCCATCTGCTCAATCCGGAAACCAACAATCGCATCCGCATGGTGCCCACCGATCCCGACACCGGGCCGGTCGAGCGCAAGGATCTGGTGAAGGGCTATGAGATCGAGAAGAACCGCTACATCATCATCGCGCCCGATGAACTCGACGCGGTGAAACTCGAGACCACCCACGCGCTCGAGATCGAGCGTTTCGTCGACGAGAGCGAGATCGATCGGCTGTTCTGGAACGATCCCTATTATCTCGTGCCCAACGAGGATTCCGGGGTCGAGGCGTTCGTCGTGATCCGCGAGGCCCTGGAGGAGGCAGGCCGTGTTGCGCTTGGCAGGGTGGTCATGCACACGCGCGAACGCCTGATGGCGCTCGAGCCGCGCGGCAAGGGCATCCTCGCCTACACGCTGCGCATGCGCAACGAGGTGATCGATCCGTCCAAGGCCTTCGATTCCATCCCGGCGGCGAAGCCCGACAAGCGCATGATCGATATCGCCCTCAAGATCATCGAACAGCAGGAAGGCGCATTCGATCCGGACAGATTCAAGGACCGCTATGAGATGGCCTTGCGCGAACTCATCCGCCGCAAGGAAAAGGGCGAGAAGCCCGTCACCGCCGAACCGGTCGAAGAGAGCAACGTCATCGATCTGATGGAAGCGCTCAAGAAAAGTCTCAGCAACAAGGGCAAAGCAGCGCCCGTGCGCGCACCGGCTACGAAGCGCAAGGCGAAACGATAGACCCTACGCGCCGAAGGCCCGCATGAAGGTCGAGACGGCGTTCGCGACATTCACGCGGATATCCTCACGCGTCGGCTTCGCGACGTTCCACAGCCTGCGGCGATGGATGCCCGCCATGCAAAGCTCCAGGAACTGCTCCGCGGCGACAAACACGTCGGTATCGGCTTTCAGTTGCCCCGCTTGCTTTGCGCTCTCCAGAAATTCCGCCGTGCGCCGCAGATTCTGGCGCACGCCCGACTGATAGATTGTGCCCCCAATTTCCGGAAAGCGTTCGGCTTCTGCCGTTGCCAGCCGAAACGTTTCGATCGACTCGTCGCTCAGAAGCAGTGCGACGAACTGCTCGCCGAAACTCAGAAGCGTCGCGCGCAGATCGCCGCCGCTTTCCATCTCTGCCCGGTTCAGCATCTGCTGGATGAGCGCGCATTTGCGCTCGACGACCGCGACGAACAGCTCTTCCTTGGACTTGAAGTAGTTGTAGAGCGTGCCCTTCGAGCCGCCGACACGGGCCGCGATCAGCGACATCGAGGTCCCGGCGTAGCCGTTCTCGGCAAACACCTGTTGCGCGATTGCGATAATCGCGTCGCGACGGTCGTCCTTCCCGGTCCTGGCGATGACCTCCGATTCCATGGCCGCCATCATATGTCCTCCCAGACTTGGGGTATGCGTCCGGTGCATCACCATACCGTACGGTCCACCTTGAATTCTCCGGGCATAACCCTTTATAATTGTATCGACCGTACTGTACGGTCATATAGGAATTTGTATGTAAATTCAACGGCAGTCCCTGGCCCGGTTTGGATACCGGACAGGGAGGTCCGTTTCGAGGAGTATTCCGATGGCTGACGTCGCCCTCGCCGACCCCACAATCCGTCTGGCCGACAACCGCAAAGCCGCCACCGACCCGGCCGCGCGCAGGAAGGCCCTGCGTAACCGGCTGTTCCTCGGGTTCGGCGTGCTGCTGGTGCTGGCCGGGCTAGCCTATGGCAGCTGGTGGTACATCGTAGGCCAGCGCTACATCTCGACCGACGATGCCTACGTCGACGCCGACAGCGCGCAAATCACCCCGCAGATCAACGGAACGGTCAGCGAAGTCACCGTCAGCGATACGGCGCATGTGAAGCGCGGTCAGGTGCTGGTGCGCATCGATCCCGCCGACGCCCAGCTCGCCTCCGAGCAGGCCGAGGCCACCTACGCGCAGACCGTCCGCCACGTCGAACAGTATTTCGCCAATGCGGCGCAAGCCGCCGCGCAGGTCGCCGCGCGCAATTCCGATGTTTCGCGCGCGAACCAGGATTACGGCCGCCGCATGGCGCTGGCGAAGGCCGGCGCAATCGCCAACGAACAGGTGACCGACTTTCGCAATACGTATGAGACGGCACGCGCCGATCTCGCAGCGGCAAAGCAGTCGCTCGCCGGCCAGCAGGCGCTGATCCGCGGCACCGACGTCGCGCACAATCCGGAAGTGCTTGCCGCCAAGGCGGCCCTGGATACCGCGAAACTCGCTCTGTCGCGCACCGTGCTCCGCGCTCCGTTCGATGGCGTGGTGGCGCAGAAGAACGTGCAGATTGGGCAGCGCGTTCAGTTGGGCCAGGTGTTGATGAGCGTGGTACCGGTTAACACCGCCTATGTCGATGCGAACTTCAAGGAAGGCCAGCTCACACATGTCCGGCCGGGCCAGTCCGTGTCGCTCACATCCGACCTGTACGGTTCGGATGTGGTGTTCCATGGGCATGTGCAGGGCCTCTCCGGTGGCACCGGTGCCGCGTTTGCTCTGATCCCCGCCCAGAACGCGACCGGCAATTGGATCAAGGTCGTGCAGCGCCTGCCAGTGCGCGTGGCGCTTGATCCGAACGAGCTTGCCCAACACCCGTTGCGCGTCGGTCTTTCGATGACCGCGACGATCGACATTTCGCAATGAGCGCGCCTGCGCAGCCGGGCAACGCACACCATCTGCATGGTGGCGTGCTGTTCGGCGCGATTTTCCTGCTCGCGCTCGCGAACTTCATGGCGGTGCTCGACCTCACCATCGTGAACGTGGCGGTGCCGCACATCGCCGGTTCGCTCGCGGTGTCGCCGAACGAAGGCACTTGGGTGATCACATCCTATGCGGTCGCGGAAGCGATTACGGTTCCCCTCACCGGGTGGCTGGCGGCCCGCTTCGGCGCCGTGCGCGTGTTCGTGGTCGCGTGCGTGTGCTTTGGGCTGTTTTCCCTTCTGTGCGGTTTCGCCCCGTCGCTGTCGATGCTGGTCGTGTTCCGCGTGATGCAGGGTTTTTCCGGCGGCCCGCTGATGCCGATCTCACAGACCCTGCTGTTGCGGATTACGCCCCCCAATCGCGCCCAGATGGCGCTCGGGCTGCAGACGATGACGACCATTCTCGCGCCCATCGCGGGCCCGCTGATCGGCGGGACGCTTACCGATTCCGTCGGCTGGCCATGGGCGTTCTACATCAACGTGCCGATCGCGGTCATCGTTGCGCTCGCGTCATGGAGCCTGTTCCGCAAGCACGAAACCGAGACGGTCAACCGGCCCGTCGACTATGTCGGCCTCGGACTGCTCATTCTGTGGATCGGCGCGCTCCAGATCCTGCTCGACAACGGACAGGAGAAGGACTGGTTCGCGTCGCCGTTCATCGTGAGCTTGGCGGTGATCGCCGCCGTCGGATTGATCGCGGT
>Ga0105239_10005577_pt1 | contig 14713 bp, 10 predicted proteins | sample KBSC44metaG_FD_92761 | JGI IMG/M metagenome (GOLD analysis project Ga0105239, IMG submission 92761) | Corn rhizosphere microbial communities from Kellogg Biological Station, Michigan, USA - KBS C4-4 metaG | ecosystem: Host-associated > Plants > Roots > Rhizosphere > Soil | place: Michigan, USA... | reverse complement strand
GGACCGCGTTCAAGATCGCAGGCGCATCCAGGCCGCCGGGGCGCGAGGCCTCGGCCAGGGCCCAGGTGCGTGCGGCGCGACGGCCGCTGCGGCAATACAGCAGGACCGGGGTCTGCTCGCGGGCCAGCGTGCGGCCCAGCGTTTCGACCGCGCCGGAGGGCACGTCGCCGTGCGCCACCGGGATGTAGTCGAACTGGAGCCCCTGCCCCGCGGCCGCCTCGCCCATCGTGCTGGCCGAGGGCTGCCCGGCGGCTTCATGGTCCGGGCGCAGGTCGACCACGGCCCGGAACCCTTGCGATTTCAGCGCCGCCAGCTGCTCCGGGCCGATCTGCTCGGAAATCCACACGCCCGGCACGAGGGCCTTGGCATCGACGTGCGCCTTGGCGTCGCCGTGCCGGTCGAATGCGGCGGTGGCCAGCACCGCCGCCGCACCGAGCACGATGGCCGCGATAAAAGTCCAGCGTAGCTTAGGCATGTTCCCTGCCCCTTATTGCCCGGATCGGGCATGACCCGGCCGAGTATGGACGGACCATGCAGATTAGATCAGGCTGGCTCCGATCAGGCTTCCTCGAGCGCTTCCTCGGACGCCGGCGTGCCCTTGCCGCTGCTCACCAGCAGGCGGGCACGCAGTTCCTTGTCCACTTCGTTGGCGATGGCCGGGTTGTCGCGCAGGAACTGGCGCACGTTCTCCTTGCCCTGGCCGATACGGTCGCCCTTGTAGCTGTACCAGGCGCCGGACTTCTCGATCAGGTTCTGCGCCACGCCCAGCTCGATGATCTCGCCCTCGCGCGAGCTGCCCTCGCCGTAGAGGATCTCGAACTCGGCCTGGCGGAACGGCGGCGCCACCTTGTTCTTGACCACCTTGACGCGGGTCTCCGAACCGATCACTTCCTCGCCCTTCTTCACCGCGCCGATGCGGCGGATGTCCAGGCGCACCGAGGCGTAGAACTTCAGCGCGTTGCCGCCGGTGGTGGTCTCGGGGCTGCCGAACATCACGCCGATCTTCATGCGGATCTGGTTGATGAAGATCACCAGGCAGTTGGACTTCTTGATGTTGGCGGTGAGCTTGCGCAGCGCCTGGCTCATCAGGCGGGCGTGCAGGCCGACGTGGGAGTCGCCCATCTCGCCTTCGATTTCCGCCTTCGGCGTGAGCGCGGCGACCGAGTCGACCACCACCACGTCCACCGCGCCGGAGCGCACCAGCATGTCGGCGATTTCCAGCGCCTGCTCGCCGGTGTCGGGCTGGGAGACCAGCAGGTCGTCCACGTTGACGCCCAGCTTGGCGGCGTAGGTGGGGTCGAGCGCGTGCTCGGCGTCGACGAAGGCCGCGGTGCCGCCGTTCTTCTGGCAGTTGGCGATCACCTGCAGGGTGAGCGTGGTCTTGCCCGAGGATTCCGGGCCGTAGATCTCGACCACGCGGCCGCGCGGCAGGCCGCCCACGCCAAGCGCGATGTCCAGGCCCAGCGAACCGGTGGACACCGTCTCGATGGCGTCGTCGGTGCGGTCGCCCATGCGCATGACCGCGCCCTTGCCGAACTGCTTTTCGATCTGGCCGAGGGCGGAGGCGAGCGCCTTGCGCTTGTTGTCATCCATCGTCTGGTATCCCGAATGCTTGAGGAGTGGTGGTCAGGTGCCGTGCATGATGCGCCCGCCGTGTCTCAGGGACTGCGATCACGCAGACGAGCAGTATCCCATACCGGTCAAGTCCGCCCGTGTAGGCGAAAACTGGTCAATCCGTCAGCGCCTTGCGCACGCCGACGAGGGCAGCGGCCACGGTCTGGCGCCGGATCGCCTCGCGATCGCCGTCGAACCGGAACAGCCGGCCATGCGCATAGCCGCCACGGCGCTTCCAGCCGATCCACACCGTGCCCACCGGCTTGTCCGGCGTGCCGCCGCTGGGCCCGGCGATGCCGGTGACCGCCACCGCCATGCCCGCGCCGAAGCGCGCCAGCGCGCCGGAAACCATTTCCAGCACGGTCTCCTCGCTGACCGCGCCGGTGCGTTCGAGCGTGCGCGGGTTGACGCCGAGCAAGGCTTCCTTCGCCTCGTAGCTGTAGGTCACCACGCCGGCGTCGAACCAGGCCGAGCTGCCCGGCAGGTCGGTAAGCGCCTTGGCGATCCAGCCGCCGGTGCAGGACTCGGCGGTGACCAGCATCAGCTTGGCGGCCAGCGCGGCCTCGGCTACCTCGCGGGCGAGCGCCGCGAGATCGGCGTCGGTGGGAAGGGACGACAACGACATGGAAACTCCACAACAAGCGGGGCGCACCGGATGCGCAGGTGCGAAGCGGGCTGTTCTACCCCTTAATGACGTGCGGGCCAAGACTTGACCCGCGGCGACTCCAGCGCTTGCGACGGATCCGCACTCAGAAATCGTAGCTGCCGCTCAACAGCACGCTGCGCCGCTCCACCAGCGGCACGAAGCTGTCGTCGAAATCCTCTGCGCGCAGCTGCCGCCCCAGCAGGTTGCGCACGCCCAGGGTCACGCTCCAGCGCGGCGCGCGGTAAAAAATATTGGCGTCGAGGCTGTACTGGCCGGGATTGCGGAAGGTGAGCCGGTCGGTGCCGAACCAGTTGCCGTCGAGCAGGCTGATGGCGCTGCTGCGCGCGTGCACGCCGGCGCCGATGCCCCAGCTGGCTCGCGCCGCGGGATCGAAGGTGTAGCTGGTCCAGGCGTCGAAGCGATGCCGCGGCGCACCGGGAACCGGCGCGCCGTCGTGCTTGCGCACGCGCGCATAGGTGTAGCTCGCGCTGACATCCAGCCCCGGCGCCAGCCGGCCGTTGAGCTCCGCCTCGAAACCCTGGTTGGTCTGGCCGGGGCCGCGATAGCCGAAATACGGCGGCTTTGGCGAGAACAGGTCGGTGCTGCGGTCGAGCATGATCCGGTACCAGGCCACGGTCAGGCGCGCCCGGTCCTGGGCGAGGTCGAACTTGGCGCCGGCTTCCAGCTGCCGCGACAGCGCCGGCAGCAGCGGCTTGCCATTCTTGCCGAGCACCGTGTCGGGCTGGAAGCCGTGCGACAGGCTGGCATAGAGCGCCACCCCGGGCCGCGGTTTGTAGACCAGGCCGAGGTTGGGCACCCATTCCGCCTTGCGCCGCGTCCACGGCCTGCCGTCGAGATGCTCGGTTTCCAGCACGTAGGCGGAGCGGCGGATCGCCACCAGCGCGTTCCAGCGCTCGCCCAGCTGGATCTGGTCCTGCAGGAACAGGCCGCTGTCGGTGATCCAGGGATTGCCGGAAAACGCGAACTTGCTGGCGCCGAACGGGTGCACCACCTGGTCCGAGGTCAGCGAGTCGACCGGCGGCAGGCGTTCGCCGCCCAGGATGTCGACGCTGCCGTCGCCGACGGTGGCCTGCACATCCTCGAAGCGGCCGACGCGGGCGCGCGAGTAGTCGAAGCCGAGCATCACCTTGTGGCGCGTGGCGCCGAGCTCGAACGCCGCGACCAGTTCGTTCTGCAGCGTGTAGAACGCGTCCGTGTAGCGGTACTTGTCCGCCAGCGCGAACGCGCTCTGGTCGTATGGCGAGAAAAACACCCACCAGGCCTGCTGCATGCTGGACTCGTGCACGTACTGCGCGCGGCTGCGCAGCGACCAGGTGTCGTCGAAGGCGTGCTCGAACAGGTAGTAGTAGCGGGTCGTGCGGAACTGCGCGTGGTCCTGCGAATTGCCCAGCAGCAGTCCGGGCGGCGTCGCCGACGATGGCGTACCGTCCGGCCAGGCGACGTGGTCGGGCATCGGAAAGCGGTTGACCATGCGCGACAGGCCGACGATCCATTGCGTATCGCGCCCGTTCCAGCCCAGCGAAGGCGCGACGTAGTTGGTGCGCCGCCCGGCATAGCCCTGCGGCGTAAGGTCGGTGCGGTCCAGCGAGAACACCGCGCGATAGAGCCAGCGCCCGTCGCCATCGAGCTTGCCGGCGAAGTCGCCGTCGAGCTGGGTATCGCCATGGCTGCCCAGCGCCCAGCTCAGCCGGTGCACCGGCGTGGCCTGCGGCTTCTTCATCACCAGGCCGACCAGGCCGCCGAAATTGTTGTTGGCCGAGACGTCGCCCAGGATCGACTGCGGCCCGCGCGGCACTTCGATGCGCTCCACCGCCACCAGCGGCGGCAGGTCGCCCACGCCGACCACCGCGTTGGGCATGCCGTCGGTCAGGCCGTTGCCGGTGCGGAAGCCGCGGATGAAGAACTGCGGCAGGCCCACGTTGGTGTCCAGGTATTGCACGCCGGCCACGGTACGCAGCGCGTCGGGCACGGTGCGGTCCTGGCGCGCATCCATCAGGTCGCGGGTGACCAGGCCGATCGACTGCGGCAGGTCGGCCGGATCGGCGTCCATGCGCACCGAGCCGTTGGCGAAATCCGCCCGGTAGCCCTCGGCGAACAGTCCCACCGCGCGCACCGGTGCCAGGTCGGTGACCGGCACCGGCGGCGTTTCGGCATGGCTGGCCAGCGCCGATGCCGGCCGGATCACCACGGTGGTGGCGCTGATGTAGCGATAGGTCAGCGTGGTGTCGCGCAGCAGCTGGGCCAGCGCGTCTTCGCGCGCCAGTTCGCCCTGCACCGGCGCGGAGCGCAGCGCTGCCGCCAGCTGGCCGGAGACCAGCACCTGCACATTGGCCTGGCTGCCGTAGGCGATCAGCGCCGAGGCGAGCGGCTGGGCGGGGATGGCGAAGCGCAGGCGCGCCTGGACAGCGCTGTCATCGTTCGCCGCGGCTGCACGGGACGTCCACGGCAACGCCACCATGCAGCCGCAAGCGAACAGCCACCCGAAACGCCCCATGTCCCTCGACGAGTCCCAGACGAAAACGAGGAGTGTGACATGGCAGGCAAATCAATAGGAATTCGTCTTAGTCCGAAATGGCGGCCTCGATTCAGTCGTCCTTCGGCAAAGCTTGCGCCTCACTGACGAGCGGTCGGTTCGCGACGGCTCAGCACCACCTCGTCCGGCCGCATCTCCACGCGCAGCGGCAGCACCTGCGGCAAGGCTTCCAGCCAGCGGTCGATGGCGTCGGTGCGGACGGTGCCGCTGAAGGCCAGCGAGCCCAGCCCGGCGTCCGCGATGCGCACCGGACGGCGGCTGTAGCGATTGAGGCTGGCGATCACCACTTCCAGCGGCTCGTTGTCGAATTCCAGGCGCTGCTCGCGCCAGGCCGCGGTCCGCGCCGGATCGACCTGGCTCAGCTGCAGCCCGGCTCCCGGCACATAGACCACGCGCTGGCCGGCGACGGCTTCGTGCACGCCGACGGCGCCGGGCGCGGTGACCAGCACGCGGCCCTCGGCCACGTCGACGATCACCCGGTCGCCACCGCGCCGCACATCGAACGCGGTGCCGATGTCGCGGATATGTACCTGGCCGGCGCGCACTTCGAACGGCGTGTCGTCCGGGGCGATCTGGAAAAAGGCTTCGCCTTCGTTCAACTCCACCTTGCGCAGCTGGCTATCGAAGCGCGCGGCCAGCCGCGTGGCGCCGCCCAGTGCGACGCGGGTGCCGTCCGGCAGGCGGATGTCCTCGCGCTGCGCCACGGCGCTGGCGTAATCGCGCGCCACGGTGGCGGTGAGCAGACCCCACGCCAGGTAGCCGCCGACCGCCGCCGCGGCGAAGCCGGCGGCCCACGCCAGCGGCAGCCACGGGCGGCCAGGCCGGCGGGCCGGGAAGGCTCGTCGCAGCGTGGCGCGCGAGGCATCGTCCAGCAGCTCCACCTCGTCGGCGAGCGCATTGACGCGCTCGAACGCGGCCAGGTGCGCCTCTTCCGCGGACCAGGCGATCCACTGCAGCAGGGTCGCCTCGGACACGTCGGGATCGCGCAGGCGCAGGCGCCAGTCGGCGGCGGTGCGCAGCAGCGCTTCTTCGTTCGCATGGATGCCGGACATCAGCATTCCTTCATCTGGTCGACCCGCGCCCGGCAATGCGCCAGGGCCCGCGTCACGTGGTAGCGCACCATGCGCTCGCTCAGCTTCATGGCGCGCGCCACCGCGCCGAAATCCAGGCCTTCGACCATGTGCGCCATGAAGGCTTCCCTCGTCTTCGGCGGCAGTTCGCCCAGCGCCTGTTTCAAGCCATGCAGGCGTTCGACCGCCATCGCCCGGCGTTCCGGCGCCGGCGCGGTCTGCGCTTCGCGGATCGCCACCTCGTCGACCGCGCGGGCATGGATGCCGCGCTGGCGCAGCCGGTCCATGGCCAGGTTGGAAGCGGTGCGGAACAGATAAGCGCGCAGGTCGTCGACGCTGTCGGGACGCGCCAGCGTCAGCATGCGCACGTAGGCTTCCTGCGCGACCTCCTGCGCGTCCGACGGCGATTGCAGCCGGCACTGCAGGAACGCCAGCAGCGCACGGTGATGCGTGCGGCACAGCGCTTCGAGGCGAGCGACATGCGTCGCCGTGCGGGTGGCCGGATCGTCCGGATGGGGGCTCACGGTATCCACGCGGGCTCCTGCGGCAGGAAGGGCATCAACGGTGCAGCGCCGCGCGGCGCGAGCTGCGGCGCGCTGTCGGCATGCGGCGCGGCGCGCCCCAGGGCATCGGTCAGGATGCGTTCGGCGGCGACGCGCAGCGCCTCGCGCCGGCGGAATGCGGCGCGGTGCTGGCTGGGCACCTCCGCCTCGCTCTTGCGCGGCGCGTCCAGCGGCAGCGCGAACCAGTCGCCGCCGGCCTCGGCCACGCCGTGCTGCTCGGTCCAGAACGCATCGTAGTCCGCCTGGAACGAGCCCGCGCGGCGGCGGCTCAGCGGATGCGCCCGGTTGGCGATGCCCAGCACGCGGCCGATGCCGGCATGGCGCGCGAACGCGCAGGCCAGCGACAGCATCAGCTGCTTCGGGCGCAGGCCGTGCATCTGCCTGGTGAGTTCGCGCACCACCTCGCGCGCATCGTCGCCGCCGGGGCCCTGCAGGCAGCCGACGGCCAGCGCCCGGCCGTCGTCGATCACGGTGAACACGATGCGGTACAGCGTGCGCCCGCCGATCTCCTCCAGCTGGATGCCCAGCTCGCCTTCGCAGCCCTTGTCGATCGAAGGACGCAGGCTAAGCACCAGCTCGCTGCCATCCTTCAGCGCCAGCAGGCCGAGCGGCACGCCACCCTCGACATAGATCGCGTCGAACAGCGGCGCCGGCAGCTTCGCCAGAGCGAAGCGGTAGTGCGCCAGCAGCGCGCGCAGGCGATCGCGGCGGCGCCAGCCGTCATTGACGAAGCGATGCAGATGGCGCTCGAGCAGGCGCGGATCGCGGCGGCGGCAGGCGCGCAGGCGCGGCTCGCCCTGCACGAAGCGCAGGTAGCGCGTATGCAGCAGCGGCAGGCACAGCGCGCGGGCCAGGTACTTGGCCGCTTCGCGCAGCCGTGCGCGCGGCGCCTGCGGCCAGTCCTGGCGCTGGCGCAGCGAGGCGAGCCAGCCGTGTACCGGCGCGACGGGCAGGTGCCGCCGCAAGCGCGCGGCCATGTCCGGGACCATGCCCATGGCGATGCCATCCGGGGAATGAGGGCGGGTGTTCAAGCGGGGAAGCTCGCGAATCGTTAGAGACCCCCGGAGGACGAACTTGCCAGGCGTTTTTGAAATGCGACGGCGGCACCCCGGTACCTGTCGCGTCAGTGACTTGCGCCGCTCCCCTCGTTTGCCGCGCCCCCAGGCCGTATGCTTCGCCTCTTTCGCTCCACCTTCCGCCGTCGCCGCGAACCACGCGGCCAGCCCGCGCCGGAAGCGCCACCGGAACGCACGGACACCGATGACGGACGCCCATCTCGAACACACCCCGCTCATGCGCCAGTACCTGACGGCCAAGGCCGCGCACCCCGAGGTGCTGCTGTTCTTCCGCATGGGCGATTTCTACGAGCTGTTCTACGACGACGCGCGCAAGGCGGCGCGCCTGCTCGACATCACGCTCACCCAGCGCGGCCAGTCGGCCGGCCAGCCGATTCCGATGGCCGGCGTGCCGTATCACGCGCTGGAGAACTACCTGGCCAAGCTGGTGCGGCTGGGCGAGTCGGTGGCGATCTGCGAGCAGATCGGCGATCCGGCGCTGGCCAAGGGCATCGTCGAGCGCAAGGTGGTGCGCATCGTCACGCCGGGCACGGTGACCGACGCCGCCCTGCTGGAAGAACGCCGCGACAATCTGCTGCTGGCCATCGCCGCCGGTCCGCAGGCCAGCTACGGCCTGGCCTGGGTGGATCTGGGCAGCGGCCGCTTCCTGCTCAGCGAAGTGCCCGGCGCCGAGGCGCTGGCGGCGGAACTGGCGCGCCTGCAGCCGGCCGAGACCCTGGTCGACGAAGCGGTGGCCTGGCCCAAGCTGGTCAGCACCCTGCCCGGCCTGCGCCGGCGGCCGCCCTGGCATTTCGACAGCGATGCGGCGCGGCGCGAATTGAACCGCTTCTTCGGCACGCGCGACCTCGGCGGCTTCGGCGTCGACAACCTGCCGCTGGCGATCGCCGCCGCGGGCTGCCTGCTGGGCTATGTCGAGGAGACCCAGAAGAGCGCGCTGCCGCACGTCTCCGGCATGGCGGTGGAAAGCGCCGGCGAAACCATCGCGATGGACGCCGCCACGCGCCGCAACCTGGAACTGGACACGCACCCGAGCGGCCGCACCGAGCACACCCTGCTCGGCGTGCTGGACGAAAGCGTGACGCCGATGGGCGCGCGCCTGCTGCGCCGCTGGCTCAACCGCCCGCTGCGCGCGCGCGACACGCTGCGCCGGCGCCACCAGGCGATCGGCGCGCTGCTCGACAACCGCGCCTACGAAAATCTGCGCGAACGCCTGCGCGGCATCGGCGACCTGGAACGCATCCTGGCCCGCGTGGCGCTGCGCTCGGCGCGTCCGCGAGATCTCTCCACGCTGCGCGACGGCCTCGCCGCCGCGCCATTGCTGCGCGAAGAGATCGCCGCGCTGGACAGCCCGCTGCTGCATGCCCTGGTCGAGCGCATCGGCGACCACGCCGACAACGCGGCCCTGCTCGCCGCCGCGGTGGTGCCGCAGCCGCCGGTGCTGCAGCGCGACGGCGGCGTGATCGCCGACGGTTACGACGCCGAACTGGACGAACTGCGCCGCCTGTCCACCCACGCCGACCAGTACCTGGTCGAGCTGGAGGAACGCGAGAAGGCCGCCAGCGGCATCGCCACGCTGAAGGTCGGCTACAACCGCGTGCACGGCTACTACATCGAGATCAGCAAGGCGCAGTCCGAGAAGGCGCCCACGCACTACACGCGCCGCCAGACCACCAAGAACGCCGAGCGTTACATCACCGAGGAACTGAAGACCTTCGAGGACAAGGTGCTTTCGGCCAAGGAGCGCTCGCTGATGCGCGAGCGCGCGCTGTACGAGGCGCTGCTGGACACGCTCACCGAACGCCTGGAACCGCTGAAGTCCGCCGCCGCCGCGATGGCCGAGCTCGACGTGCTCGCCACCCTGGCCGAGCGCGCGTCCGCGCTGGACTGGAGCCAGCCGCAGCTCACCGACGAACCGGGCCTGCGCATCGAGCGCGGCCGCCACCCGGTGGTGGAGAAGGTGCGCGCCGAGCCGTTCGAGCCCAACGACCTGAAGCTCGACGACGCGCGCCGCATGCTGGTGATCACCGGTCCGAACATGGGCGGTAAGTCGACCTACATGCGGCAGAACGCGCTGATCGTGCTGCTCGCGCATATCGGCAGCTACGTGCCGGCCAGCGCGGCGGCGATCGGGCCGGTCGACCGCATCTTTACCCGCATCGGCGCGGGCGACGACCTGTCGCGCGGCCAGTCCACCTTCATGGTGGAGATGAGCGAGACGGCCAACATCCTGCACAACGCCACCGAGTCCAGCCTGGTGCTGATGGACGAAGTGGGCCGCGGCACCAGCACCTACGACGGCCTGGCGCTGGCACGCGCCGCGGCGGTGCACCTGGCCGCCAGCAGCCGCGCGTACACGCTGTTCGCCACGCATTATTTCGAACTGACCGAGCTGGCCAACGAATATCCGACCATCGCCAACGTGCACCTGGATGCGGTCGAATACGGCGAGCAGCTGGTCTTCATGCATGCGGTGAAGGAAGGCCCGGCCAACCGCAGCTTCGGCCTGCAGGTGGCGGCGCTGGCCGGCCTGCCCAAGTCGGTGATCGCCGATGCGCGGCGCACGCTGGCGGAGCTGGAGCGCGGCATGCATCAGCAGGCATCGGCGGCGAAGCTGAAGATGGACGATTCGCCGCAGCTGGGGCTGTTCGCGCCGGCGGAGCCGTCAGCGGCGGAGCGCGCCTTGGAGGAAGTCGATCCGGATGCGTTGACGCCGCGCGAGGCGTTGGAGGTGTTGTATCGCCTCAAGGCGTTGCTTTGAGGCGATCTGATTTGTGCCCGGCGTTGAGGCGCGAGGAAGGCGCCGGCAGCCGGATGAGGATTCGAGCGGAGCGGAGCGCATCACTGTTGCGCTCCGCCCGTACCCTCACCCCAACCCCTCTCCCGGAGGGAGAGGGGGTCACCTCACCATTTCAAAGTGGAACCCTTCTCCCTCCGGGAGAAGGTGGCGGCAGCCGGATGAGGATTCGAGCGGAGTTGAGCGCATCACTGTTGCGCTCCGCCCGAACCCTCACCCCAACCCCTCTCCCGGAGGGAGAGGGGATCACCTCACCGTTTCAAAGTGGAACCCTTCTCCCTCCGGGAGAAGGTGGCGGCAGCCGGATGAGGATTCGAGCGGAGCGGAGCGCATCACTGTTGCGCTCCGCCCGAACCCTCACCCCAACCCTCTCCCGGAGGGAGAGGGGATCACCTCACCTTTTCAAAGTGGAACCCTTCTCCCTCCGGGAGAAGGTGGCGGCAGCCGGATGAGGATTCGAGCGGAGCGATGCACATCACCCTCGCGCTCCGCCCGAACCCTCACCCCAACCCCTCTCCCGGAGGGAGAGGGGATCACCTCACCGTTTCAAAGTGGAACCCTTCTCCCTCCGGGAGAAGGTGGCGGCAGCCGGATGAGGGTACGGCCGGAGCGATGCACATCACCCTCGCGCTCCGCCCGTACCCTCACCCCACCCCCTCTCCCGGAGGGAGAGGGGATCACCTCACCGTTTCAAAGTGGAACCCTTCTCCCTCCGGGAGCACGCGGGGAGCGCACATGGATGTGCGCGGCTCTGAGGAGCGAGGAAGGTGGCGGCAGCCGGATGAGGGTTCGGTCGGAGCGGTGCACATCCCACTTGCGCTGCGCCCATATCCCCTAAGGCAATAACAGTCCGATGCACTTACGCCGCCACCGGCAATGGCGCCGGGAACGGCTCGCGCCACGCCGGCAGCGCCATCATCCGTTCGTGCCAGCGCTGGATGTTCGCAAAGTCGTCCACCGGCAGGCGCGCCTCTTTCGCCCACGGCAGCAGCACGCCCACGCCGAAATCGGCGATGCTGAGCTTGTTGCCCACCAGGTAATCGCGCGTCGCCAGATGCGCATCGAGAATGGCCGCGAAGCGCAGGAAGAAACCGGTCGCCTCTTCCACTGCCGCCGGATTCGGTTCGCCCAGACCCGCCCACGGCTTGATCACATGCTCGAAGTACAGCGAGCTGCCGTGGCGCGAGAAATGCGCGATGTCCCAGGACAGCCAGCGCAATACTTCCACCTGGCTGGCGGCGTCCGACGGCCACAGGTCAGAGCCTGCCTTTACCGCCAGATGGGCCATGATCGCCGTGCTTTCCCACAGATGCAGGTCGCCGTCGACCAGCAGCGGCACCTTGCCGTTGGGGTTCTGCTCGAGGAAGGCGGGCGCGCGATGCTCGCCCTTGGACAGATCCACCCGGATGAACTCCACCGGCGATCCCAGATACTTCGCGACCGCACATGCCTTGCGCGGGTTCATGGTCTCTGCGTAGTACAACTTCATGGTCATGCCTCCATGGGAATGAGGGCTCCGCCCTCGGGGGAATGAGCGGAAGTCTGCCGGCGAACTACATATGTTCAAGAACATATTCTGCTTCGGGAGTAGGCTTGCGCCGCTTCCCCTGCCCTGCATGACGCCGCCATGCCCTACACCGCCGAGCACAAGCAGAAAACCCGCCAGCGCATCGTCGAGTGCGCGCGCGAGCTGTTCAATCGCCGCGGATTCTCCGAGGTCTCCATCGACGAGATCATGCGCCACGCGGGCCTGACCCGCGGCGGCTTCTACAACCACTTCAAGGCGAAGGAAGAGCTGTACGCCGAGACCGTCGCGGCCTATATGCATTTCGATCCGTCGCAGCGCTGGAGCGGCATCCGGTTCGATCCGCAGGCGACCGGCACGGCCTGTGCGCAGCAGATGGTCAACATCTACCTGTCCACCGCGCATCTCGAAGACGTCGAAGGCCATTGCCCGCTGGTCGCCCTGCCCGCCGACGCGGCGCGCGCCGGTCCGCAGGCGCGCATGGCCTACTGCAAGCTGGTCGAGCACATGGCCGGCATGCTGAGCGGCGGCCTGGAAGGTTTCGAAGGCGAAGAGGCGCGCAAGCGCGGCCTGGCGATCACCGCGCTGTGCGTGGGCGGCATGGTGCTGGCGCGCACCATCGACGATCCGGCCTTCGTGGAGGAAGTGCGGCTGGCGGCGCGCGACCTGGCCTTGCAGCTGATCGGACCGGACGCCGGCACATCGATAGCCTGAAGCTATGGCAAGCATCGGAACAATCTAGTTCACCTAAGGAGGCCACCTGCGTAGATTTGGAACGGCAAGCCAGCCGACGCCAGCCAGCCACTTCGACCAGAAGGAATTCCCCGTGAATCAAGATCCCCATATCGTCACTCCCACCTCCGAGACGGCGCCCGAGCTGGCGCGCGAGTCGAAGTGCCCGGTCCATCACGCCGGCAAGAGCGGCACCAGCAACAAAGACTGGTGGCCGAATCAGCTGAATCTGAAAATCCTGCACCAGCATTCCCCGCTGTCCGATCCGATGGACGGCGATTTCGATTACGCCAAGGCCTTCGACCAGCTCGACTTCGAGGCGCTCAAGCACGACCTGCGCGCGCTGATGACCGATTCGCAGGACTGGTGGCCAGCCGACTTCGGCCACTACGGCCCGCTGTTCATCCGCATGGCCTGGCACAGCGCGGGCACCTATCGCACCGGCGACGGCCGCGGGGGCGCCGGCGCGGGCCAGCAGCGTTTCGCGCCGCTCAACAGCTGGCCGGACAACGGCAACCTGGACAAGGCGCGCCGCCTGCTGTGGCCGATCAAGCAGAAGTACGGCCGCAACATCTCCTGGGCCGACCTGATGATCCTGGCCGGCAACGTCGCGCTGGAATCGATGGGCTTCAAGACCTTCGGCTTCGCCGGCGGCCGCCCCGACGTGTGGGAGCCGGAAGAAGACGTCTACTGGGGCACCGAGACCGCCTGGCTGGGCGGCGACAAGCGCTACTCCGGCGAGCGTGACCTGGAGAACCCGCTCGCGGCCGTGCAGATGGGCCTGATCTACGTGAACCCGGAAGGCCCCGAGGGCAAGCCCGATCCGCTCGCCGCGGCGAAGGACATCCGCGAGACTTTCGCCCGCATGGCGATGAACGACGAGGAGACCGTCGCGCTGATCGCCGGCGGCCACACCTTCGGCAAGACCCACGGCGCCGGCCCGGCCGAGCACGTGGGCGTGGAGCCCGAAGGCGCCGATATCGAGGAACAGGGCCTGGGCTGGCGCAGCAGCTTCAACAGCGGCAAGGGCTCGCATGCGATCACCAGCGGCCTGGAAGTGACCTGGACCAGCTCGCCGACCAAGTGGAGCAACAATTTCTTCTGGAATCTGTTCGGCTACGAGTGGGAACTGACCAGGAGCCCGGCCGGCGCACACCAGTGGAAGCCCAAGGGCGACGCCGGCGCGAACACGGTGCCGGACGCGCACGACAGCTCCAGGCGCCACGCCCCCGCCATGCTGACCACCGACCTGGCGCTGCGCTTCGATCCCGCCTACGAAAAGATCTCGCGGCGCTTCCTGGAGAACCCGGACCAGTTCGCCGACGCCTTCGCCCGCGCCTGGTTCAAGCTGACCCATCGCGACATGGGCCCGCGCGCCCGCTATCGCGGTCCGGAAGTGCCGGCCGAAGACCTGATCTGGCAGGACCCGATCCCGGCGGTCGACCACCCGCTGGTCGAGGCGAACGATATCGCCGCGCTCAAGAGCAAGCTGCTCGCCTCGGGCCTGTCCGTGGCCGAGCTGGTCTCCACCGCCTGGGCCTCGGCCTCCACCTTCCGCGGCTCCGACAAGCGCGGCGGTGCCAACGGTGCGCGCATCCGCCTCGCGCCGCAGAAGGACTGGGCCGCCAACCAGCCGGAGCAGCTGGCCAAGGTGCTGAAGGTGCTGGAAGGCATCCAGCGCGAGTTCAACGCGGCGCAGTCCGGCGGCAAGCGTATCTCGCTGGCCGACCTGATCGTGCTGGGCGGCAACGCCGCCGTCGAACAGGCAGCGAAGCAGGCCGGCGTCGATGTCGCCGTGCCGTTCGCACCGGGCCGCATGGACGCTACGCAGGAGCAGACCGACGTCGAATCCTTCACCGTGCTCGAACCGGTGGCGGACGGCTTCCGCAACTTCCTCAAGCAGCGCTACAGCGTGCCGTCGGAGGTGCTGCTGGTCGACCGGGCCCAGCTGCTGACGCTGAGTGCGCCGGAGATGACGGTGCTGGTCGGCGGCCTGCGCGTGCTCGACACCAATGTCGGCCATACCAGCCATGGCGTGTTCACCCGGCGCCCCGGCACGCTGAGCAACGACTTCTTCGTCAACCTGCTGGACATGGGCACGCAGTGGAAGGCGGTGTCGCACGACCTGTACGAAGGACG
>Ga0105239_10005575_pt1 | contig 14717 bp, 22 predicted proteins | sample KBSC44metaG_FD_92761 | JGI IMG/M metagenome (GOLD analysis project Ga0105239, IMG submission 92761) | Corn rhizosphere microbial communities from Kellogg Biological Station, Michigan, USA - KBS C4-4 metaG | ecosystem: Host-associated > Plants > Roots > Rhizosphere > Soil | place: Michigan, USA... | reverse complement strand
TCGGTTGAAAGCCCGATTTGCTGCTGTCCGTGTGCGCACCGCCGACGGACCTCCTCAGCGAATCTGGGATAAGGGTCAACAGCATCTGCCAGGCGACGAAGCCTGGCTCATCGGCGAGCAACGCGCCTCCGGGGAGAAGAAATACTATCTCGCCAGCCTGCCCGCCGCGACAGATCTGCGCACACTAGCCGCCACCATCAAGGCACGATGGATCTGCGAACAGGCGCATCAGCAGTTGAAAGAGGAACTCGGACTTGATCACTTCGAGGGACGATCCTGGCAAGGTCTTCATCGTCACGCGCTGATGACCATGATCGCCTACGCCTTCTTGCAACATCGTCGTCTCACACAAGTGGGGCGGAAAAAAAGAATCAACGGACCGCCCCCTCAGCCTAGCCTGCCGGCCGTACGCCACGCTATCGTCGATCTCATTCTTCGACCGCTATCTCAGCACACTGCAGAAGACGAATCCGTGAAAAACAGTGACGTCAATAAATCTGCCAAAGTAGTGCTAGTATGGCACCAGCAAGCGCAGCGTTGCATCGTATCGAATGCTTTGCTCGCCAAGTAGGGCCATTGCATCGACCTTGGCACCGGCATCGTTATAGGTGCCAAGAAATCCGATGTGTTGGATGCGGGCCGCCATCGGTCGCCCGGTTGGGGTATGTTCTTGACTGGTTATTTTACCCTGCCATTTTCCGGCGGAGCATTCATAGCTTCCTGTGTAATAGACGAAGGCATCGCCGCCATGCAACTGACCGTCGCGCAATATCAGGATGCCACCAACGTCCTCGGCTACACCATCGCGAGAACTAGCATTCAAAGAATAGAGCCCGTTCCTAATCATGATTGTTTCCACACCCGATCACCAACAAACATAGCCGACGCTGGCAAGATTGTCGCATGGTCACATAATACCGGGTGTGCCCCCGAGCGGTGACAACAGTGGCGAACCCCACCACAATTCTTCCTTGATCCGGTGCAGCTATCAGAGCTGTTGAATTACGCATCACATCTGTGGAGGGCAGGAAGCATGAAATTGTTTACGGGGCTGCTCGCGGCAATGTTCTTGCTGGCGGGTGCGGGTACTAGCCATGCGGTAGTTCGGATTGCCAATGATCGGGGCGGACAGATCGGTCGTTACGTAGAACGATACGAACAATTGCGAGCCTCAGGTCAAACGGTAATCATCGATGGCCTTTGCGCCTCGTCCTGCACGATTGTCCTCGGCGCGATCCCTTACGAACGAATCTGTGTAACTCGAAACGCCAACCTCGCCTTCCACGCGGCGTGGGATTTTGGAGTCCGCGGACGTGCCATTACCAATCCGGGGGCCACCCGGATGCTCTATTCGATGTACCCATCGCAAGTCCGGCATTGGATCGCCAATCGCGGCGGTTTGAGTCCACGCATGATCTTTCTGCGAGGCAAGCAGTTGGAGGCGATGTACCGCCCTTGCTATCTGCATGCCCAGGTTGCTGGCGGTGAAACAGTTGCTCCCAACGCTGTCTCAGCACCACAGAACCGGCCAGTTTTGATCTAGATCAAGGTTGATGCCGCCCTGCAGAGTCCAGACGCATCGCCAATGGCGGACCCACCCTTAGTCCAGGAATTGACAGTAGGTCCTTGCGGATGACGTTGCCATTGTCGCCCGCATCAATCCGGATAGCTGCTGACCATTATTCCATAATGCCAAAAAAGCCAGCAGGACACCGGCTGCGCATACAGGCCAGAACGCGATTTTCCAATTGATACGCGATCTATGCTGAGAGCAGTGGTCCGCGCAATTAGTTATGCGCTGCCGCGTTCGGAGATGCTGAAGCTTCTGCATTCTGTGGCGGCACGTGGCCCCTTTGACCAGTGAGGTCCCGCAGCCCGTCAGCAAAGTTCTGACCTTTTGAAGGAAAGCTCTGCTCTGAAACTCGCCGCGTGTGGAAGAAAGGCGGACCCGTTCGAGCTTGGAGGAACTTGAACGAGCTAGACGGCACCCACTCCGCTAGGCGCGCCCGACAATGCCAAAAGTATCGATACGGCGGGCTCCGCCGAGGGTTTCAGGACCTAAAGGTCTCCAACGTGTGGGCGACGAAAATACCAACGCTAAGAGCCATAAGAAATGCTGGAACAACTTCAAACATGATACATGGACTTTCACTGCAATGGTCCAAATAAGATACTAGCTCGTCGCGCAGTCAAAATGATTCGAGGTAGAGCGGCGGTTCTGTCGGCCGTTGGGGATTTCCAGCATCGGTTCCTCATCGAATGACGTCCGCGCTAACGGGCTGCAGAAGGCCAAGGAATGACTATTTGGCGCATCATCATACCTGCGGTTCTAGCATCTGTTACGTTGACGGCATGCATTACCTACCTCGTGAAGCCGCCGTTCGCTTCGACCGAGGTCATTCCTGGCGAGACGCGCCCAGTGCTAAAGACACTCGGCTACAATGCCATGGGCCTAAGAAGTATTGATCTTACGGAGGACGAGAAAGCCGCTGAGGCCTACTTGGATGCGGCACAAGCGATCCTGCGGCGCGCGCCGGATGCACGTGCTTCCGCCGACAAACCATTAAGCGAGGCCATTCCCTTGCCCAAGAGGCGTCCCGCCCCGCGCCCGTGATCTGGCTGCCGTCGTCGAAGACCAGAGCAATCAGCAGGGACGCAGCCTACAAGAGAGCGGCGCTGGCTGATGCACCGCGCTGTTGCAGGTGCGCGCCATCCGCTGACGCGGCTTCGGCCTTCGTAGTGCCTAAATCTTCCCGGCAACTCATTTGACTTCGATTCGTCGGAGCGAGTGATGGTAACGGCGCCCGCAAAGCCACGTGTTTGGACCGAAGACGAGGTCAAGCTCTTGATTGAACTCGCGCAGCTGAAGAGAAGTGCGCCGAGGATCGCTAAGCAGCTTGGACGCCATACATCTTCGGTCAGACGACGTGCTTACCAATTGGGTTTGGTCCTGCCCGCAGGCGAGCGTCAATCGTAGCGTTCCGAGCCCCGCGCAGACATTGCTGCCGCTGCACGGCCATTTGAGCCCCTTGCGCGGCGATTCGATCAGGACCAATTTGCCGTCCATGCGGCATATGGTCGTCCTTGTGCCCGAGCTCACCGGTTTACGCCTCGATCAGATATATCGCGGTGAGCTTGCCCTATGCGAGCCAACTCATCGACCACGTCGAATACATGAAGCCGCAGGACGTGAAGCCACCCGAGGGTGATACCGAGCGCCGGCGCCCACGGGCTCCGCGGGCGCCCTCGATGCGCTTCTTGGCTGGCGCTGAAATGCGAGAGTGCCACGGAACTCGGCCAGCGGCTACGCCGGCGCTACCAGCGGCAACAGCAACGCGCGGGACTGGCCCAGACTGGCAACCGCGACGCAGCCCGGCGCGACGGTTAAAAACCGAACCGACAGAATCGCGCCGGCCGGGTTCAATCGCGCTTTCATGCCGCGCGATTTCATCACCATCAGCCCCGCCATTCTCGGCGGGCTTTTTTGCTGTGAGCGGTTGCCTGGCGCCGCAACCGAGCCTGTCAGAACGAATAGATGAGCGAGAGGCAAAGCCCCGTCGAAAGTATGCCAAGCCCAATTACAGTGGCCCGAAACAGATTTTCCATCTGCGGCCTCCCGTTGTTGGCGCTGGTGTCGCCACCCTGACGTGGATTCGATCGGAGCGAAGTCACGAAACCGGGATGGCGCCCGTTCGATTGCGACCTAATCCCAAGCCGCTCGGCCTTCCAACCCCGTCATGTCCGACGGGCTCTCAAGCTGACCCGCCTCGCCGACACCTGCCGCCGGTTGTCACGGCAAAACTGACGCGGCGATAAACGGTCGCATCGCCATCATAGTGCTGGACTCTAAAGTACCGGCGGCCATACTCAGGCGATGGGCGAGACACCTAAAACCTTAAATTGTGCACGTTGCGGCAAGCCGCTGGTACCGCCGGGCGGCAACGGCCCGCGCATGCCGACGTGCTGCAGTGTGCCGACACCGACCCGATCACTCACCGGCGGCGATGGGCTGGCTGGCTGGCGAGCTGCGGCCACCAAAGGGATAGCCAGTCAGATGCGGTAGGAGCCGCAGCAAAGAAAAACGCCTATGGCAAGCGCAACAGGCTCGACAGGTAGTACTTGCTTCGGCTCTATCAAGCCAATCCCAGGCGGGTTCCGAGGCAGCGAAGCCGACTGATCGCCTTTGTGAAAAACGAGCAGGCTGACCACTGTCACGATCACCAGCAGGCTGAAGACGATGACGGCTAAGAAAACACGATCCATTAGTCGACAATGCTGCCCCCCACAAACCGTTCCTATGGCATTGCCGCCGGTTTCGTCAGCGGCTTAAATGAGCCGATGCCCGTCCTTACCCGCCGCGCCGATTGTTGGCTGATCCATTTCGGTGACGTCCGCGTCGGCAGCGTCGCGCGCGCCGCCGGCACCCCAAACGCCCAGACGCAATGGAAATGCCTAATCGGTTTCTATCCCGGTCACGGCGACCAGCGCGGCGGCACCGCCGACACATTCGAGACGGGCCGCGCTGCGTTTGAGGCGGCATGGCAAAACATCGCTGCGCGAGCGGCCGCTTTAATCGAAAAATTCAACGCCGCAGGCATTTCCGTTTCGCCACACCACACGGCAATGCTTTGTCGTTTTGAAGCCGTCTAATGACAGATCGAACTTGAAGGCGGCAGTGTGGTGCGTAGACGAATGAACCATCGCGCCGTCACGGTGGCAATTCTCTATCCGGCAAGGATAACAGCCTCGAATGCCGTCAACGTGAAGCATCGCAAGCTGGTTGATTGCAATGCGATCCAGCGCTCGACGATCAAGCATCGGAAGTCCCCACAAATCGAAATCAATATCGGTGCAGCCTGCCGCGCACCCGGACTGGGCCTAAGCGGACCATTTGTCTTCTTCGCGCCGCGCCTCATCTTCGTTGAGACGATCGGCGACGTCCTCGGCCACAGATGGATCTGCCGTTTCAGCGATCGGGGTGCCATCCTGCTTTTTGATCTTTTTCCCCTCCGCGTTCAGAGGGAAGTCTTCGGGCTTGAGCGGCTTGTCGTCGTCGGGCATGGCGTGCCCCTTTCTCTGCAGCTCTTTCCTCACCGTAGCTGCTGCATTACCCACTTTGTCGATGGCCTCGAAGAGATCGCTCTTCGACACGCCAAGCGCTTTCGTCCAATATTTCACCTGCTTGGGATTGTGCACCTCGATTTTGCTGCGGTCAGGAGTGGTCTTTTTTGTCACGCTTGCCATGACTGCTCCTCTGGCGACTCGCTTGGACGGCGGAGATTAACCCACCCTATCGCCTCATCGGCGCGCCAGAAGGATCCCGATCAGGAACGCAATTGCCAGCGATTGGATGGGAGCTTCACGCGTCGCCGCGCTTACCCGGTCGAGCCATGTCAGCGGCGGCGCGACCTCGTTGGCGAGGTCGTGGGACATGCCTCGGATTGCATCCGTGGCGCTATCGATTCGCTGTTCGGCGCTTCCAGCCGTTGCGATGGTATCGTCCTTTGTCATGAACGTTGAACGCGTCGATGCTGGACTGGTTCCTAGGACCGAGGTGGCACTCTTAGACAGGCCGGAACGGCCTCCGCGGCGTGCGGGCGCGGCCTTGTCCATCTCCCAGCCGAGCTGTTCGCCTGATGGCCGACAACGGCTGGGCAGACTTGGAGCGCAATGCAGCTCCAGGGCGTTGCAATCTCTAGCTGGTTGCTGATTCAGCAGCCGGCGCGCTTTAGTAACGGCCATGCACCCAAAGAAAAGCACTCTTGGGGAGATGCGATCAAACGACGGCCCTCGCCGGCTGATCGTCTGCTGCGGCGATTACAGTTGCGCTCATTCGGTCATTATCAACGCTGAGCGCTGGCCCGATCGCGTGCGCCTGTCTGATCTTGAGCCAAAGTTCACTTGTGCTGCCCGCGGCCATCGAGGTGCCGATATCAGGCCGCTCTTCGAGCCAGCGCACATGGGGACCAGCGAGAATGAAATACGCCAGGACCCGGCCACCTTCCGATCGTCCCGTTTTCATTTGAACAACAAGGAAGGATGGCAAATCTTGAGCAACGATCTTCTTGCCAAGCTTGTTGTCACCGTGATCATTCTGATCCCCTTCTTCATATGGCGGTCGTCAGTTCAGCCGTTAGGCTGCGGCCACAAGTGCCCTACCGATATCTCGGCCATTCGCCGGTAGTTCAATGATGGGCCAATGGTTGACAACGGCTGGCAGCGCAAGTTCGAGGATCGGACGCTCGATCACCCCCACCTTTTCCCAAACACGGGCGGCTTCACCTGGTCGACTTTCCAATCGAAAAAGTCATAATTGCCTGACCACTCGTGGACTTTGGTCGCGCAAACCTCACACTTGAAGCTGCCCGAGTGCTTTTCTGGATGGTGCTCCCTTGTCGCGGTGTAAGGCAGGCCGCAACTGTGACAGCTAAAATATTCGATCGTCCATATGCTGCTTGCCATCGCCGAATTATGAGACGCTCCAAGCATCTTGGTCCAGCTCAACAACCCGTCACGTTAAATGATCTGCTACTCAACACGTCGAGAGCGCCGTCTAACTGGTAGCACTTTCTTAACTCGACGGATTTTTGGGACACGAGGGATTGGGGGTCAGGCGCTGAACCGTCATGTCTAGCGTGTGTTCAATTCTAATCGAAAAAGACCAGCCTTGGGGCAAACGCAAGCTGAAGAGAGATCAATGACAGTCTTTGTCTACGTCAATACCAGCAAGCAGGTTGGCGACCCCGAGCACGTCAAGGTTTTCGCGAATGCCGACGTCGTGGAAAGGTGGTTTGACGAGAATGACCCCGAAGGCGTGGCCTTTGAGTATGAAGTCTTAGAGTGAATGCCGATGGAGGCTCCGATGCGATTTCTGGCTTTGGCGATCGGGATAGTCTCGATAGGACCGGCGGCAGCCCAGACTTACGATCCGGCTTATCCGGTTTGCCTGCACGCGTACGGCCCGGCACCTACTACGAATGCCGCTACACGTCGCTGCCTCAATGCAACGCGTCAGCATCGGGCCGCTCGGCACAGTGCGACATCAATCCCTATTGCACGGGCGCGCAAGGGCTATCGGCGGCACCGCCGGGTCTACTAAAATGAACCGCGTCGCCCAAACTAGCCGCCTGACATTTGGCCAGGCGCTGTACCGGCGTTCATTTTGTCCGAACCGTTGTTGCACCTGGCCCTAGCGCGTTCAACCGGCTGAGAGATTGTGAACTTCCGGTCGTAGGCTTTCGGGCATGACTTCAACAGTCGCAAGCGAGATCGGCAGCTTAAAACGGCGTGGGCCGGCGCTGCCGGGATTGAGGTAGAGAACTCCGCCGATCGTCTCGATTTTCGGTACGTGGGAGTGCCCCGAGACGATCATGTCGATCTCGAAGCCCGGATTGATATCGAGTGTTTTCAGGTCGTGAAGAACATGGATTGACCTCCCCGCAAGGCGCACTAATTTCGTCTCGGGATACTCCTGTGCCCATTGCCCGGTGTCGACGTTTCCTCGAATCGCGGTGACGGGCGCAATCCTGCGAAGCGCGTCGACAATCTCTGGACGCCCGATGTCGCCAGCATGAAGAATGTGATAGGTCTTCCATCGCATCCACTTGGGCTTGGGCGGAAAGTCCCATTCCTCGTGATCCAGCTTCAAGCTTGGCGACTGCTTATCATTTTGACCATCGTGGAAATACGGAGCCGCGGCTTTCAGGGGGCTATTTGGACTGCGCATCACACCAAAGCCGAGTAATCGGCGATTCACCCTTGAGGCGGCCATCGGCACGCGCCGCCACAAAGGTCGGTCGGCAGCAGAAAATCGGAGTTGAGCGTACAAATACTTTCGCCCCCTCCAGAAACTCTATATTCCGAATATTGCTACCACTGATTTTTTTCCAGGGGTGGATGATGCAGAATTCCGCCGGATCGGCAACGAAGGTTCTGATCGTCGACGACCACCCGGTGGTCCTGTTGGGTTGCCGGTCGCTGTTTGCGTCGGACAACACGGTGAAGATCGAGGAGGCCACCGACGCCAAATCCGGTCACCGCGCCTACCTAGCCAGGAAGCCTGACATCACGGTGATTGATATCAAGCTTCCGGACGTTTCCGGCTTCGAACTGATGCGTCGCATCCGAAAAGACGATCCGGAGGCGCGGATCATCATATTCAGCATGAATGACGATCCGGCGCTCGTGGTTCGCGCCATCGAGATGGGCGCGCAGGGCTATGTTTCGAAGGGCGACGATCCCCGGATGCTGGTGAAGGCGGTTCGGAAGGTCGCCGCGGGAGACAACTTCATTTCACCGCGACTAGCGGAAGCGGTGACCTTTTCCGGCGCGTCGATCAAGGCCAATCCGGCGTCGCAAATGACGGCGCGCCAGCTAGAAATTCTTCGGCTGCTGGGCCGCGGCGACAAGATCGTCGAAGTCGCCAATGCGCTGGAGATTTCCTACAAGACGGTGGCCAACACCACCTTATTGCTCAAGCAGAAGCTTGGCGCCAAGAACCATTCGGACCTGATCCGGATCGCGGTGGAGATGGGGCTGAATTGACGCCCGCTAAAAATCAAGCTCTCAAGGCGCTTCGACAGCTTCAAAAGTCCTTCGTTGCCAATTGCGTGCGAGGTTGGTGGGTCCCCGCCGGAGCGGGCGGTCTCGCGCCTGATGAAGTCTACCATCGTATAGCGCCCTCCCTATTATCCCCTAGCCCTGCGTCTCATGAAGGGATTGCAACTAACGAGGCGGGATGACTGTATCCCGATCAGTATATGGCTACACAATCAAATCGTGAGCCGCATGGTGATTGGCGTGCCCTGAGTGATCGTGCTGCCCAGCTGAAAGATCAATCGCATCAGCATCCTGGACTGGCGCCGGCCCCTTGTGTGCGGCAGCATGCTGACCATCTCTATGTGCTTTTCCGCTTCCATGGCCCAGCTGCTGTAAGTCAAGAATGTCTGAAGAAGCATTGTTGGCGCCATTCTTAAAATGAAAGGAATCGCCAAGGTCGGTGCCAACTGCTGATTTGGCCTGACCGGCGTCTTCGGAGGAAGCCCCGTCCTTTCCTCCGGCCTTAACCTTCAATGCCGAATGTGCGTCGTTGGCAGAATTTGCGGACGCCGTTTGTAGATCTTGCTGCGGCTTGTTAGTATCTAAATCGTTTGCCTGTGGATCATGCTTGGCGTGTTGCTTGCCAGCCGCGGAGCCCTCTTCAAAAATCTGCAAATCGCGGAACGCCTGCCCGTGATTAGAATCATCTCCCGGGGCCTCATGCTTGGCATGCTCCTTGGCGGCTCCAGCGCGGTTGCCGGAATCATGCAGGGCCTTTTGCGATTGACCGTGATTTAAATCGTCTCCCGGGGCCTCGTGCTTGGCATGCCCCTTGGCGGCTCCGGAGTCGTTGTCGGGAGCATGCAGGGCCTTCTGCGACTGACCGTGATTTAAATCGTCTCCCGGGGCCTCATGCTTGGCATGCTCCTTGGCGGCTCCGGAGCCGTTGTCGGGAGCATGCAGGGCCTTCTGCGATTGACCGTGATTTAAATCGTCTCCCGGGGCCTCATGCTTGGCATGCCCCTTGGCGGCTCCGGAGCCGTTGTCGGGAGCATGCAAGTCCGGCTGCGATTGACCCTGGCTGGGCCCGTTATCCCAGCCTGCCTGCGTTGTGTCAGGCTGCGGGGGTTTGTTGGCGGCCGCCGCGACAACGTTAACAGTCCCGGAACCTTGGGGAATGGTGTTCCCTCGGTCGCTGCCGCTATCCTCCGCGTCGCCATCACCAACATGAAGCTCGTTGCCGTCTCTGGCGATCGTATCGCCTTGGGCGAACTCGAATGCGAACGCCCCATCGTCCACTGCGGTAGCTGGTGAGGCTGTGCCGTCGAAATTGGCGAAGCTGGGAGCTGCGACCGCTCCCAGTCCCTTGGCGTCGCTTGCGGTAGATGAAGTGAAGACACCAGCTAGGCCATCGCTAAAATCAAATGCTTGCGCGGCGTGGGCGGCACCATCGAGCTCGTAAATCAAGGCTCCGAAAGCCGCAATCATGAAGGTGCTGTAGCTGCTCGAACTCGGCCTCGGCGCGTTGAGTGCTGCTTGCGCAAATGAACCCGCGACAATCTCGACACCGGGATCGACCAGTTTGCCGGTTTGCGTTGACGTGCAAGTTGCCGCGCCGGTGCCGCCGCGATCCTTGCTAGCGACTCTTGCCGGGTTGCCATCTGAAACTGTTTCTTTGCGGCTGATTTTGATGGTGACGACCTCCGCAGAGCCGTTTGCGGCCATGACCATGAAACTTTCGATCGCGGTGTGACTGGCGTCGACTGTGTCCTCCAACGCAGCCAGGATCGCAGCTGCCAGGATACTCATCGCGCCGAAACGGCGCGACAGGGCAAGCGCGGAGAGCTCCGTCCGGCTGCTGGTTCCGAGCTTCTGTCGCGCGTGGTCGATGTGAATCCTGACGATATCCGGGGAAACACCGAGCGCCCGAGCAATCTCACTGTCTGACAAGCCTTCGGCGACGAGATCCATGATCGTCCGCTCGTTGACGGTCAGAACCGCCAGAACGTTATTGCCGAACGAGGCGATTCCATTGGCTTGGTTACCGACCCTCGCCAGGTCGGACCCCGGTTTTTCCAGCCTCAGGGACTGAACCAGCGCCTCCGGTTTGGCGCTCATCGAAATCGCGCCGCAAGCACCGGTCGCCATCGCCCTGGCAAGATCGCCGCAGGCGACAGTAGCAGTGAAGAACACCAGCCGGGAGGAAAGGCCTTCGTCGTCCATGACAGCGAGAATGTCGGAGGCGGTTACATCGGTGAACCCGTCCTCCAGTAACACCACATCGGGCGTCAATCTGCGGATGGATGCAAGGCAATTAGCTCCATCGAGACAGCACGCAACCACTTCGAAATCGGGCTGCGCTTCCAATAGCGATACAAAACCCTGCAGAACAATGGGACGTCGATCTGCTATCACCAGTCGAACGCGACGCATGGGCTTCCTTCGCTCGACCTCGCAACACATGAGACGGCTCATGGTTCCGGTGATTTAACTCCACTCGACCGATCGCGTTCCTAATCGTGATAATAGAGCATGTTCAGGAAGAGGGGCGCTTTTTTGTGGCGCATCCGGTGGATGGCCCCGACGCAGTGCCGGCCCGTGTCGGGGCCAGACCTACTGCTTCAAGTCGTTTCGACGTTCTAATGCCTTTTCGATAGCAAGTTCAGCGTCCAATACGGCGTCCGCCCGTGTAAGGGCGATGCCGGTCCGCATCCTGTTGGCGTCGAGAAAAACAATCCACTTCCAACAACATGGATTGGTGGCCTCGATCACATCAAACTGAACATTCCTGTATTCCATGGCCGTTCCCAAGGGCGAACGGTGTCACCTACGAAAGCGTATATCGCACTGAGATCGCGACGGCCCCTCCGAGAAGACTGGCAAGAGCGCCTAATGTCCAATCTGGTCGCGCGGTCCAGGCAGCGAAACCCACCAAAATTTTTTCTAGGGCTGCCATGCAGACCTCAATACTCATCAGGTTTCAGTCTCGCTAAATAAGCAAGGCCGTGACATGTCAGCTCTTCTGGATCGCTTTCTCCAGCGTCCGCTTTCCCGAACAGATACCTCTCAAGCGAGCAGCGTCGTGAATCGCTAGCGTCAATATCCTCATGCGTTGCTCTGTGCACAGTCCAGGCGCGATCTACAGCAATCTTCAGCGGTGAGTCAGCCATTTCGAACTCCAAGGCGCGTACAACTTACAATTCCGACCCAACTGAAAAGTTGCCACTTTTTCCCGGTTTATATTATGGCTCTCAGCTGCGCCGCACGATTAGGCGCTTTGCCAGGAGCTAGAGCTTCGCCGGCCGGAGTATCGTTCTCGCGGCGGCGGAGCCCCATCCGGCCGGTGAAAGTTGTTGCACATCAACCCGAAACTGTCCGCGCCATGCGAACTCCAATCGTGGTTAGGCCCGAGCCTGATGAACGTCGGCTTTTGAGACAACATGGATGTTGCACGCGGTCGTCTGCTGCACCTGTCCCACGAGGAATTGCTCGTACTTGACGATCAAGAATCTATCGCTTTTAGAGGAACGATCTTAGCTTTCTTTGTCATGCGAACTTCCGGTCAGCTTGATTGCGTTTCTTTGGACAATATTCCGCCTTCCGCGTCCTCCCCTCCCCGGACGAGAGCCTGAGAAGAGGAGCGGCATGAAGGGAGCACATTTCAGCACCGTTTACTGAGGACTGCCTTTTGTCGGTGGCCAGCCGCTCCTCATCGCGCATACGCCGCGACGACGCCGAGGTTCGTGGTCCTCACTATCCCTCAACCCATGCTCGGGCCGTCGGAAGGCGTTACGCCTGAAGTTCCGGCGATGGCGCAACTTACCGGAGGGAGGCCTCTTCGGATCGGTACGTGAACTCGCCAAGGCGGAAAAGATCAACGAGTCTTATCTGTGCCGGGTGCTTCGGCTGACCTGCTCTCGCCGAGGCTCACGGAAGCCATCCTGAACGGCCAGCTGGCGGTGGTGCTTGCCGAACTTTAGCGGCACCACGAATGGAAGGCGCTCGCAATCTTGAGGATGGCAAGCTTACGGTCTTTCGTCGGGCAGGCACTTGATGTGTGCTGCAGCCCAAGCATTTTACTTCGAGATAAAGGTAGCCAGCATTGAGTGTATCGCCCGACGCAGGAGAAGGCTGCGCCGGTCCCTGAAAGCCGAGCATCCGCTTGTTCCAGGCCTCGCAGGCCAAACGGTCAGCGTTCTTGCGCGCCTCCGCTGCTTGTTCTGTGGCAGCCCGCACTGACGCGCCGTAGACGGATTCCCGTGACTTGGTGCCCATTACCCATCAAAGCGGGTCGCGGAGCGCAACGCAGATTGCACTAGGGCTGGTAGCCGGCCCCGCCGGAAGCGATTTCGCAATCTGGCTCTTGAAGTGATATGTTCCGGCTAGCGGGAATTCGGACGAGGTAATTGCTATCGCGACGCGGCATGTCGAGGAACGGCCTGCAGCACCGGCATCTCGAGGCCCAACGGAATTCCGGGCACGAACTAAAGGACTTCAACGCGCACTTGGGCCACACCGCGATCAGTGATTCCTAGTGTGCGGGCCGCGCCAAGGGAAAGGTCGAGAACGCGGTCGCGAATCCAGGGGCCCCGGTCGACAATGCGCACCACCACCGACTTTGTGCTCACAGGATCCGTTACGCGAACTCTTGTGCCGAACGGCAGGCTTCGGTGAGCCGCGGTCATGGCATCGCGGTTGAAGGTGGCGCCGCTGGCTGTTTTGCCTTTCGCATAAGAATAGAAAGACGCTTTCCCGGAAAAAATTCGATTGGCGGGCCGAGGAGCTAAGCGATTTACCGACGATTCAGTTGGCTGTTTTCCAATCGCAGGCTGATCTGGCGAGTTCTGCTGCGTTTGGTTGGGTGCTTCAGGAGCGGGTTCTGCGTGCGCTTTTGGAATGATGGACCATCTGTCACTGAAGTCTTGGGCCGCAGCAGAATTCACAGAGATGCCTTGCCAAGTCAGGATTGCCGCGACAGCGACTACTCTAAGCAACGCACGCATGGATCAACCTCACAAACAATGAAAACAAAATGATAATGTCAAAGCATGAGGGCGAGTTCCCGCGAGGTGAAAAACTTCCATTGCCGCGACGGTGATGAGTTACCGATGGTTGCCAGACATGCAGAAGCAAGCTGAGGCGTTGCAGCAAGAACGTATCTCGATTGCTCAGTTTTCGGCCGCGACTGAAGTGAGCAATCTCCAAATTCCCGTCTATAAAAAGGGCTCAGATCGGGACAAGAGATCAAGGGCTTGACCGAATCCGACGTTCGCAGCTCGCTGCTGGCATTCGACCCGCTGTGGAATGAACTCTTCCCGGCCGAGCAATCCCGCATCATCTCACTTCTCGTCGAACGCGTGGATGTCCGGACCGACCGTGTTGATATCAAGCTCCGGATCGATGGCGTCACCTCGCTCCTCGGCGAATTGACCGGGAATTCCGTCACCCAGCAGGATGCCTGCATGACGACTGGCGCCCAAGCAGGCAAAGCCCAAATCAGTAAGGATGGGCGCACGGCGGTGATCAGCATTTCCGTAAGCTTCCTTCAGCGCGGCGGTCGCAAGCAGATCCTGTCTCCTCCGGGGACTGCGCCATGGTCGCCAGCCCCCCGCGTTGACGGCGCGCTGGTCAAGGCCGTGGTCCGTGCCCACCGCTGGCGGCGTATGCTCGAGAGTGGCGAATACACCTCCTCGGCAGAACTGGCCAAATCCGAGAACGTCAACGATTCCTACCTGAGCCGCATCCCCTGGCTAACCTTGACTCTTCAGCTCGACGATCTGCTCAAGCCTCTGCCCGCGGCATGCGAACGGCAGCGCTCCGAATTAGGTGCTTCACAGTAAGTCGGAGCAGTTGCAGCCGGCTCGCCGTCGTGATCGACACGATGGCACCACGAGGTGGTCGTTAAGTTTCCAACACTGGTGTAGCCGGCAGGTCGAACTATATGATGGTAGATCTCCCCCCCAACTGCTGCCCCGCAACTTTGAGAAAACTCGTGATCATTTTCCTGCTGCTAGTTTTCGTGCCGATCGGCGCGTCGGCCGCCCGCTATTTTTTGTCCGGTGACGGTCGGGGAAATTGGCAAACGGCAGATCGTTCCAGTGCCGGGATATTGCCTCTGCCGGCTACCCATCCCGAGGCGCTCATTCGGGTTTTCGCGGCGCGCACCGTTCGGTGGCGGA
>Ga0105239_10005573_pt1 | contig 14723 bp, 11 predicted proteins | sample KBSC44metaG_FD_92761 | JGI IMG/M metagenome (GOLD analysis project Ga0105239, IMG submission 92761) | Corn rhizosphere microbial communities from Kellogg Biological Station, Michigan, USA - KBS C4-4 metaG | ecosystem: Host-associated > Plants > Roots > Rhizosphere > Soil | place: Michigan, USA... | reverse complement strand
GGATCCACGAAAAGCAGGAGAACAAAAGGAGCATACTTGGCAATGATGTGGTCAAATAGAGGATGAGATGAGTTACCATGACCACATCAGTAGGATTACGAACAATCTTCTGGGCCCAGCGTATATATGGTTCAAGGAAAATTCTCTGTATGACATCCGGAAGTGTCAGGTATGCGATATCCCATCGCAAAAACACCGTTGGGGCGAACAAATCTGAATTCGGGTCGTTCAACGCCTTTATGCGATTAAGGCGCTGATGGTCGCGGTAAAGTAGGGCCGTTTTGTCCACTGGTCGTCCGGAGATGGAGCCAGTATCAGCTCCCCCCGACTGCCAGAACGATGTATCTGCTCGTATATCAGACAGGACAGACTCATAGTGGATAAGCTGGGTCTCCAAGGTTGGTGCTCTTAGGCACTTCTTGTGAAGTGTTGAGGTGTGTTCTGATGATGAAGTGTTTCGACCTTGAAGTTGTATTCGATCATGTTGGGATAGTCTGTTGCTCGAATCGAGGTGGTCGTACAAACTATGCAGCACGATCGTGTCTGACTCTGTTAGACGGGAATTAATGTAGAAAGATAAGAACATTTTGAATTATAAAAGACTTGGCAGATCATGGAAATCTGACTTTGCAACAGTGATAGCGGAGCAAGGAACAACGAACTCCAGCAACCTCTTCCAATAAGTCCTTGGAAGTTTGCGCAACCACGTTCAGGGCATCCAAGAATCAACTAGAGAAAACCATGGGGGTGTTCGCAGGGTCTTGGCACCCTTCTGGCGGCTTTCATGTTCTCCGCTTGCAAAAAGGTCCTCAATCTATCATTGGCGGAACGCAGTGCCAGTGCCAGGTAGCTCACGCCAACTAGGGTGAGTTCACGCCGACAAAGCGACGTTCCGGAAATAGTATCCGTCGGAACATGCTTCCCGCAATGGCCCCGGCACCCTACCTGCCCATTAGCACTCCTTTTTCCATCATCTCCATCAGGGCTGGTTCTGCGTTTAGAGCGGCGGCAATTCTCGTTCTCGCTCTGTAAAGCAGAGCGCTTCGTTCGTCATTTTGTGGTACTAACCTGCACTAGGATACCAATCTGTGTCTGTAGCCTATACCTCAGTTATTCCGCACCCAATTCCATCGTCTTCCCCATCTGTATTGGATCGGGCGCGTTCAGAAGGTCCGTGCCGTCCCAGCGAGCCTCGCGTAGGCAATGGTGCAGACAGGTCCATGACGGTCTGCGTTACTGATGTTGGTGATCCCGCGTCGTCGGTCATGACCGCGTCGCACAACGTGCGGTCCTGTCACGCTTTTCCTACATTGAACTCTCCTTGATATGTAGATGATCATATCAATGAATCAATGAATCCTCCTAACAGAATTCGAAATCCCCTCCAAGGATCGGGCGTTTTCGGCTATTCTCACCGTCATTCACTTGATGCGCTTTGCTGGATATTAGTTTCACGTGACATTCTCCCAATCCTACGGAGCATGTCACGTGAAAACCAATGTGAGAAACTTTACGCCAAGGGTCATTGGATAGCCCCAGGAGAAGACGATTGGGATGGCGAGGTCAGAAGGAAACAGTTCCAGCCAGGATTGTCCTGGCGATCCTAGTATACGGTCCGACGCGGTTTGTGATGCGTCTGTCCCCGCGAACCCAAGAACCCCGCCGCGTCCGATCATGCCCGACGCGCCAGCTCCTCCAGCCCAGCGGTACTCCCTGCGACCTCGCTCGACACGGCGACACAAATGAAGAGGAGGAAGTTGAAGAAGATACAAAATCATCTACGTTCGAGGCAAAGGCAGCGGGGTCAAACAAGAAGGCGCCTAAGTGGGAGACTCTTCTCCAGGGTTATGTGACGATAATGGCGCAGTTGCAGGAACACGTGGAGACGACTGCAAATCAAAATGAGCCCCTGCTTCGGCTGGCTCAACAGAATGAGGTGAGAACGGGTATATGGGAGAAGCAGATTGAATAGAATGAAGCGAGGTATGAAAAGCTGGAATGACACAATGAGACTCTCCTACAGGCTGTGGAAAAGTACGAGAACAAGATCGAGGAACTCATTCAAATAGGCCAGAAAAATGAAAACAGAATTACATCCTTGGAAACGCAGAATCAAAGGCTCATAGACATGATCGAGAAGAGTGCTAACGAGCAGGTGAAAATGACACAAGGCCGGGCTCAGCTGGTCACAGGGGCGCAGCCACCACCGACGAGCTCACCGCCGCCCCGGGCTCGCGGCCATCACTCTCCAGTGGAACACTCAACCTCCACAGCTCGGCGTCTCAGCCATCAGCGCTGTCTCAATTGGCCATCATCCTCGATTTGAACCGGACCAGCGAGCGGGTCACCGACTTCATCCAACTTAGAGAGTAGATCAACGAAGCACTGAAGAAACATGAATCCACGAGGGGTATGGAATGCAGGGGTTACAGCAGCGCGTGGGAGGAGAAGATCAGGTCAAGATCTCGTTAGCGTTGGAGGAAATGGCCAAGGTGGCACGGAAAGACGAACAATAGTTACAGAAACCTCGATTCCGCCCGGGCGAATGCTGGGAGAGCAGTGGTAACCCATCAAAGTGGATCAAGTGCACCGCTCGAGCATTAGCTCTAATGGGACAACTGCCATCACTAAGGAAGTCACCGAAGCCATCGCACGGGAATGGGGTGAAGGTTCAGGATATCTCAAACAATAACCTAGCTCCCCTTGATATATGTATTTCCGAACCCTCACTGATCAACTTACCTATCTCTTCCATCCCACTTCAAACCACCTTGCTCTCCAATTACCACCGGACAACTAGCAGGCAAGCCAGAATATCCCATTCCTACAACGCGCACCCATAGCAGAACCATTCGGGCCCAGCGGACCCACCAACTATAATTCGAGGAAAACCCACATCACAGAGACCCTAACGACCAATTCTAACTAGTACAAGCACGTCAATTGGCTCAATGTCGCACTCGTTATTGGCATTCCAATCTATGGTTACGTTCAAGCATTCTGGGTCTCCCTTCAACTCAAGACTGCCGTCTGGGCTGTCCTCTACTGCTTCGCCACCGGATTAGGTATCGCAGCTGGGTACCACAGACTATGGGCACACACATCATACTCTGCTACTCTCCCTCTTCGAATTGTCCTCGCCGGACTGGCCGATGGTGCGACCGAGGGCTCAATCCGATGGTGAGCCCGGGACCATCGAGCACATCAACGCTATATCGATAACGATAAGGACCCATACTCCGTTCGCAAAGGTCCCCTACACTCTCACTTTGGCTCGATGATCATGAAGCAAACCCCGAAGAGAATGGGGGGTATTAATATTTCCGATCTCAATGAAGATCTAGTTGTCGTCTGGCAACAGAAGCACTACCTCCAGGTCATTCTTTTAATGGGACTTATGGTACCCACGCTCGTTACAGGTCTCCTTTGGGATGATTGATTCGAAGGACTCATCTACGCCTGGGATTTTCTTTCTTCAACAAGCTACTTTCTGCGTTAACTCTTTCGCCCACATTATGGGAGACCAGTCGTTCGCTGACCGTTAGTCTCCTCGCGACCATGTTATCCCTGCCCTTATTACCTTTGTGAGGAAACCCCCAACTTCCATCACGAATTCCCTTCTGACTGTCGTAATGCCATTGAGTGGAACCAATACGATCTTACCAAATGGTCTATCTGGTGTTGGAAGCAACTTGGCCTTGCGTACGACCTCAGCCAATTTCGAAGCAATGAAATCGAGAAGGGTCGTTACCAGCTGTTACAAAGAACCCTCGACCTGAGGCGCGAAATGGGGAGACCGGCGGCGAAGAAGTTGATAGCGATGTACAATGTCAAAAACCAAGGTAAAATGATCTTGGCCGCACTTCTAGCATGGGTTTGCGTCATTGGGGATATCTACGAGTCGCATCTTGTTCTTTGGCTTCCAGTTACCCCTCGAAAGCTCTGGTAAAATAGTCAGTGTTATCATCGCCACGGTCAGAAGGGAGATGTGTTGGAGACACTATGCGGTTTGGCGACGTTCAAGCCGCCGGTGTGCTGAAAGAATGAAGATTTTGAGATCAAGCTGTAAAGGAGCAGGCGGTGTTATCCTGTTCAACTCCTTGGGCTGGCGTTTGTTTTCTTACGGGAGCACATCAACACCCGGTGGACTGATATCATTTCACGCCTATCCTAAATCGGCAGACTGTATCTACCACCAAGTCAAAACGTGCGCCATAGAAAGTCCTTGCCAGTGGTACCTTAGATTAGCAAAAGCCAGGGGGGTGTTAATCCTAGCTCAAGATCGCCCAGTCTTTTGCTGTCTGCATGGGTGGTGGCGGCTATAGTGAGCCATTTCCCGCCAAATTAAGCCGGTGATCTTATATCCCATGGAAGCTTGCATTCCATAACGTGGTTGGCAAAGCCAATTTCCCCCAAGTCAAAAAAACGCCTTCGCAGAGATGAGCAAAGGGGCTAATGGAGGACAGGACAGAGACTATCATCGTCTAGACCGAGAACTTTGTACGTACAGGAATGGGTGTTTGCTCATGGAGAAGGGAACCCGCTCTTGGTCAAGCATTTGGCTGTCGCTATTGAGCTAGGCCCTCGAGGTTGACGACAAGGATCTGGACCCGACTGAGAGCTTGACCAGTTACACATAAGGTTCATTAGCTTGGGGAGTGGTCCGAGAGTTTCGACTGTCACTGGTGGTGGGTCGCCGCAGCATGTAGTACTCGCCTAGAAAAGGTTATTGGCGGGTTCTATTTCCGGTTGGAATGTAATTTAATTGGGAGTTCACTGCTCCCCTTATTTCTCACCGCTGGCTTTGTCTGGACTACCGACAACGCCCCATGGCGCTCCCCCAGGCACTCAGCAACGCCAGGATCTGGATACTCAGGACTATTAGGCTCCAATACCCACTCGTCTAAGTTAGCTAAATATCTACAAATAAAATAGGCACTGCAGCGACTGGTTCATCGCGTAGAGAATAGAAATCATTGGACTACCAATTGCGGCTATTCCTGGGCGCTTACTCCCTCTCCTACAAGACGCCGTCTGACGGTCCTACAGAGTCCCCGTCGTAACTTCGTACAACTAAATTATAGTTATTTCATCCAAATCACCTGTGGTATCCCCTTTCTACAGAGATGACCACTTCACACTTCAAACAAATAATGAATTGCTGAGATCATTAGCTGCTTAGATATTGAAGCAACCTCACCAAGAGCACGCACAGTCGTCCTTCCAACCCCAGCTTACTGTCATGTCGCCCGCGATCGAGCGTGTGTTCCCCATTCGATGCTGCGTTTTCGACGACAGTCCACACAACCAGAACAGAGGTCATCAAGGTCAGTATTCGATGATAATCTATTATTGTCGTTGCGTTTCTCTGATACCGATTTTCTTCCCCAGTAACCTTCATCGAAAATGACAGGAACACTCTCATCGGATCTAACAGCACAGAAACCTTAAAGGCTTCCGAATCGATTATACTTGAGGATGGACCGCGGTGTCCTGAAGGTGAAGGTGCAACACCCAGTCCCGGTTCTACGTATCTGCAGACCCGAAAGGAGAATGAACAGCCAGAAATACAATTTCCGACAGCCCCAGAATACGAACAGGAGCAGATATATATCTCCGACCTAATCCAGTCATATGGAATGTTGGTTGCGCTGGAGGAAGAACACAACGGGATATTTGTGGCTCGAGTTGTCAGTGAGAACTCTCATGCATTTTGCAAGTACTCTCCGGAGGATATCTTTGCGCTAGACTGTTTTTCCAGCGTGTTTCCAGAAGAGAAGCGTCCAGCTTTTGCACGCCAAGCAAGGATGATCAGGAGTCAGTCTCTCATAGCTCCTAAATCCACCGAGCCTAAAGTGTTTCCCATACCATTCATGGATCCTCTGGGTAACTTGATGCCTTGTTGGTGCGCTATTCATTGTGTAGGGACAAACCAATCGGTCCTGATCTGTGAATTCGAGCCCCAATTCCATCCCCGAATCGATTTGGTGACACCCCCCTACGATCTTCAATCACCATCCGACAACCAGGAGGACAACTTCCTCGCCGCCGCTGGGATTCAAGGGAGCACAATCCAGTCTTTTTATTCTTCACTAGGGATGTCAGACCTCTTCAACGGAGACGGGAGAGCTACCGAGGTGCTGAATGTAATATCACAAATCCAACAACGGTTTTCTGCCGCTATTGTTGTTCAAGATCTCCTGAACATTCTGGTCGGGGTCATGCAGGAGCTAACAAAGTTCGACCGCTGCATGGTATACCAACTCGACCACTCTTTCAACGCAACGGTCGTTGCAGAACGAGTTCATCCTCGCGCGGGTAGCGAGGTCTACAAGGGACTACACTTCCCTGCAGTTGATATGCTCAAGCAGGCACGAGACGACTACGGGATCAATAGTATACCGGTGTTGTTCGATCGACAGCAAAAGCCAGTGCACCTTGTCAGCCGGAACGTTGCCGACCTTGCGACACCGCTCGATCTTACCTACGCGTATCTCAGATCAACGGCTCCCGTTCATATCAAGTACTTGGAGGGCATGGGGGTGCGTTCGACAATGACGGTTACCCTCTGCCAACAGGGTGAGCCTTGGGGCTTGATCTGCTGTCATTCATATGGCCTAGATACGACCAGGATCCCCTTTCCGATTCGAGGGCTCTGTTACTGGGTTGGTTTGTGTGCTTCAAACTGCCTAGACAGGCTTCTGGATGTCCCAATAGTTCAAGCTCGCAAGCTTCAAAACCCAATTCACATGGATAAGACTCCAGATGCGTTCATCACTGCCTCTTCCAATGACTTGTTAAGGCTCTTCCAGGCGGACTCGGGATTCTTGGTAGTTAAGGGAGAAGCCAAAACAATTGGCAGGTTAGCATCGTACCAGGAAGCTATCACGCTCCTCAGATATGTATTTTTGAGGAGATTCAAGCATATCTATGCTTCTCAAAGTATAACCGCTGACTTCACTGACTTAAGCTATGAGCCAACGTTCCGACATATTGCGGGCTTGCTTTTCATACCTTTGTCCACAAATGCCACTGATTTCGTCTTATTGTTCCGAAAGGAGCAACGGAAAGAAGTCCACTGGGCAGGTAGTCCCAGTGCAACGCTACCCGGGTCTCAAACGCCAAAGAGCAGCTTCAGGAAGTGGACCGAAAGGGTTTATGGGACTTGTATAGGCTGGACGCGAGACCAACGTAAGCACAAATCGACCGCATTACGTTCGAAGTATTGGCTAAAGTGTACTGTTCCAAAGTTGATACTGCTGTCATGGCAAGGCTAGTATATGGAAATTTCATCCGAGTTTGGCGAGAGAAAGAAGCAGCACTCCAAGACACTAGAATGAAGCGATTGCTAATGCTCAATGCTTCTCATGAAGGTACGTCCCCTCCACGGGTCCGCAATAACGTAGAAACTGAATGAGCAGTCCGTACTCTACTTAACGCTATGATCAATTATCTTGAAATGGCTTCGGAAAGGCCGTTAGACAAACCGACAAAGGAGATTTTGTCTATGTCACACACGGCCTCGAAATCTTTAATCTATTATATCGACGACCTACTACATCTCACCGGAAGCAGAAACCTGAAACCATCACCTCTCGACGAAGCTTTCGACGTCAGAGTCGGGTTACAACAAACCTTCGAGCAACTGAGACAGCATGCGGTCCGAAAGTCGCTCGAATTCGAAGTCATCGTACACCCCGCATTTCCACGCTTTGTACAGGGTGACCTGCAACGCCTTCAGCAAGCCGTGGCGAGCTTAGTCTCTAACGCGATACAATATACAAACAGTGGAGGCGTCACTATGCAACTCGGTCAGATCTCTGCAACGGAAATGGATTGTCTAGCTCAGATTATAATCCAGGATAGCGGAGTTGGTATGTCAGAGAGCGAGCTTGATGACCTGTTCAAGGATCTTGAAGAGGTCCATGATAAAGACTTCGAAGAGGAGAAGTCGCCGCTAGAGGTAGAGCGACGTGTTCCACGCGAAGGTGTGAACTCTTTGAAGTTGGGACTGGGTCTCGCACTAGTCGCACGGTTTGTGAAATCCAGGAACGGCCAGATCCGACTCACGTCTACCAAAGGGAAAGGTTCAACAGTCACCCTTGAGTTGCCTTTTAGGCTTTGCTCTGAGGCTGCACATCCACTTCAATCCAGTGTCAGTCTGAAGACTGAAGCAGTGGAATCTACTCAGCGTCAGTCACTTCCTGTATTCCCAAAGTTGGAGGCTAATCACCAACTAGAGCTTATGGGCCGCAACCGGAAATATCCTAGACAACAGAGCATACTTGCTTCACCTTCAGAAACATACCCTCTTACACCTGTCGATGAAATGCAAGATCTTGGTGGTCACCTCACGGTGCTGGTTGCCGACGACAACTCTATCAACCTCCAAATCCTTCAACGGAGACTGGAGAAAGTGGGACACGACGTCAAAGTTAGCTGGGATGGCCAAGAATGTTTTGATTTATTGAAGATACATCAGAATGCCATCGACTTTATTCTAATGGACCTTGAAGTGCGTCTTTCTCCCATCCTCAACACTTTGTTTACCATTTCGCATATACTAATAGTCTAGATGCCTTTTGTTAATGGCTGCCAGGCCACTCAGATGATCAGGTCGCTAGAGCAGAAAAACACATCAGTCAGCTCGCACTCAACGGATGGATACGGCAGAGTGCCGATCTTTGCTGTCTCAGCGACGCTACGGAAGGAACAACGAGAATTCTTCGCTGATGTGGGATTCGATGGCTGGTTACTCGAACCGATCGATTTTAAAAGATTGGCAATCATACTTTCAGGTGCTTTAAATGTTGACTCACGCAAGAAATGCTTATATGAGGAGGGGTCATTTCAGCAGGGAGGCTGGTTTTCAGAGCGTTATATCGGCATTTAAGGGGACTAGTCGAGAGAGAATATTTAAGGATCCGAAGGAATAGTGCTCCCCGTAAGCTTGTTCGCGTTCCTCCCCAGCAAGGGATGTCATTGTCTACGACGACTTGATCTATGCTAGTATCCAGGATGGCATGAGACAATGCAGAGCTGAAGACTAAGTTTTCATTCAAACACAACGATGTTGAAGACGTGAGCCGCATTTTGGAGGTTGCTAAGTCAAGTCCAAACCGAACAACTTTTGTTACGGTGGGTACCGTCTACAGCATGGAAGGGGATCTCGCGCCTTTGACGGACATTGTCGATTTGACGGACTTGATACTTCCCCACAACAATGTGCACCTTGTCGTTGACGAGGCTCATGCCGCGGGTGTTTCTGGCCCCAATGGATCTGGAAGGATTTGTGAACTTGGTCTTGAAAATCGAGTTCCTATCCGACTCCATTCCCCTGGCAAGGCTCTAGCATGGAACTTGCCAAGGCAAAGTGTCAAGAGATGGACGTTACAGCACGGCAGAAGCTGGAAGAGCTGCGAGACCGCTCTGAGGCAGAATTCCACTGGTTACGGTGTAGCGAAGACGACGAAAACGAAAGATACAGACCATTAAACAACAACTGGCGAGGTTGAAAAGGCATTTAGAGTCGAAAAGAGCCGAATGCCAAAAGGAAGACGCCCTATCAAAGCTCGAAATTGGCGAGTTACAAGACTCCTAGGGAAACGAGAGAAGAACGACTCGAAGCACAGTCAACAATGAAGATACACCCAACGATACTGAGAGAAAAGAATTGCACCATCTCGGAACTTAACCTGTCGGCAGAGGCATCGGAAAATGAGAATATGATTGCCTGTATCGAGGAATCTGGACAACAGCGCCAATTTTGTCATGAAGCGCCAACAGCTCCGAACCAACAATGGTAGCTTGCAGGAAATTTGAACCACACTCTTTCCAACCACTACAACGGCAAGCCACCATTGATCTTCAACCAGGCTCTTGTTCTATGAAAACATATTCCGTCTTAGGACTCATCGCTCTGGCATCGTTTGCTGGGTAGTGTGGTGTCTCTTTTTGGGTGACGTCCTTTCCTTCAGGAACTATGGTCTCGAGACCGTATCCGAATGTAAGGTTGAATATCAGGCATGCCTATATGGCCGGTTATAATCTTGCATAGGATTTGAATAAGCTGCTGCTAGCTGAGACTTCAGTTCAAAAGTCTCACTTTCTAAGTCCCATAGCTCCAGTTGCGTCAAACGAATACAATCCATTGCCTCAGCCAGGACTAATAGAACCTTCTCGGGCTTACTGGAGGTGACCTCAAGCCAGCCGGATTGGCATTCTAGGGTGGTGCTTTTCGACTGATGGTTTATCAGTACGGCTGCATGTAGCTCGGCAAGCTTTTCCCGAATTTCCATTCGTCGATTATATGAGGTCCCTTCGGACATCTGATGGTTGGCGTGTTTGACTGCATCGGCCGACGGAGTACAACTACCAGATTGAAAACCTGGGTAGACAGGCAAGGCCGAGTGACTTAGATGCTGGTGTGGTTGGCATTGCTGTAAAGGGAGATGGTCAATCTCCACGAGTTTTGCGGACGCGCGATGGACGGCAACAGAGTGATAGGGTCCTGTCTCATAATTGACAGTGTCTTGATGCGACGTGCCATTAGAGCGCAGGTTTGACTCCGCTTCCAGGTCGAAGAAGTCGAGATTGACTTGACAACTGACTGCCCAAGAGGCTGGCTCATCCAGAAGATAAGGCATCCTAACAGCGAAGCAAGAGCTCTCTCGGTTTGCCCTGCCCCTGATAATGAGTGGGCCATTTCTCGATGAAACATGCAAATCAGGAGCAACTTCATTTCCAAGCAAAATCCGTGCTCTTTCCGGCTCACTGTATCTCCATGCGTTATTAGAAATTGCGGATGCATAATATTGGGCCGTTCCTGAGTCTACGGACGTGTCATTTGCGCTGATTGTTCGATCAGATTCATGCGGCAATGTCATGGTTTCGTGCATCATCTTTGGGAATTGACAGGAGAAATCTGCTTGTAACGATACAAAGCGAATGCGCAAAAGACTGCCAGGGGCATAATGCATTACTAGTTTGTGGATAATCAGCGTGACCCAAAAAAGGAGTGATCGTGACGGGGATAGGGTTGAAGCCCCACGATTGCACCTCATGCATTCCGTAAACTGCACAGCCCAGTCTGACAGCAAGGAGTCATTTCAGACCACGGCGCGCTCAGCCAAGGAACTTTCGGGGACGTAGCTGGTGCAGCTCGCTGCAAAGGCGCAGACGATAATGCTCGATCAAACATACCGGAAATAGTATCCGAGAGGGCCAGACTAAGCATGCCCTTCTTCGCTGGAGAACGAGGGCTTGACCAAGCCTCTAAGCCTAAACTAGAGCCCAACCTCTTATTTTTGGCCAACTTGATAACACCAAATTCCTCTAGAACAGAATACGACTTCTACTTTGTATGAAGCTACTGTAGGATAATTTTGACTATTCAAGCTGTTCGGAATAACCAAAACCTAAGTGCAAACGCTGCGGCGACTGTACGTCACTGTTTGGTACTAGGATCAAATGGGCACAGACATCTTTCATGTCCAGTAAAAGTCAAGCCTGTAAGACTCCCGCTAGCGGAGATATATGCCGGGACTCGCCACCTAAATTTAATTTGGGCAGAGATAAGCAGTGACGTCATAAAATGTCCGCCTGGTTGTTGGGCATCCAAAATAACCCTGAAGGTAAAATCAAAATGATAGTTTGTCTTCTAGAAGTATGGCTGTTACTCGAATCAATCGAAATGTCGAACAATACATCTAACGGCGGAAACGACACCATTGAACCTAGCGAACAGAGTGTGCTGCTACGTGACAGCCGTGATCATGCTCGCCACGTCTCCACGAATTCCAGAGCATCCTACTATAAGCACAAGAACCGAGCTATAAGATGGCCAGCACTGGTCGTATACACTACAGTAGAAGTTTTGAAGACGAATTATGTGAATGCTCTTCTGGTCTTTGTCCCTCTAGGTATACTTGCTGGTGCTTCAAGATGGTCTGCGGTCGCACAGTTTGCCTTAAACTTCGTTGCCATTATACCACTAGCATCGCTGCTTGCATTTGCGACTGAGGAATTGGCTGGGCCCATGGGGCAAGCCCTCGGTGGTTTGTTGAATGCGACCTTCGGGAATGCTGTCGAATTGATTGTGAGTACTGGTATCACGGTAGGAAAAATGGTCTGACACTTTTAGGTGAGCATCGTTGCACTGCAAAACAATGAAATTCGAATTGTTCAAGCCAGCATGATTGGCAGCATCCTCTCCAACATTCTACTTGTCCTTGGCTGCTGTTTTCTGGCGGGTGGTCTGAAATACAGGGAACAGTTGTTCAATACCACCGTCGCGTCGACGATGTCCTCGCTTATGATCGTCGCCACTGCGTCATTGATCATTCCCGCCACAGTGTATTCCATCATGTCGAATTCAAATGCAAAGGGTCAAGCAAACAACATTATGATCTTGTCGCGGGGGACATCCATTGTCCTCTTGATAATCTACGTCGCTTACTTAGTCTTCCAGCTCAAGACTCATGCGGGCCTCTTTGACGATGTTGAAGCTCAGGAAAGTGAAGTTGGAGGTGTACAAATTCTGAATGCATGGTCCGCTGGTGCATGCCTCATCATTGTCACGATCTTAGTCGCAGTTTGCGCAGAATATTTGGTCGGCAGTATTGATGCGATCGTCGAGAAGGCTCACATCAGCAAGACTTTCATCGGCCTCATCCTCATTCCCATCGTGGGAAACGCTGCGGAGCATGTTACAGCAGTGATCGTGGCATGCAAGAATAAAATGGATTTGGCCATAGGCGTTGCGATTGGCTCTAGCTTGCAAATCGCGCTTTTTGTAACGCCATTCCTGGTTGTCCTTGGGTGGATAATGCACCGCGATATGACACTTCACTTCGAAACTTTCGAGACGGTATCATTTTTCTTGGCCTCACTAGTAGTGGTTTTGCTCATTCAAGACGGCAAGTCGAACTATCTAGAAGGGCTGATGTGCCTGGGTATGTACTTCATCATCGCGCTAGCATTCTACGTCCTACCAGATGATCAGGCGCCAGGTGACGGACCGAAATCGGGAGGAGATATGTTGAGCGTGGGAAGTTGAACCAACATTAATGGTGGGCGGGGAGCATTACTCAGTCTTGAAATCGGAGTTGAACACCAGAAAATAGCTGTATACCAAAGCACCCGCATTCTGGCTAATAAAACTGATTGGCAGGCTCCAATTCGGTGTTGAAAGTTTAATCATGGGCACATCTCTGCTCCTGGCGGTTCTATTTGGGGCTGGGGGGGTGCGGAATAACGTCTTTGTGCAAAGGTCACTCGATCCACTCACTACCCCTACACGCATACCATTCTCAACAACCCAGAAGCCAATTTCTTTACAGATGTTCCCCAGAGAACCAGGACCTTCTGCACAACATTGGGACGAAGGTGATTTTACACTGGACAGCACGAATTTATTCAAGATATAGGCGATAGTAATCTTATTTTTGATAATCAACCCTCTCCAAACAGTTCTTGGTCAATCGATGATCTGCCCTCTGACAGGAGAACACCACTTTATGTTGGTACCTTGAATCTCTCTTGCCCTGTTACTACCGCCCATTTTACAGATCCAGACTATAGATGGTTGCGCACGAAGCCATCGTAGCAATTCAGCAAACCCTTTTGACTTTCTTCTCTGGATAATCAATATCCATCTTGCCTTCGTTCTTCATTACCACTCGAAGTTGTACGATAGGGAGATTTTCTGATAGAATTCGAATCTGCATATGGAGCTATCTCCGTGGAGAGACACGGCTTGTTATCGCATGTTTCGATCTTTGTTAGACTTGTGGAACGATGCCAACATGAATTGAGCGCATCCTCGAAAATGATACAGGAAGTACTGACTTTGCTTTCGCTGGTTGTATGAACAGTCTCCACAAACAAAATTGTAACTGCCGTGCCGCAACTCTATGTTGAGCCAGAGATTTCTTGAAAGGAGTGAAAATGAAATCTGTGGCAGTTTCAGGAGTGAAATGTCCGATTCTGGTTATCGCCAAACAGTGTTGCCCTGATACTAGGGAGCGCGTCGGTTTGGCACAGTCTCAACCTCTCTTCGAACGTGTTATTGAGTTCGATCTTGCCACCGCCGGCGACCATGACGACCCCACCCGCTCTAGTTCGTCTTCGTTAGCCATACTGACCCGTTTTCGCTGTGTCAATAATCCAAAGTACTGTGTACTGTAAGAGAAACCTACGATTCACCCGGTAACCATTTCTCCTCATCAATCACCGCTTCAATAGCCATGCCGACCTTCTCCTTATACTCGGTGGAAGCCTTCTTCGCTGCGCTTTCCACTTTCCTTTTATCTTCTTTTTTACACCTCAACGCAATCTTCTTCTCACACAGCATATACATCCCTTCCAAAATTAACCCCTTCAATACCTCCTCGTAACCTGTGCAGTTCTTTCCGGCATCCAACAACCCCCCCCTCGCTCGGTCGAACAACTTATCCACCAAATCCTGCCTTGCGCTGAGGACCTTCATCCTCGTCTTATTAGCGATTGTCGATTTTGTGATCTGCTGTGACATAGATGCCTGCTTGAACTTCTTCTCATATTGGGAATCGATAGCGGCGATTCCTTCGCAGACCAATTTGGACTTTTCAATCGCAAATTCCTCGTCGGCTCTCAGGTGGATTTCGCGGGCCTTTTCAAGGGCCTCTTGGTGAATGAATGCAGTCATTTTCCCCAGCTCGAATACGACCTGGGATGATAACGGG
>Ga0105239_10005572_pt1 | contig 14724 bp, 11 predicted proteins | sample KBSC44metaG_FD_92761 | JGI IMG/M metagenome (GOLD analysis project Ga0105239, IMG submission 92761) | Corn rhizosphere microbial communities from Kellogg Biological Station, Michigan, USA - KBS C4-4 metaG | ecosystem: Host-associated > Plants > Roots > Rhizosphere > Soil | place: Michigan, USA... | reverse complement strand
TCGCGGTCATCGGCGACCGATGGACGCTGCTTATCCTGCGCGAATGCTTTCTGCGCACCCGCCGCTTCGAGGGGTTCCAGTCCGCGCTGGGTATCACGCGGCATCTGCTTGCTGAACGGTTGAAGAAGCTTGTCCGTCAAGGCATTCTCCGCCGAGTCCCCTACCAGGAATCGCCGAAGCGCCACGAGTACATCCTGACGCAGAAGGGCCTCGATCTCTATCCGATCATGATGGCGATCGTCCATTGGGGCGACACTCACATGGTCGACGAACGCGGTCGTCCCCTTCTGCACCTGCATCGTAACTGCGGTAAGAACTTCGACCCCGTCATGGTATGCTCCGAGTGTGGCGAGCCGGTTTTGGCCAAAGAGGTCCATACACATCCGGGCCCAGGTGCCAGGCGCCCCCTCGCGCGAAAGGAAATGGGAGCACCGGCTCCAAAACCCAAAACGCGCCGCAAAGCAGCCTGATCGCCCCTGCCCTGTAGGAGCCCGCCAAGCGGCTCCCGAGGAGCCGGCCGCTTCACCGCGATTAGCCTCAATGCCCACCGGTTCGGTTCTCGATGAGTGAGAGCTCAAACCCGGATGACGCCTGGGGTCGGGGCGGAGCAGTAGAGAGATTCGACCTGGTCCGACCGGCACTTCAAGACGGCGCGTTGATTAACGTATGCCTTGTCGGTGATTTCTCCAGCGGCGATCGACGGCGGCTCCTTGAGCAGCACGAACGAATGAGCATTTTCGCTGCTTCCAACGGTCCGGTTGTATTCTTGGAGCCGGTCCTTGAGGAACTGCACGACGGCGGGATCGCTGGTCAGGTCGGACGGCTGCGAAGAGATTCGAGCCGCCTCCGTCGGGTTCACCCAGCAAAGCAGACCGCAATATTCTCGGTTTTCGCCTGCAATCACCACATCCGATAGCACGCCGCGGGTGGCTGCCAGGATTGCGGCGCGCATGTTCCCGATCGACACCCAGGTCCCGTTGGCGAGCTTGAAGTTCTCGGAAATCCTGCCCGTAAAGCGAAGTCCAGATTCGGGCTTCTCGGGGTCCATGAACGAGACCGTATCGCCAATGCGATAGAAGCCCTCTTCGTCAAAGGCTTGCTCCGTCAAGTCCGGTCGGCCGAGATAACCGGGCGTGACGTTGGGACCTTTGACCCGCACCTCGTAGGTACCCGAAACGGGAAGCAGCTTGAGCTGCAAACCGGGCGCCGGGAGGCCGATTTCCCCGGGTCGATCGGTAGCCCAATGGGTCGTACTGATCGTTGGAGCGGTTTCCGTCGTACCGTAGCCGGACATAACAGGAATACGCCGGCCGGTGATCGATGACGTCAACCGGTAAAGACGCTCGAGCGTGTTCTGCGAGATGGCTGCGCCGGCGTAGCTGATCCGATCCAGCCGTTTCAGTATGCGCGCGCCAAGTTCGGAATCCTTCTCGATGGCGTCGCAAAGGAAATTGTAGCCGGCCGGCACGTTGAACATCGCGGTCGGTGACACCTCCTGGAGATTGCGGAGCGTCTTGTGGAAGAGCTGCGGCAATGGCCGGCCGTCGTCGATGTAGAGTGTCCCTCCGTTCTTGAGTATGCCGTGGAGAATGACGTTGCTTCCCATGGTGTGGTGCCATGGCATCCACTCGACCTGGACAGGCGCTTCAGGCGGGGCCACTAGCAAGCTCCCCATTTGCAGAGAGCTCGCCATCATGCGGTGCGTATTCAGAACACCCTTGGGAAGGCCAGTCGAGCCAGACGTGAACAGGATTTTTGCGACGGAATCACAGGATACAGAGCGGGACGCGCCTTCGAATCCCTGGTTGCTGCTCCTCTTCTCCGTCAGGTCGGAATAGCGCACCGTTTCGGGAGCGCCATCCACGCTGATCCAGGTTGCCGCTTTCAGTTCCGGAATGGAGCGGGCGGCGGAGAATTCGCGTCCGCTTTGTACGAAAACGAACTTCGGGCGCAACACCTCCGCAACATCTTTCAGCCGTGCCAGACCGCCAGGCATCAACGTGTAGTTCGGCGAGATTGGGGAAAAAACGACACCGATCGACATTGCGGCGAAAGACATTACCGCGTTCTCTATGGAATTCCCGGAGAGGATGGCGAGGTTATCTGAAGGCTTCGCATCCATTTCGATCAGGCTTTGACCTACCGCCTGAACCAAGGACCAGGCCTGGCTATATGTGATCTCGTCCCACCCGCCGCTTGAATTGCGTTGAGCCAAGAAGACGCGGTCGGGAGCGGCTTTCGCCCAGGTCGGCAGGAAGTCCGTGATCCGCCAGTTGCACTCTCCCAGCTCGATCGGCGAACTCAAGATGAGTGTACCGTCGCTCCGACGCTGCAGAGAAACCTCTTTGGGCGCGAATACAGGTGCGTTGGTTGACATTGAAGATGATCCCATGACTTACGGCGGCGCCGCCCCGCACTCTCGCGTGCGATCCCGATTCTGATTACTGAGCATTTTGCGGTCTCGTGCGGACGGCTCACCTCAGAACGTCGACGGCGCATTCATCACGCGCCGTTTTCCCGTTTTTCTGTGCGTCGACTACTCGGATTTCGCGTCAAGCACGTCGCCGAACAACTGATAAGTCGCTCCGGTCCAGCGCTGCAGCCGCATTTGCGTCCACATCATATTCGAGTTTTCGCTGGTATTGACCTCGATTCCCGGCAGCGCAACGGGGACGATGACGTTCTTGAGGTTCTTTGCCTGCGCCAGGATATTCTTGCGGGAGAGGTCGTTGCCGCATTGCTTCAGGATCTGCTCGAGCAGAATTCCCTGCTGGTATCCGACCGCATAACTTCCGTTGGTGATGTCGGCTCCGGACAGATACTTCTCGAAAAAGCTCTTATAGGCTTGCATGCCCGGATCGTTCTTCCACGCCTCGTCTCCGACGTCCTTATAGGTCGTGCCAGCGATCACGCCAACCGACTTGTCGAGACCGGCCGGCGCGAGCGTGCCACCAACAGATGCAGAAGGAAAGTTGATGACCACGGTCGCCTTCCACCCAATCACCGAAGCCTGCCTGATCGCCTGCGCTGCAAACTTCGGTGTCCCGGCAATCACGAGCGCCTCGGCGCCCGAACTCTTGAGATTCGTGATCTGCGAATCGATCGTCGGCTCGGTCACCTCGTAAGAAGCGGTCACGACCTTTCGGTCGAAATCTGGCCCCAGATACGCCTTGAAGGCATTGAGGTAGTCCTTACCGAGGTCGTCATTCTGGTACAGAATTGCATATTTCGCGTTGGGAAGCGTCTTGGTCAGATACTTGGCGTAGATCTTCCCTTCAGTATCGTAACTGACAAGCCCGGTCGTCGTCAGGGGATAATTCGCGACGTCCGTGAATTTGGATGCGCCGCTGACGATTGCGATGCTGGGTACCCCTTTTGCCCTGAGATACTTGGCCGTAGCCGAGATCCCGGGCGTACCGAGCTGGCCGAACATGAAGGACACTTCGTCGCTCTCGACCAGCTTGCGCACGTGCTCCACCGCCTTGGGCGGACTGTATGAGTCATCGTAGGCGATGTAGTTGATCTTCCGACCGTTCACGCCGCCTCGGTCGTTCAGGGATTGGACGTAGGCGATAAGCCCCTTGCCCACGAGCCCAATCGATGATGCCGGTCCGCTGAAGGGGAAAATCCCTCCAACCTTGATCTCAGTTTGGGAGATGCCGGGCTCTTCCGCCGCGGACGCGGGGCCGCTCAAAAGCACAGCTAGAGCTATCGCGACTTTCCATTTCGCTTTCATCGACCGTCCTCCCCACGCGCGCCTGTCAGGACACGCCAGTATGTTGGTTGACCTTCTGCTGTTCGCGCTCGCCCGCCCGTCGTCGGTTCGGCACCGACAGGAGTGAGGGCTTGAGGTCTAACCGAACCTTATCGTTCTTTTTTAGAACTCGTCAAGTGTCCCCCGTGATCTGACAACTGCGGCACAGTCAGCCGATATCAATTTAATCCGTCACTTTGATCGCGATAGCTCCGCGCATCAATCCGATAAATTACTTCCAAAATGGAACTTAACGACCAAAAAGGCGGATTGGCCCCCGCCATTCGAGCGCACGTCGTCGAGTACTGGCAATGAAAAGCTCGATCAGCGCAATCACCGCATCGGGCGCGTCTCCTGGCTGAAGTGTCCCGCGTTTGGAAGTTTTATCATCAACCGGCCCGGCCAAATCGCGCTGAAATCGGCGATCTGCGTCTCGGGCGCGATGGCGCGATCCTTCATACCAACGGTGAGCATCGCGGGCTTGGACTTTAGATTGTCGATGAGTGGAACGTCTTCCGCGAGGTATGGTCGTATTCTACCGAGCAATGCATCGAGTGGAAACTCGATCGCGCCGAGACACTCTTGTTTGGTCGAAAATGGCGCCCCGCAGGCTGCGAGCCAGTCTTCGTTGGCGATGGAGAGGTTCTCCAGGCCCTGAGTCTTCATGACACTCAGGATGTTGACGTCCAGGCGCCGGAGCACTTCAGGGAGCGTTTCGGCCCTGTGATGATTGAGGACGAACTGAAACCACGGCGTCAGCCCGGAGGAGCGTCCCCGTAGCCAGTAACTGTGTTAAGCAGAAACAGCCGCTTGACGGGATCGGGATGGCGTAGTGCGAACGACGAGCCTAGCAGCCCTCCTCAATCCTGAATCACGAGCGTGATGTCGGTGAGATCGAGTGCTTCGACCAACTTGGTAAATTCTCCACGTGGGCTCTGAGCGAATATTCCCGATCTGGAAGCGTCTCGCTCTTGCCGAAACCCATATGATCGGGAACGATCACCCTATGTGAAGCCGCAAGCGGCGGAATGAACCGTCGATAGAAATAGCCCCACGTCGGCTCACCGTGCAGGCAGAAGACAGGATAGCCACTCCCCTCGTCGACGTAATGCATCCGGAAGCCGCCCCTTCGAAGAAGTGGGGCTGGAAGGGCCCGGTTCCGCCGAAAGTCTCGCGAGCGTCGATCATTGTTGGGGTGCAGTTTCGTTCTGACGGCAACTTAAAATCGATTCCATCGACCGCGCCGATTATTTGCCGCGGAAAACGGCTGGACGACGTTCAATGAAGGATTGGATGCCTTCCATCATGTCCTCGCTACCGAGGACACGGTCCTTGATTTTTGGTATGTAGTCGATCGCATTTCGTTCGGCCGCTTGGATATACTTCAGCGCTGCTTGCTTTGTGACCTGTATTCCGAGCGGCGCATTTTTTACGATCGTCTGCGCCAGCGCCATCGCGCGGTCGATCTGGCTTCCGGGGTTGACAACCTCCTGCACGAGACCAAGCGATTGCGCTCGCTTAGCATCGAACTCGTCGCAAAGGAAAAGGTGGTACATCGCGTCACCCCAACCAGCGCGCGTCAGGAATCGAAAGTGAGCGCCGCCGAGAGGTGCAATTCCTCGCTTTGCCTCCATCTGGCAGAATCTACTGTCCGAAGCAGCAACGACGATATCTCCGGCCAGCATCATTTCGATTCCAATCGTATAGACGATGCCTTGCACTGCCGTCACGATCGGCTTGCGGCATCGTCCCTTGAGCGCAAATGCATCAATATTGCTCGGAGAAATATCAATTCTCTCGGCCTTCGGGCCGAAGAATTTGGGCATATCGAGACCTGACGTGAAGTCCGCTCCTTCTGCGCAAACGACGCCCGCCCAATAATCGTCGTTGCCGTCCAGCAGCGTGATGGCATTCGACATCTCCACCATCATGGCGGGTGTGAACGAGTTCTTCTTCGCGGGATTGTCGATGATGATCTTGAGGATTCGACCATGCACTTCTGTGCGGATTCGGCCGGACGTGCCCTTTTGATCGCTCATTTGTATCCTCCGGACGCGGCAAACCCCGATCGCGTACGCCAAAGCCCGCTTTCTTTCTGGCGAGTTGACAGTTGGCCTTGCAAGCCGGCTACAACAATCTTGTGCCAACCCTATTCAGAGGTGAATGCCGCCATAGAGGTTTACGCCCGCTGCGCGGTATTTTCGCATCGCGCTCCTAGTTGCTCGCGCGGAAGATACACCTTCCGGGCGTCATCTCGGCCTTCGTCACGCCAATCTGTGCCGCGTGCGGTAATTCACATCATTTCCACCATTCAGCCCGTCCGCGGGCCGCGAAGTAAGCATCGAGGCGATCCAGGACGCCGGTAACGGCGCCGTTCCTGAACTTTGTCGTGCACGGATTCGTGGAATGCCAAGAATATCCACTCGAAAGCCAAAGCTCGCTCGTTGGTTCAAATCGAGATGGGTCATCGAGACTGCCAACTTGAACCATCTGAACGGTCGGCACTTCCGTCCAATGCAAGGTGACAGGACTGCCGCACTTCGGACAGAAGCCACGGCGAAATTTTCGCCCTGTACCGCCCATGACCTCGTGACAAGACGGCTCATTTTTGAGGAAGCGGAATTTGTCGGCGGCCACGATCATGATCGCTGCGAACGCGCTTCCAGTTGCGTATTGGCAGGCGCGGCAGTGACAAAGCAACTGCACAATCGGTGCCTCGGTGCATTCATAGCGAATGCTTTGACAGGCACATCCTCCCGTGAGGTGCATGAGAGCTCCTGCTCCTAAACGTGGTTACCGCAATGAAAGAGCAAAGCGCGAGCTGCAGCCGTGCGTCGTCAAATACCGCAGCATCGAAACGTCCGGGGCTTGCAGGTTGTCAGGGCGCCAGCCGCCGGCGGCCGGCGCCTGACCTTATGTTGAACGGAGGTGTCACGCGAACGTGACGATCTTGTTTAGTGGCAACTCACGGACACGCTTTCCAGTAAGAGCGAAGATTGCGTTGGCGAGGGCAGGCGCGGCCGGGGGGACAGGGGGTTCGCCAATTCCTCGCACTTCACCTCCAAGCTCCAACCCCTTGACGATGATTTCCGGCCTCTGATGGAATCTCATGGCCTCGAATAAGTGAAAGTTCGTCTGGACTGGCGCAAAGTTTTCGTAGGTCAGCTCGCAGTTCATGGCATGGCCCAAAGCCCAGATGATGCCCCCACGCACCTGTGCTTCGAAGTTGACCGGATCCAGAACGCGCCCCACATCGCAAACGGCATGGACCTTGTCGATTTTGATGCCCTGCGGAGTATCGCTCACCTCAACGACTTGGGCCATCGGCACGCCGAAGGACAATGTCAGCGCCACGCCGCGGGCTCGCCGGTCGTCAATTCGCGAGCCTTTCCAATCGGAGATATCTCGCAAGGCATGCAATACCTGCTTGGAGCGCTCATGATTGCAGAGACGAATGAGTTCTGCCATCGGATCCGCACCCGCGGCATGGATTAACTCGTCCAGGAAGGAAGCGTGGTGGAAGCCATTGCCGGACGCTCCAACGGAGCGCCAGGGGCTGACGGGCACCATTTCCTTCGCTCGGTAACCTGTCACGCGGAAGTTGGGAATGGCGAAAGGTTGATCCCAGATGCCGTTGACGCTCGACGTATCGGGGCCGGGAGGAACGGGCGCCTGCAACCGGTTGAACCATGAGGCTCCCATCGATTGTCCCGCCACATCGATTCTCATGCTCTCGACCATTCCATCGCGAACCGTTCCCTTGGCGCGCGAGAGCTGAATAGGCCGCGGATAGTCGTGCGCCATGTTCTCTTCCCGGCTCCATGTCATCTTGACCGGAACACCTTCCATGGCCATCGCAAGTTCGATCGCCTGCAGCGCATAGGTGTCGTCCAATCGCGCCCCAAAGCTGCCGCCGATCGGCTGCGCATGCACGTAGATCTTCTCCTCCGGCAGCTGCGTTAGCTTTGCCGCATGCCCCTGGAGGAAGACTGGGATCTGCGTCCCCGTCCAAATGTCGAGCCGCTCTCTCGTGTAGAGCACGACCGCATTCATGGGCTCCAGCGGCGCGTGGGCCAGATATGGAGTACGATACTCCGCCTTGATCGGTTTCGATGAGCCAAAAAATGCCTTGTCGACGTCTCCGTCATTGCGAAGTCGGCTGTCCTGCAGGTCTTTGGAAAACGAGTTCTCCAGCACCTTCCACATTTCAGCCGAGTCGGCCGGATAGGGAGGATCGTTCCATTCGATCTTGATGGCGGCTGCGGCTTGAAAGGCTCTCCATGTGTTATCGGCGATGACGCCCACACCGTCTTTGATCGGAACGATCTTTTTAACGCCCCTCATCTTTTCCGCGCTAGAGGCGTCAAATCGTTTGATCGTGCCCCCCATCCCGGGGTTGGCCCGGACAGTGGCATACACGACCCGGTCCGGACGAATATCAATCCCATACTGTTGCGTACCGGTAGACTTGGCGACGATATCGATCCGGCGCATCTTCTTGCCGATGTAACGCCACTCCTGTTCCGGCCGGAGCGTGACATCGGTAACGGGTGCAAGCTGCGCTGCCTCAACGGCCAGTTCCGCGTAAGTGACGGACTTGCCGTCGGGAAAGATGACCTCACCGTCCCTGGTTTTCAGCTGTGATCGGGACACGCCCGACCTTCTGGCTGCCGCCTCCTTCAATGTCTCGCGAGCGACGGCTCCCGCCATGCGAAGTTTTTGATAGCCATCGGGTACGGTGGACGAACCTCCCGTGATCTGCATACCGAGAAGACGGCTCAACACCTCGCCACCTCCCCGCGCGCCTCGAGCCATGATGCCCTCGTCGATCGTAGCGAAGGGCAGGCTGTCATCCATGATCCGGCCGTTGAAGTAGGCTGGATTGGGCGGACCAGGATCGATGCGAACCTTCTGCGGATCCACGTCAAGCTCTTCGGCAATCAGATGAGCTTGGATGGAATATGAGCCCTGGCCCTTGTCGGCCCGCGGAGTGATGAGCGTAACGCCCTTTGCATCGACGCGGACGTAAGGCGTGATCGCGGCTTCACCCGGCTTGAGGTCTTTGAGCAGCGGATTGGGAGGATCCTGACGCAATCGGTAATAGCCGAAGGCGACGCCGCCGGCGATCGCAGCGGAGCCGATCAGAAACGTGCGCCTTGCAATTGTCTTGAGCCGAGCCACGCTATTTCCCCTTCATCATCTGGGCTGCAGTTTTGACGGCGCTGTGGATGCGAGTATATGTTCCGCATCGACACAGATTTCCGTCCATTGCGTCGGCGATTTCGGAGTCTGAGGGATCGGGAGTCTTCGATAGAAGGGCTGCTGCGGTCATCATTTGGCCGGACTGACAATAACCGCACTGCGCAACTTGGTTCTCGATCCAAGCCTGCTGAATAACGTGAAGGTTTGCGGGAGTTCCCAGGCCCTCGATTGTCGTGATGCTGCCGCGGACCTCACCGGCGTTGATCGAGCAGGAGCGAACCGCCTCGCCGTCGATATGAACGGTGCACGCACCGCAAAGACCCGCCCCGCAACCGTACTTAGGCCCTGAGATACCAAGCTCGTCTCGAAGCACCCAAAGGAGCGGCATTTCCGGTTCGACATCGAGATCGTAGCGCTTACTGTTGACCGTCAACTGCATTGCAAATGCTCCTGTAGTTGAAGACGAGGACAGCGACCTACTGTCCCTCTAAAGCCAGCGGCCGGCCGGCTCTGATGCCCTAACTCGACAGGCATCGCGCGCTCGCGCTTCGCGATAGAAGTGAAAACGTCTTCGATCGATGGAGCTGCCCATTTAGCTTCGGCTTCCACGCGGCGTTCGCTCCTGCATCATTCGCATCGCTGTCGGTGGATGTGGAACGCTTCAAGTTTCCTCTCGCAGGTCTCTCAACGAGGGGCCGCCAGGCGGTGACGCGACCTCCTTCTCGGAAAGACGTCGCTTGAACTCGACAAAATCGTGCTCAAGCCGGGAGATGCGCTCATGAATGTAATCGGTCTCCGAGTATTCTGAATCCAAGTCCCGCAGGAAGGCGCTAATAGCAGTCCAAACCCGTCTAATGAAGCCAGACGGCATTTCGTTTCGGCTACCGATATTCATGCGAGCGCCGGCCCCATTGCTGATTTGTCATCATCGAGTACCCACTGGCGAGTTCGGCGAACCTCGACTAGACGAGATCCCATGCCTCACCTATTGACTTTTCATATGATTAGGACGTGACGGGGAGCCCTGCCAATTCAATTCCGAATTGCATTTCATCACCAGTGAATTAGTCACGACGTGCATGGACCACGCGAACAAGGAGCGACCTTACGCCATTCGTCCCTCACTCTTCGACGAGCGGCGGTCTGACCTGGATTGCTCTGCATTCGGGACATCGCAATCGTCGAATATATCTTGGTGTTGCGCAATGCCGGAGGCCGGATCACCCTCGGCCTCGCATCATGATGTGCGCGCAGTGGAGGGCCCCGGAGTTGCAGTAGCCGATTGCGAACAGGACAATCCTGTCTACTCGGACGCACTGATGGGCGCGGCCGCGGAGCCGTTCCAGGCGCACCGATCAGCTACGCTGCCGACCTCCCCGTCGTCCAGAAGAACCGTACATTTTTAGCTTGGAGCCAGCTTCAGGCAGCTGAACATCGATCACGCGCGCCATGAGCTCGCGGAGATGGCTGGCCTCGCGCATCCCAAACGCCGATTCGAATCCGGCTTTCGCGTTTTGCCAGGCCGGATGCGCCGCAAGCAACATCTCCTGTCCACGATCCGTGATTGCGACTTCCCGCACCCGACGATCCTGCTCGCTCACTCTTATCGTGAGAAAGCCGTCGCGCTCCAGGGGGCGGAGATTGTGGCCGACCGTCGCTCGATCCATTGTCATGAGGTTCGCGAGGCTGGCCATCGTCATGGGGCCTTCCGCGGCGAGGAAGCCCAGCAAGCTATACTGGGTTGACTTGAGCCCGGTACCTGCAAGGCAGAGATCGTAATAGCGAGATACACGTCGCGCCGCTCGCCTGAGCTGGCTGCAAGTGCAATTCTGAGGAAAATCGCTAATCGGAATCGAACGTCGTGCCAAGTTCAGGTTTCCTTGGAGGCCTAGTCGGTCCTCCAGACCCTTAGCATTAAACTGTCGAGCAAACCTCCATGAAATGGCAGTTTGCCGGCATGCATAACTAGTGATAGTCTCATATGCCCGTAATCTCTGACGTACCGGCGCGCAGGCAACGCAGCCTTCAGATCAAGGAAACCAGCATGGCGGGACTTAAAGACCATCCGATCGCCGAACGCATAAGACTCAACCCTCCGGCGCCGCCTGCATCCCTGAGCCTCGACGCCTTGAAGGCATTGGTCATGGAATGCGGCGCAGATGATTGCGGCATCGTCAGCCTCGACGACCCTCTCCTAAAGGACGAAGCAGTTCACGCGCGACGGGCATTCGCGGGCGCGCGATTGGCGGTGAGTATCGTGAGCAGGATGAATCGCGCTCCCATCCGTTCACCCGCGCGTTCGGCGTCCAATAACGAGTTCCACAAGGTTTCTCACGACGTCGACGATATCGCGCGAGAGCTCGTTCGGCGGCTGGAAGACATTGGAATCCCGGCGATGAACCCTCCGATGGCATTCCCCATGGAATTCGACAAGTACCCGGAACGGGGATGGGTGGTCTCGCACAAGCTCGTGGCCGAAGCCGCCGGCGTTGGAATGCGCGGCATCCATCGTAGCGTCATCCATCCCAAATTCGGCAGCTTTATTCTCTTGGGCACCGTCCTGGTCGATCTCGACACAGAGGCGCCATCGAAGCCACTCGACTACAATCCCTGCTTTGAGTGCAGACTCTGCGTCGTCGCTTGTCCGGTCGGCGCGATCAAGCCGGATGGATATTTCGATTTTTCCTCCTGCCTCAACCACAACTACCAGCAGTTTATGGGCGGATTCGCACAATGGATCGAGGACATCGCGGACGCGAAGTCCGCCAAGGACTACCGTGAACGCCAACCACCGGCAGAAACAGTAAAGCGCTGGCAGAGCCTGTCGTATGGTCCCAACTACAACGCCGCCTATTGCGTCGCGGTTTGTCCTGCCGGCGAAGACATCATGGCCAACTACTTGTCAGACCGCAAAGCGCACGTGGAAACGATCGTCAAACCGTTGCAGGACAAGGTCGAGCCGCTCTATGTCGTCCGGGATTCCGATGCAGCAAGCCATGCCGCAAAGATTTTCCCGCATAAGACGCTTCGGTTTGTGCGCTCGAGCGCCCGCGCCTCGAGTATCGGCGCATTTCTCTTCGGAATGGGGCTTACTTTCCAGCGCAACAGAGCTAAGGGCTTGAATGCCATCTACCACTTCGTCTTCACGGGCCAAGAACCCAAGGAGGCCACGGTGGTCATCAAAAATCAGAAACTGACCGTCACCGACGGCCTCATTGGTACCCCGGACTTGCGCATTCAGGCGGACTCAGCCGCTTGGCTGAAGACTTTGAATGGTCAGCTCTCAGTCGTCCTGGCGCTCGCGCAGAGAAAGATCCGATTGAAGGGTCCTCTTAAACTCCTGAAGGCCTTCGGCGCCTGCTTTCCGAAATGACAAACACTGGCGCAAGCCGGAGTCCTAATGACCCCGTCGGCCTCGGCCTCCTCGTCGAAGCTCGAACTATATCGTTCCTTTTTAGAATTGACGAAGCCATCATCTCGATGTCTTATTGGCGCACCTCCCGGTCCGGTCCAGAAGACGGCGAGATCTGGCTCGGACTACTTAAACCGGCTGCGAAAGCGGCCGTTTTTTTTCGTATTACTCGGTGGGATGAAGGAGCCACGCACGTCTCGCAATCTGAAGCATCTCGATTTCACGGAGCTTAAGCCGGTAAACTCTCGCTTTCGATCTTGGATAATGCTGGGCCGCGGAGGCTCTCAAGATCGCCGGAAGCGCGCTGAAGCCGAGCATCATGCCATTCGGTGCGGTTTCAGTTGGATCGAGACGAAAAGCCGCCGGCGAAGCAAGGCCGTCTCCCGCGTGATCACGGCTCCAGCCAAGGCGATCGAGCGTGGCCACAGGCGAGTGCTCGCCGGCGCGCCATTTCAACACTTCGATCGCGGATCGAAAAGCAACTATCACGCAATCGATGTCGTCGACAGATCGATCGGCAACCCTTTGCGCTTGATGCATAACAGCTTGCAATACCTCTTCACGCGCGTGCTCATCGCTGAGCGCGATAGCGGTCAAGCCAAAGAGGGCGTCAAAAATCTGGAATGCGTGGCACGCGGTGGCCAGCGTCCCGAGATAACATTCCAAGGCAGTCGGTCCGAACGCAGCCGCCAACTTCGCTCCGGCCGCCGCCAACCATACCGTGCGCGCTCGCGTTAAGCCCAAGCTAGGAGACCACCCGTTCAAGGTCGATGATCTGGCCGCTTCAACCAACCTGTAGTCAGGAGCGTCGCTGCTCATCAGGAAGAAATGAGCCATGCTATGAGCGATTGCGCAGTAGTTGCAATCACCGGCACTGAACGCGGTATCAGCTTCAACCCTTGCGCGTTCACGTAACTCTTCCAGGGCCATTAGAGAACGCGTTGCCAACGCATATGCCAACAATTCGATGATAGGCGCCCATCTAAATACGGACTGGAACTCTGTTCTAGACGGAAAGCGCCCCGGAAGAGTGAATGGCGCAAGCAAATCGAAAGCGATTTCTCTGCTTTTTGCTCTGACACCATGTAGCCGGCTCCGTAAGCCTGCAGATGTCATGAGCTTGTCGATCTCTTCACCGACCGGGACGCCGTGCTGACGAAACGGACGCAACCTCCCGGAAGGATCGATCTCGATGGCGGCCGGGACGTCCGGGATTTTCACGACCACTGGTCGCGCAGAGTCGCCGGGCGTCTTGACGCTTTCCCATGTTGTCGGGTCCATCTCTATGGCGAGTCCGATCGCCAATGTGTCGACGATTCTCACGAGATCGTCAGATCCAAATACGGCGATGATCGAACCAAAGTTTTGAGACCTCTTTGTGGTCTCCTGGTTCGGCCGATCCGGATGCAAGGTTCGCTGCTCCAACGTCCACCTCATTGGTTTTCCTGGGAGCGTGAATCCGCTCGTCGCACATGGCGATCGGATCGATTTCCGAGGATGAACTTAGGGTGAGAAAGTAGGTGTGCTTCCTGCAACTTGGTCGAGCCGCGTATTTCGAGCACCGCCTAGTCAGAAATGAATAAGCGATCGTGCACGCTGTGCATTCGACTTGGCCACCGAACTGCCCTGCACGCTCGCGTCCCTTGACAAGTTCTATTTTGGAACTTATTGAGGCTTTCCTAAGGGAGGCTACTCGATGAAGGTTCTGGTGCCGGTAAAGCGGGTGGTCGATTACAACGTCAAGGTCCGCGTCAAGGGCGATGGATCGGGCGTTGAACTCGCCAACGTCAAGATGTCGATGAACCCCTTCGACGAAATCGCGGTCGAAGAAGCGCTGCGCCTGAAGGAAGCCGGCAAGGCGACCGAAGTCGTGGTGGTCTCCATTGGACCCGCGCAGGCGTCGGAGACGATCCGCACCGGTCTTGCCATGGGTGCCGATCGCGGCATCCTGGTGAAGGCCGAGGGCACCGTCGAGCCGCTCGCTGTCGCCAAGATCCTGAAGAAGGTTGCTGACGAAGAGCAGCCCGGCCTCATCATCCTCGGCAAGCAGGCGATCGACGACGACAGCAATCAGACCGGCCAGATGCTGGCCGCGCTGCTCGGCTGGTCGCAGGCGACCTTCGCCTCGAAGCTCGAAGTTGAAGGAAGCGACTTCAAGGTTACCCGCGAAGTCGACGGCGGTCTGCAGACCGTGAAGCTCAAGGGACCGGCGATCGTCACCACCGATCTTCGTCTCAACGAGCCGCGCTATGCTTCGCTGCCCAACATCATGAAGGCCAAGAAGAAGCCGATCGCCGAGAAGACCGTCGCCGATTACGGCGTCGACGTCACTGCGCGCCTCGAAGTTCTGAAGACG
>Ga0105239_10005571_pt1 | contig 14724 bp, 9 predicted proteins | sample KBSC44metaG_FD_92761 | JGI IMG/M metagenome (GOLD analysis project Ga0105239, IMG submission 92761) | Corn rhizosphere microbial communities from Kellogg Biological Station, Michigan, USA - KBS C4-4 metaG | ecosystem: Host-associated > Plants > Roots > Rhizosphere > Soil | place: Michigan, USA... | reverse complement strand
GGATTGTTTCTATATGCATTCGATATTGCGAAGCGTCAGTGGTCGCTGTATTGGATCGACCCGAAGAGCGGCAAACTCGATTCGCCCCTTGTCGGCGGCTTCGTGCACGAACGCGGCGAATTTTACGGCGAAGACGTGGAAGACGGTCGTCCGATCAAGGTGCGCTATTCCTGGATCAAGCGGGACGCCGATCACGCACGCTGGGAGCAGGCGTATTCGTTCGACAACAAGACTTGGGAGACGAACTGGATATCCGAATTCGCACGCGCCGATCCTGCGAGCTCTTGCGTCACGAAAGGGCAGATCTCGAAGTGAGCGTGAGGCAGCGGAATGCGGCTCGGTGCGCGCATCCGTCGAGGGCTTCGGAAAACTGAAGCCGGAGGTATTCCTCGCCCGTCGCCGAATGTCCGCTTGGGGTTGTGGAAGCGGACGGTCGGCGCGCTGCGACGGCACGATGCCGGCGCGCGTGACTCGTTTCCATTGGGCTTGCAAACCGCTCCGCACACCGATTCCCTCTGGATCGGGAATCGTTAATGGCGCAAGCTCATCCCAAATAGGTATGCCGGAGGTGATTTGTGCTCACGCGAATCCTCCAAGTCTTGCCGATCCTGACCTTGGCGACGGTGGCATCGGCACAGAGTCCGTTCTCGGGCGACTGGAAGCTTGATCCGCAACGGAGCAGGCTGCCCGATGAAATGAAGGTTCAGAGCAAGGGCGACAACACCTACGTATTCGATTTTGGTGGGGCCCCCGAAACGATCGTCGCTGATGGGAGCGATCAAACGGGGTTCGACAACACGCTGCTATCCGTGAAAGCAACGGGGCCGGACACCTGGATCGTTAGACGAAAAAAGGCGGGCCGGTTGTGGATCGAGGCGACCTGGAAGCTTTCGAATGACGACAGCACGCTCACCGACGCTTACCGCCAGTTCGACCCCGACGGCTCGACGCTCAGCATGGACTATGTCTATCGGCGCGCCGGCGACGGTGCGGGCATCGCGGCGGACTGGCAGAGCGTCAAAGAGACAGTGAACTCGCCATTCGTGCTGCACGTCAAGCCGTTTCAAGGCGGTGGTTTTTCGTTTGCCAGCCCCCTAGGGACGACAGACGCGGCGCTCGAAAACGAGAACCATGAGGTCCCCAGCGCGGGTCAAGGTGCCTTGAAGACGGTCCGGCGGGTAGACAATCGGAGGCTAGTCGTCACGATCAAGCAGGGCGGAAAACAAGTGGCGACCGAGGAGGCCGTGCTATCAGCCGATCTGAAAACCTTGACGATGACTGTGCATGTCGTCGGCCACGATCGGCCGAATGTATTGACCTTCGAAAGAACCTAGAGCATCTGATTTCGTATCGCGATGTGAGGAGGAGTCGTCGCGGAACTTTGGAAAATGCCGCTTCTCTCTTACTCGTCCGCTTTCTGGCCAGGAGCGGGCATCTGCTCCGCGGAGAAAGCAGCTACAACGTTTCCAAGAATGCGACCAGGGCGTCCCTCTCGTCCTGCGAAAGGTTTGTCGTACGCCCCGTACTGAACGCGCGATAGTAGATCTCGCGATCCACCGCTTCGCGCAAAGATCGAATGCTGCCGTCATGCATGTACGGTGCGGTGGCGGCGACATTTCGCAGCGAGGGTGTCAAGAACGCGCCGATATCGATAGGTTGATGAGTAACCACGAAGCGACCCAGCGCGGACCACTCTGCATCAGCCAACACTTGAGGCCCCAATTTGTCTGCACTTAACGTGCTTTCGGCAACGATCCGCGACAATGTGTCCAAGCGAGAGGTGATCTCGGCCTGCTCGACGCCGGAGTGATGATACTTGCTATCGCTGTATCGCCCATTCTCGACCCGATGGCATTCACTGCAGCCGGCTAGTCCTATGAACAGTTTCTTGCCGCGCTCTGCTTGAGGAGTCATCGGGCTCGTGGTCGTTGCCGATGCTTGCGCATTTTCCGAGAGCGAGCGCACATAGCACACGAGCGACGCTCGGACGCGTTCGAGCGTGGTTTTTTGGCGACCGCCATCGAACGCACTCTCCAGGCGCGTCCGCACCGTCTCGTCCCCTGCGATACGCGCTTCGAGCTCCGTCACAGAGTCGAGCCCAAGCTCCACCGGGTTGGTGAACGGGTCCAAGACCACGTCGGCGAGGGTGGACCGGCGCCCATCCCAGAAGAATGCCGGATCGTCAGCGATGCCGAGCAGACTCGGCGTGTTGCGCGTGCCGGTTTTTCCAAACACACCGACGGCCTTCGCCTTTCCGTCGGTGAATGCGTGTTGCGGATCGTGACAGGTAGCGCAGTTCACCTTGCCGTCCTTGCTCAAGCTGCGCGCGTTGAACACCGCTTCGCCTGCGGCGGTAATCGCCGGCGTGCACGATGCGGCAGGGGCGCCCTCGCAGGTGTTCGAGAGGATAAAGAAGGCCCCGGCTAGCAGAAGCCGCCGTGAAATACAAGAAACGTACACTGTAAAAGTTGACAGGTTTGCCATGTTCTAGAAGCAATTTCTAATCGCGACTGCTCCGCGCCCGACGCTATTGTCGTATCAGGCGCATGCCGGTTGTCCAGAGGGAATTTCGATGCGGTTACGGCCATCTTTTTTCGTTCTCGTCGCGGGAATACTGTGCTGCCTCGCGCACATGGCATCCCATGCCGCCAGCTATGTCTATGATGCGAATGGGCGCCTTCGGGTGGTCACCAGCAGCACCGGCGATTCGAGCATCTACAACTACGATGCGCTGGGAAACATCCTCAGCATCAAGAGCGTCCCTTCCGGGCAACTCGCGATCTTCTCTTTCACGCCGAACCACGGTGCCGTGGGATCAAGCGTGACGATCTCGGGCCAAGGCTTCAGCACGACGAGCAGCACCGTCACCTTCAACGGCACGGCCGCCACGGTCTCCAGCGCCAGCACCACACAACTCGTCGTCGCGGTGCCGACCGGTGCGACGACCGGACCCATCGCCGTTACGGTAGGCAGTACGACGTTCACGACGCTCGACAGCTTCTCTGTCACCTCCGACACCGGCCTGCCGCCCACGGTCACGTCGTTCTCACCGCCCATCGCATCGCCTGGAGACACTATTGCCGTGTCCGGCAGTCATTTCTTGACCAGTGCCGGCTCAACCGCGGCGGGAGTGGGCAATTACCAAAGTACCGTGGTGCCGACCAACGATACGTCGCTCAATTTCGTCGCAGCGCCGGGGATCGGCTCGGGCAACGTCGTAGTGAGCACTCCGTACGGTTCCGGGCAAAGTTCGCAGCCATTGATCGTGGTGCCGAGCTCGGTTGGCGCGGCCAACGTCGTGTCCGTAGCCAACTTGGCGATGAATGGGGCAGCTCAGACGATCAATATTTCCACCGGCGGCAAATATGGCGCGGCGACGTTCCAAGCGTCCGCGGGGCAGTGGACGAGCCTGCAGGTAAGTTCATTCTCCACCGTGCCGACAAACCAATACGTTGGGTATGTCGTGTACGCACCGTCGGGGGCGCCAGTCGTAACGAACACCTTGATCAGTCCTTCCGACTCCATTCTCTCGCAGCATCTTCCGCAACTGCCGGAGACCGGGACTTATCTCGTCGTGTTCAGCACGGCCTCTGGCGAAACGATGCAACTCAATATCGCCGTCGAAAACAATCCTTTCGTCACGAGCAGCGGCATCACGGTCAGCAGTTCGGACCCGCACCAAACCAAGCGCGTCGTATTCGAGGTAACAGCCGGTATACGGATGGGACTGAACATTACGAACCTGACCATGACACCGAGCAATACGCCGCTGTACGTTCGTTTGGGCGCTCCAACGTCGTGGCACGATTGCTGTTCGTGGAACGGGCAGTCGTACCTACTTTATGCGGCCCAAACGGTGAACGTGCCGGACGTTCCGGTGACCGCTCTGTTCACCGCTACCTTGGATCCAATCAATTCAGGCGGCACCGGGGTGACGGCGACGGTATCGCCCGTCTACAACCCGAATGGCACGGTTACCAGTGGCGGTTCATCGCTGGCGCAAACGACCACCGCACCGAACGAAAATGGTTACTTCACCTTCCAAGCGACGGCGGGCGACAACCTGAGTCTCGGTATTGGCAACGTGACAACGAGCCCGTACACGCCGTACGTCTTCTACGAGGTCGACGCGCCCAACGGTGTGGTTGTGGCGGGGACTTATTGCTATGTGCCGGGTTGTCACGCTGCTATGCCGAATCTGCCGCAGACGGGCACCTATTACGTAACGGTCTATCCCAACTTGCAACCGGTGACGATGAGCTATCAGGCGACGCTGTCGCCGATCCTCACCGGTACGCTGACACCGGGCACTGCATTCAATGTGAACTTGGCCCGGCCTGGACAGGTCGCGTGGTACACCTTCAGTGGCACGGCGGGCGACTACCTGTCGCTCTATATGAACAACGTCAGCACGGTCCCGAGCGGCGGTCACGTATCGATTGTCGAGGTAACCCATTCCGGCATTCACCTGGGAACTGGCTACACCACGCTCTCGACCACCAGCAGTGACACGTTGAATCTACCGCAGCTTCCTGTTTCGGATACCTATACGGTAAAGGTCGAAGCCGACAACGCCGATACGGCCACTGCGCAGTTGACCCTTGCGCAGGATCCCTTCGATACGTTGACGGTCAACGGTGGCGTGATAGCGCAGTCGACGACGGTGCCCTCCGAGTACGGCTACTACATATTTACAGCGACTGCGGGACAGAACATCACAGTCAACGTCGGCAGTGTGACCGTGAATCCGTCGACGGCAAGCATGTACGTGACGGTATACGAGCCCAATGGCCAGCAGCCATCGACAACGATCGCCTCCGGCAGTTCGGGGCAGATCGTGATGACCAACGTACCTGCCGGCACGTTCTACATCCAAATGTCGACATCCGCTCCCGCAACCCTGTCGTATTCCGCTGAGGTGACTTCGCCATGATGTCGTTTCGTCTTTCCCTGATGAGCACGTCGCGTGGCGGTGTTCTGAAAGCCGTGGCGCTCCGCGCCGTGGTTTGTATTGCAATGGGTGCAGCGGCGTTTTCGTCTGTCGAAGCGGCAAGCACCGCGCTTCCTTCGGCTTTCGCTGGAACCACGTCGCACGAGCGTGCCACGGCGTTGTTGCCCGACGGCGGCATCGTTGTCGTTGACGGCAGCGGCGTTCGACTCGGCTCTGACGAGCAATCCGCCAAGCCCGTCGACGGCGTCGCAGGCCGCCGATTCGCTACCGCGACCGTGCTCGCGTCCGGTGAGGTACTTATTTGGGGCGGTCTCGATGCGCAAGGCAACGTCGTTGCGCAAGGTGTAGTGATCGATCCGAAGATCAACGCGGTGCGCACTGCGAACGTTCCACTTGCGTCGCGCGCCGGCCATTCGCTCACCGTGTTGACCGACGGCCGTGTACTCATGGCGGGCGGCTGGTCATCAGCGGATGGCTGGAATGCATCGGCGGAACTCTGGGACCCGCGTAGCGGGACCATGCAGTCGGTGACGAAGGCGTCGACGCCGTCCGCCACAGAGGCTGAACTCGTTTCCAGCGGTCATGTGGTGGTTCGATCTACCGAATCCAGCGACGCAGCGACCGACTTCGACCCAACGCTCAACAAATTCATCCCGCTGCCCGACGCGGCGAAATCCAAAAATGGCGAACAACTGCGCCTCGCGGGCTCCAGCCCCGAGAACAACAGCGCTCACGTTGCACTCGACCAATGGGTGGGGCTGCGTTTCGCGCAGCTCATGGATCGCGCAAGTTTGAACGCGCAAACAGTCACGCTTATCGGTCCGAACGGGCCGACGGCGGTGGATGTTTCCGCGGCAGAAGGCGGCAGACTCGCGTTCGTGCGTCCGGTACGGGACCTTTTGCCCGCATCGCAATACACGCTGTTTGTCGCGAACGCCAAGGCGGCCAGCGGCGAAGTGCTCCCGTTCACCACCGTTCACTTCACGACCGCCAGTTTTGCGGCCATATCCAACGCAGCGAGTTCGAGCGCCTCGTCTTCCGGCGGAGGGAACTCGAGCGAGAACCCGCGCGCAACGAGCGGTTCGACGAATGCCACCACCGCGCCATTAGTCACCCTCAAGCTCTCCACCGGAAGCGCCGACGGCGTCAAAGCCGAGAAGGCCCTGTGCAAGAGCAAACAAAACGTCCGCGGCTACCACTTCTGCAACGATGCGGGGCAAATCGTCGACGGCATCTTCAAGCCCGGCTTCGACAACACCTCGGCACACTGGCGCTTGAACAAGCCGCTGCCGAAGGTGCTGAGTGTCGGCGATCTGCCCAACGGCTTGGTCGCACCTGGCACGACCGCGGTCTTCGGCACCGTGCGCCGTATCGACGATCAGCTGCTGAGCCGCGTCACCGTGATGCTCGGCTCGCTGCACACACAGACGGACGAGAACGGCTTTTTCCTGCTCAAGAACGTTCCCGCAGGCCATCAGGTGCTCGTCGTCGACGGCTCCAGCGCGAACACCGCGACTGCGGAGTACGGCCAATTCCTCGTCGCCGTCGAGGTACAAGACAAACAGGCGAACGCTGTCCCGTTCAATCTGTTCATGCCGCGCATCACCGCGCAGGACAAGGTCACCATCCCGTCGCCGACAACGATGGAAACCGTCATCACACATCCCGCGATGCCCGGTTTCGAATACCACATTCCCGCCGGAGTCGTGTTCCGCGATCGCAACGGCAAGGTGCTGACGCAACTTGCGTTCGTGCCGATGCCCGTGGACCGCTCGCCTGTGCCGGTCCCCGGTAATTTCCCGCTGTACTACAGCGCACAGCCAAGCGGCGCCACGATCGAGGGGCTGACGGAAACCTCAGCCACCGGCATCCGCGTGGTGTACCCGAACTACTCCATGGAAGAGAAGAAGGGGTCGGTGTTCTGGTACTACGACGTCGATCATGGTGGATGGACGATCTACGGCAATGGACAGGTCAGCGCGGACAAGAAGTCATTGCTGCTGCATGCGCATATTGGTGAGACGCGGATCATGCCGGATGGGGCGGAGTCGGGTGGGGCGACGCCCGGTGAAAAATTGAAGTGTGAGCCGCCGCTGCCGCCCCTCATCCCGCTCCCAAACTATCGTGGCGACCCGGTGGAGTGTCACACCGGCGTGTTCCAGCACAAGACCATGGAATTGGCAGCCCAGGATGTCCAAGGAGGCGAATTCCTTCGAACCTATAGTTCGAAAGATCCGATCCGCCGCGAGTTTGGCGTGGGCAACACGCACAATTTCGGGATGTACCTCTATATCCCGGACCAAGTCTGTACGGGCTACAGCACGTCCGTTGAAGAATATGACGTGGTGACCCCGAACGGGGGGTTCTACGCGTTCATGAACACGCACGGGCCGGGGCTTCCCACGTGGCAGAACTCAGTCGGCAGTTCCTCATTTTTCGGAGCGACACTGCAGCTTTCGAGCAGTGAGCAGATGGTGCTGCGCACGCCGGGAGGCACACAGTACATCTTCAATAACGGGTGTCCAACGAAGCTCAGCACGATCATCGACCGGTTCGGCAATGGAACGCGGTTGACCTACAACGCGGGGCTGCTTTCCGAAGTTGCGTTTTCCAGCGGGCGTGCGCTCACTTTCAGCTACAACGGACAAGGCTTCATTTCGCAAGTGGCTGACAACACGGGTCGCAGTGTCAGCTACACCTACAACGGAAACTACGAACTGCAAAGCGCGCAATATCCGGACGGAACCACGGAGCAATACACCTACGATACAAACGGAAACATGTTGACGGTCGTCGACCGCCGCGGCCACACCATGGTGACGAATCACTACGACGCCAATCAGCGCGTCGACGTGCAGACCTATGCGGACAGCACGACCTATCACTTCGCTTATACGTTGAGTGGAGGCGTTGTAACCGCAACGGATATCACCGACGAGAATGGCCACGTCGAACACACGGTATGGGATGCCCAGGGCTACGCGACGTCGGTGACCAGGGCATACGGCACGTCCAACGCGCAGACAACATCGTATGTTCGCAATGCCGCTGAGCTGATCACATCGGCAACCGATGCGTTAAGCCGCACCACGGCGTTCACGTATGACAATCTGGGCGGTATGCTGACAAGGACATCCCTGTACGGCACGTCGGACGCCGTGACCTATACCTACACCTATACGCCGGATTTTCATCAGGTCGCATCGGTGCAGGATCCGCTGGGCCACACGACCACTTACGGCTACACCGCAGGCTGCCCGACATCGACGACCGACGCTTTGGGGCACTCGACGTCGGCCACGTGCAACGGCTCGGGTCAGGCCACGTCGATCACCGATGCGTTGGGCCATACCACCTCATTCGGCTATTCCGGGTCCGATCTCGTCACCGTGACCGATGCCATGAGCCATACGACAAACTTCTCCGTAGACGCACTCGGTCATGTGACGAGCACGACCGATCCGCTCGGCCGGCAGACCCGCGCGCAATACGACAGCTTGGGAAGGGTGACGCAGAGCACCGATGCGTTGAACCAAACCACGACCTATCAGTACGACAGCAACGGCAACCTAACTAGCGTGACCGATCCTGCGGGTGGCGTCACGCAGTATGGCTATGACAGCCGCAACCATCGAATTTCGCGCACGGATGCACTTAACCACAGCGAGAGTTGGACCTACGACAACGTCGGAAACGTGCTGACGTACACGGATCGCAAGGGTCAGGTGACGCAGTATCAGTATGACGAGCTGAATCGGCCGACTTTGATCACCTATGACGATAGCAGCACGATCACGCCAACCTATGACGCGGGCAATCGACTGGTGAGCGTCGTGGATTCGGTATCGGGTGAGATCGACCGAAGCTACGATGGAATGGATCGGTTGCTTGAAGAGGACACTGTGCAGGGGACGGTGTCTTACACGTACGACGCTGCCGGAAATCGCGTATCCATGCGGGCTCCAGTTGCCCTTGTGCCTTGCCTGCCTTCTCCCTGTCCGCCACCAATCCAAACGTATACGTACGACGCCGCAAACCGGCTCACCGAGATGGACCGAGCAGACTTGGGGGAGAGCCTATTTTTCGGCTACGACGTTGCCGGTCGCCGCACGAGCACGACTTTGCCGAACGGGATCGTAACAAGCTACGGCTACGACAACGCCAATGAACTGACTGGACTGACCTATACCAAGGGCGCAACAAACGTCGGAAGCATCGGGTATACCTACGATGCTGCAGGCCAGCGCGTCAGCCGCACTGGCGGCTTCGCGACCGATCTTTTGCCGACGCCGAGCACCGGTACGAACACGTTCGATCTCGCCAACAAGCAGACCGTATGGAACGGCTTCAATATCAGTTATGACTTGAACGGTGATCCTACCTCGGATGCCAGCGTAAACCCTTCCACTATTACCTACACGTTCGACGCGCGACATCGGCTTGTCGAGATTGATCAAGGCACCACGATCACGGTGGTCGTCGCGACTTTCACGTATGACGCGTTCAACAGACGGATTACCAAAGTCGTCAACGACAACGAAACGGACTATGTGTACGATGGGTTAAATCCCGTAAGCGAGATTGCTAGCGACGGAACCGTCGTCAATGTGTTGAACGGACTTGGTGTCGACGAACGTTATGCACGGGATGACTACGGGCTTGGGGCCAGGGCTTACTTCCTTTCCGATGCGCTGGGAAGCACGGTGGCGTTGACGGATGGTAGCGGAGCTGTGCAGCAGACGTATGGGTATGAGCCCTATGGGGAGGTCAGCGCAACGGGATCGAGCGACAATCCGTATCAGTACAGAGGGCGAGAGAACGACGGGACAGGGCTTTATTACTACAAAGCGCGGTACTACTCGCCGAGCCTAAAACGGTTTATCTCTGAAGACCCTGCCGGCCTGGACGGAGGCCTGAACGCATACGCTTACGTGAGCAACAATCCGATCGATTTTTTCGATCCGGATGGAGAGGCGCGGCAGCATAAAAAGAATGCTCGTAAGAGCACACAACAAACGCATGAGCAAGGGCAAGCACGTAAGAGGATGGACAGCCATGGCGGTGAAAAGGGAGATGCGCGCCGCTGGTGTCCGTCTAAGAGGCCGCCGGGAACGAAGGGGCCTTGGCCGCGGCCACCACCAAGTAAGCTACCTCGCGGCTTCATTATGTTTGGCGAACTGATCGGAGGAGCAGCCGATGCGGCTCTTCTTGCGCTTTGGCCCTCAGAGTTGGGGTGTGACACGCTCGATGGTTGTGGAGATGATGACCCCAGCCCTGATCCCGTTTATTACATTCCACCTCCCCCGGAAGATGATTGTGGTTGCAACGAATAGCTGTAGAGGAGATTGTCATTGAAAGTTTCCATGAACCGCTCTAGAAAAAACTTGCGGCAAAGTGTTAGCTACGACCAAGCGTTGGTTCTTGCGAGGCAGAAGTCATTCGACACAGAGCAAGTTAGGGCCAAACTCGAACGAGCGTCAAAGCAAGGGGATGCGAGGGCGATGTATGCCATCGCGACTTGGTACTTGCATGGTGCGCACAAAACGAAAGTTGATCTGAAAACCGCGATTCGTTTGCTTAGACGAGCTGCTAACGCAAATGTTTCGGATGCACTGTTTGATCTAGCCGTTGCGACCGAAACTGGGATTGGCGGTATAGAAATCAATCTGCGTAAGGCATTTGTTCTCTATTTACGCGCCGCACTAGCCGGCGATAGTGAGGCCATGTCCGAAGTTGGTAGATGTTATTACCATGGCATCGGGGTTGATCGAGATAGAGAAATTGCACGTCCATGGCTGGAGCGCGGCAAATCGAGAGATGAGCGAGTTGGTCAGCGCAGCAAAAAACCTCATCAAGGAAGCAGATCATTGAAGTCAGCGTCGGCTGTTAGAAAAACTAAATAGAAGTGTCGAGCCCGCTCAGGGCGGGAGCAGCGAAGCGAATCCCGCCTTTTGTATTGAAGGCCGAACGATCCGCAACAGGCGAAAGGGGGACGGAGTGGAGCACCCCTAGTTTCTCGGACACCCATGAACGGGGACAATGCCCCAGGAGAGGTGTTCGATGCAAAAACGTCAACGATTTTCGGCAGAATTCAAACGTGAAGCAGTCCGACAGTTGCGTGAGTCGGGCAAACCGATTGCAGTGCTCGCCCGCGAGCTGGGCGTGCCGCGCAACCGCATCTACAAGTGGGCGCAGGACGATGAAGCCAAAGGAGCTGCTGCCTTCGCGGGCAGCGGCCGTAGGCCGAGAGATGAAGTCGAGCGGCTGCGCCGGGAGAACGAGCGACTCAGGGAAGAGAATGAGATTCTAAAAAAAGCTGCGGCGTACTTTGCGCGGGAGCTGCCGTGAAATACGCATGGCTGGAAGATCAGGTGTCGGCTCATTCGGTCCGCGTGTTGTGCAGAGCTTTGCAAGTTTCTCCGAGCGGCTTCTACGCCTGGCGCAATCGCAAACCCAGTGGCCGCGCGCGGGAGAACGCTCGCTTGGCGTGCGTCATCAAGCAAGTCCATTTGGAATGCCGCGAAGCGTATGGTACTGAGCGCCTTCGCGTGGAATTACGAGAGCGCGGCGTGGCGTGCGGCCGCCATCGGCTGGCGCGTCTGCGGCGGGAGAACGGCGTGTTGACCAAGCGGCGTCGACGCTTTCTCAGAGCACGAGCTCCTTACGATCGCGCGCCGCCGGCACCTCGGCTTATCTCTTGGCCATTCCAAGCACCCGCGCCCAACCGTGTATGGGTAGCAGACATCACCTTCATACCGACGCGACAGAGCCAGCTCTATTTGGCAGTCGTGCTCGATCTTTATGCACGCCGCGTCGTTGGCTGGGCCATGGCCGATCGTCCATTGCAAGATCTAGCATCCTCTGCGCTGGAGATGGCGCTACTGCATCGCAAGCCATCGCCTGGCCTTGTTCATCACAGTGATCAAGGTATTCAGTACACCAGCCGGCGCTATCGCGCACAGCTGGCAAAAGCAGGAATCGAGGCGAGCATGAGTCGTGTCGGAATGCCCTACGACAACGCGGCTGTCGAGAGCTTCTTCCGTTCACTCAAGCACGAACTCACACACCACGAGCAATACCTGACCAACGATATTGCTCGGTCGAAGGTGTTCGACTACATCGAGGTGTTCTACAACCGGCAACGCCGCCACAAGTCATTGGGCTACATCTCGCCGATGGACTTTGAGGCGAAAACAGTTGCCTAATTAGCCCGTCCGAGAAATCGGGGGTAGCTCAGAGGTAGTTAAGTTTGCATAACCACCTCCGTCCCAATTCAGCCAATTCAGCCCAATTCAGCCCAATTCAGCCCCAGAGCCAAGTCGTTTCCGCAAAGCTGCCGTTGGCTGGGATTGCTAATGCCGAAGCGAGCACTGGCCAACTATTTTTACCTCATTGATGTTGCGTCGCTTGACCATGTTCCTTCGGCTCTCGCGCATCCTTCAGAACCTCAAGTATCGCCTTGATCACCGCGTCGGGCTGGGTCTTCTGAATTTCGTGTGTCGCGTTGGGTACGAGTCGGACGATGCCGTGCTTGGAAAGTGCAGCGAGTTGATCTTGGAAGGTCAGCTTTACGCGATCCAGCGCATCCCGATGTGCTTGCGTTTCCCCGTCCCGGCGCGCGCGGGGTGGTGCATACAGCACAATTAACGGCATGTCGCCGTACCAGCGCCTTGCCGCGCGTACCTCGTCGGAGCTCTCCTGGTAGGTGTTTTGTTCGCTGATCGCTGCCTGCTGAAAGCCCAGCGACATGTAGGCTTTATGGAGGGACGCATTGATCGCATCGCTGTAGCGTGGATCATAGGGGGGGACACAATCTTTATAGGACTCCGATCCTTCAACGAAGCCAACCTGCGCCGCCTTAATGCAAACGCGCTGATTTTCCAACTCCTTCGGATCCAAAGCAAAGGCCTGCTCATGGGTTGGCTGAAGCGGATCGAGCCGCCAGACGTTTTCTTGCCCGTCTTCATCCGCCGAATCGACGAGGACCATGCCGGCGACTTCGGTCAGATAGGAATCAGCATAAAGCCTCGCATGCATTCCGCCCATCGAATGTCCAACCAGGATATACGGCGGTTTGATTGATGCGGCATTCAGAAGACGGTGTAGATCGTCGACGATGTTCGCGCTGTCTGCCGGCCGGCGGCCCGCATCGCTGTAACCGATCCCCGCGCGGTCGTAAGAACATACACGCGTGTGTGCAGCAATTGCAGGTTGCACGCTGGCCCATGCTGAGGTGTCATCCGCGAGGCCGGACACAAAGACTACCGCAGGCGTCCCTTCGCCATGGCAATACAAGTTGAGCTTGCGACCGGGTTCGACCTCGATGAGCCGCTGCGCGTGTGTATAGGCTGGATCGTCGATCACTTTGCTGGTCTCGTCAGCGGCAATTGCCGACGACGACATCAGAACGGAAATGAAGATGCCTTTGCAGATATTGACGGCTTTACGCACGAGCCTTCTCCGGGGGATGAACAAAGTGCCAACGCGCTGTCTGTCGGAAATCGTGTGCGCAATTAGTCGACTTCTAAGGAAATATTGGGCGAAGAGCCAGAGTTTACCGAGCGAAAGGGGACGGAGGTGGTTAAAACCATCGGTGCGGACGCCGGATCGAACCTTTTTACATTGGTCAGCACTCGAACGTTGGCTGTTTGTGACGAGTGCGACCGATCCGCTCGGCCGGCAGACGCGCTCACAGCCGCGCAGGCGGGAATAGCGAAGCGAGTCCCGACCTCGGCATTAAGCGAAGCGCCTGGGTCCCCAATCCACGCCCCCAATTCCACGAGGTCGCAACGGCAAATCGGCGCCCGTCTCGTCCTATTCGCTCGGACAATTCCCCGGAATCACCTCATACCCACTGCGGAAAACTGCATCTGTCGCACTGAGTACCTTGACCATCAACGCCGCTGACGTACCGCTAGCATTGTTCCCATCCCCGCTGTAGCTGGCGCCGAGATTGAATACGGTCTGCGTGGCCGCGCCTTGCGCGACCAATGCATTGCTCGTGCAAGTGGCGGCGCCGCCGGTCAAGGTGACGTTGCCGCACAAGGTGCCGCCGCTGCCGTCGTCGAACGTTACCGTGCCGCTGGGCGATTGACCCGTCACGGTCGCGTCCAACGTGAAAGGCTGCCCGCCGACAAAGGTACGCATGCAGGGGCTGTCCACGCCGACCGTGCTCGTGGCCTTGTCGACCTGCTGCGTCAGGGTGCTCGACGTTGACGGCGCGAAGGTTGGATCGTTGCTGTACACCGCCGTGATCGAGTGCGTGCCGACGGCCAGCGTACCGGCGGGGCAGGTGGCGTTGCCGTTGCTCAATGCGACCTGCGAGCAGAGCGCCGTCGCGCCGTCATTGAACGTCACCGTTCCCGTCGGCGTTCCCGTTGCCGGCGCGACCACCGCGACGCTCGCCGTGAACGTCACCGATTGGCCGAAGCTCGCAGGATTGGTGTCGCTGCCAAGCGCGGTGGCGGTCGGCGTCAGGACGGTCGTCTGTACGAGAGGGCCCAGCAGCGGCAGCGTTTGGGTGGACTGGATCTGGTAGTTGTCGAAATACAGCGGCGACGGCGTGTTGGGCGCCACCAGATACGTGGCCGTGAATGTCCCCGATGAATTCGGCGGCACAGGGTTGGTGAACGTGCACGTGAGGGTTCCCGAAGTGGGAGCCGGGCAGGTCGCTCCGGGTGGGTTTTGCACCGACTGAAACGTCAGATTCGCCGGCGTCAGCACATTGATGGAGACATTGGTGTCGGCGCAGAAGCCGCCGACGCAGGCCTGGG
>Ga0105239_10005566_pt1 | contig 14732 bp, 7 predicted proteins | sample KBSC44metaG_FD_92761 | JGI IMG/M metagenome (GOLD analysis project Ga0105239, IMG submission 92761) | Corn rhizosphere microbial communities from Kellogg Biological Station, Michigan, USA - KBS C4-4 metaG | ecosystem: Host-associated > Plants > Roots > Rhizosphere > Soil | place: Michigan, USA... | reverse complement strand
CGCGTTGGTGGAGATCAGCATGATGGAGTCGCTGCTGGATTTTCAGTTTGAATTTTTGACCACCTATCATAGCAGCGGGCAGCTGCCGAGGCGCAGCCGTTATAGCAACGGGAATCCGCTGCTCAGCGCTCCCTATGGCATCTATTCGACCTCGGACGGACACATCGCCATTGCGATGGTGAATATTCCGCAGCTGGCGCGGGCCATCGATTCCGCGGCGCTGGCGGCCTATGACCAGGTGCAGGCGTTTAGCCACCGGGACGAGATCAAGCAGCTGCTGTCGCAGCATTTGGTGACGCAGTCTTCGGGGTATTGGCTCGAGCGGCTGCACGCAGAGGACATGTGGGCGATGGAGGTATTGGACTGGAAGAGGCTGACGGCGCATGAAGGATATAAGGTGCTGGGGATGGAGCAGGCGGTGACGACGGAAAGGGGTAAGAGCCTGCTGACGACCAGGTGTCCGATACGGATGAATGGGGAGAGACTGTTCTCGGAGAAGGCCGCTCCGCGACTGGGAGAGGATAATGAAAAGATAGTAATGGAATTATTAAAATGAGAAGATGAATCTATTGCAGGATATAATTGTGGTTGACTTCAGTCAGTTCCTCTCGGGGCCTTCGGCTGGTCTTCGCCTGGCAGACATGGGGGCGAGGGTGATCAAGGTCGAGAAGCCCGGGACGGGGGATATCTGCCGGCAGCTGTACGTCTCAGATACCCGGATCGAAGGGGAGTCGACCATTTTTCATGCGATCAACCGCAACAAGCAGAGCTATGCGGCGGATCTCAAGAATGCGGATGATCTGGAAAAGGTGAAGAAGCTGATCCGGCAGGCGGATGTGGTGCTCCACAATTTCCGGCCGGGGGTGATGGAGCGGATAGGGCTGGATTATACAACTGTGAAGGCGCTGAATCCGAAGATCGTTTACGGCGAGGTGAGCGGCTATGGTTCTGAGGGACCGTGGAAGGACCTGCCTGGCCAGGACCTGCTGGTTCAGGCCTTGTCGGGGCTGACCTGGCTGAGCAATAACAGGGACGAGCGTCCTACGCCGATGGGCGCGTCGGTGGTCGATATTCTCGCCGGCACCTATCTTACGCAGGGGATACTGGCGGCATTATACAAAAGGGGGGTGGACGGTCAGTCCGCGCTGGTCCAGGTGAGCATGATGGAGGCGATCCTTGACTTTCAGTTCGAGGTGCTGACCTGTCATTTCAACGACGGGCGGCAGCTGCCGGTGCGGAGCCAGCTAAGCAATGGCAACGCTTATATCCCGGCTCCCTATGGCATTTATAAGACCCGGGAGGGCTACCTGTCCCTGGCCATGGGGGATATCCCTAAATTGGCGATCCTGCTGGAATGCGAGCCGCTGACCCGTTATGTCGACAAGGCGGAGTGGTTCGACAGGAGGGATGAGATCAAAGAGATACTGACGGAGCACCTGCTTGGGCGTAGTGCGGACGAATGGCTGGCCGTTCTGCAGCCGGCGGACGTATGGTGCGCCAAGGTGATGGACTATAAGGACCTGCTCGACCAGGTAGGGTATAAGGTGCTGGATATGGAACTGAAGGTGAAGACGAGCAATGGACTCTCGTTGAAGACGACGCGCTGTCCGATAAGAGTGGATGGGGGGGTATCTCTTTCTGAGCGGGGAGCGCCTTTATTAGGGGAGCATAATGACCTGATTGATGCACAGTTTGGATTAGGTAACTTCATGTCATGAAACTAATTGACACACATATTCATGTATGGGACCTGGAGAAGGTGGAATACGCCTGGCTGAAGCACGATACTACTATCCTGAACAGGACGTATGGATTGGGTGAATTGGAGGAGGTTCGCAAGAAGGTGGGGGTGATGGAGGGGGTACTCGTGCAGGCGGCGAATAATTGGGAGGATACGGAGTGGATGTTGAAAGTTGCCGGCTCTGTCGACTGGATAAGGGGTATAGTGGGGTGGGTACCATTGATGGATGTTGAGAAGACCCAGCGCATTTTGGAGGAAGATTGGGGCGGTCTTCTTAAGGGGGTTCGGCACCTTATTCATAATGAGGCCGATCCTCAATGGTTGTTGCAGGAGCCGGTGCTGGAGAGTTTGGGGTTGCTGGTTTCGAAGGACATTCCATATGATGTAGTAGGGGTGGTGCCCGAGCATCTTCGGACAGCGTTGGAAGTGGCATCGCGGGTGCCCGGGCTGAGGATGGTACTGGATCATTTGAATCAGCCGCCGGTGGAGATAGCGGGTAGTGAATGGGAAAATTTGATAAAAGAGGCGGCGAAGGGTCCCAATTTTTATGTGAAGATCTCCGGATTGGGGAGGCTTGGTGACGTGCGGCCCTGTATAGAGTTTGTGCTCGAGCAGTTCGGGGAAGATCGATGTTTTTGCGGGGGGGACTGGCCGGTGGCGTTGCTGACGGGCAGCTATGAGAAGATATGGGAACGATACCTGCAGGTGGTGGGAAGCAGCGAGAAGGTGTTGTATGAAAATGCGAAACGATTTTATGCGATATGAATATCATTATTGGGTTGGGATTGCTGATAATGGGCGGGCTTTCCGCCGGCAGTAGCTATGTCCCTATGAAGGGGGTGAAGGGCTGGGCCTGGGAGAGTCTCTGGGCCGTGCAAGGGATTGTCGCGTGGGTGCTGCTGCCGCTGTTGCTGGCTTTACTGGCTACGCCTCATTTGTGGGAGGTGCTTCATTCTGTCTCTTTCTCTACACTATCGGCTACCTGGGCGTTAGGTTTTCTCTGGGGGCTTGGCGGACTGGCCTGGGGTATGGCTGTGCGTTATATCGGGCTGGCGCTGGGATTTTCCATTGCTACCGGTTTTCTCTCTTCACTGGGGACGATGGTCCCGATCATCGTTGCGGGGCGGTTGCCGGAGATGGTGACGACGGTCCCCGGGCGGGTAACGCTGGTCAGCGTTGGTGTTTCCATGTTGGGGATTTTCATTTGCGGGAGGGCGGGGATGATGCGGGACAGGGAAAAGGGTGAGGCGATCCCGGGTGAATTCAAGAAAGGAATTTTTATCGCTCTCGTTGCCGGGGTGCTGGCGGCCTGTTTTGCGTTTGGGATAGCGGCGGGTGAGCCGATCAAGCAGGCGGCGATCGCGGCCGGAGCTGCTCCGATGTGGGCGAGCTCACCGGTGTTCTTTGTGGAGCTATTGGGCGGCATCGCGATCAATCTGGCGTATTGCCTGGTGATGAACGCCAGGAATAAGAGTTTTGCCGACTATAAAGAGGTGAATGGTAATTATTTGTATTCGGCGCTGGTGGGGACGCTCTGGTATGCGCAATTCATATTTTATGGTCTGGCGGCTTTTTTTACGGGGCCGTACAGCTATGCGAACTGGTCGATACACATGACCTTCATGGTCGTGGCGAGCAATCTCTGGGGGTATTTTTTCAAGGAATGGAAGGGAGCTTCTGCGGCGACGGTACGGTGGAATAATGTGGGGATAGGGGTGCTGGTGATTGCGGGGATATTGATGGGACTTGCCGGGTATTTAAAATAAAAAGAATTATGATCATCGAGACAAACAGTCCTTTGCCCAGGCATCCCCGGCCGATCATCCTGATCGGTGCGGGTGGCATTGTCAACGATGCGCATCTGCCGGCGTATAAGATCGCCGGGTTTTGGGTGACCGGCATTTATGATATTGACAGGGAACGGGCCCTGCAGACGGCGGAGCGGTTTGACATACCGCTGGTCTACTATAGTCCGGAGGACATGCTGGCACGCAGCCCGCGTTCCGTCGTTTTTGACGTGGCTGTTCCGGGCAGCCAGCTGCTGGCTGTCCTTCGGCAGCTGCCGGATGGCGCGCACGTGCTGATGCAGAAGCCGATGGGGGAGGACCTTGCCATGGCGAAGGAGATACTGGAGCTCACGAGGGCCAAGAAGATGACGGCGGCAGTCAATTTTCAACTGCGCTATGCACCATTTATCAATGCGGCGAGGCATATCATCGACCAGGGCCTGATCGGGGAGCTCTGTGACATTGAGGTAAACGTCAATGTGTACACGCCCTGGCATCTGTGGAAGTTCCTATATTCCCTGCCGCGGGTGGAGATATTGTATCACAGCATTCACTATATCGATCTCGTCCGCAGCCTGCTGGGGGATCCGGAGAGTGTATATGCCCGGACGATCAGGCATCCGTCCACGGCCGAGCTGGCCTCGGTGCGGACGAGCATCATTATGGATTACGGGATGATGAAGCGGGCGAATATCCTGACGAATCACAACCATGATTTTGGGTTGCAGCAGCAGCAGTCCTATGTAAAATTAGAGGGTACGAAGGGGGCGATAAAGCTGACGCTGGGGGTTCTGAAGAACTACCCGCAGGGAGTGGCCGACAGCTTTGAATATGTGATAACGGAGAAGGGGAAGGCGCCGGTGTGGAAGACGCTGGATATCGCAGGAGGATGGTTTCCGAACGCATTTATTGGCTCGATGTCGCAGGTGATGCTGGCTGCGGAAGGGAGTATAGCGCGGCCGGATAATTCGGTCGAGGATGCGATCAGGACGATGGCTTGTGTGGAGGCTGCGTATATATCCAGCGAGAGGGGAGGGGTACGGCCATGAGGAGGATAATCTTTTTGTTTTTTCCTATTGTTTGTTGGGGGCAGAAAATAGAAGTGACCTCGGCTTCGCCGAGGGTCGCATATGGGGTCGCGCGGTTAAAGGAGGTGTTGAAGAAGGGTAGAGTGTTGGTGAGTATCAAGCCCGATAGTGTGAAGGAGGGATTTACGATCGAGGAGAGGGGTGGGGTAGCGCGTGTTGTGGGGTCGGATGCATCGGGGGCGCTTTATGGCTGTCTGGAGCTGGCGGAGCGTATTGAGCGGTCGGGATGGCCAACGGGGCTGAGATTCTCCGACCGGCCGGAGATGGTGCTTAGGGGCGCCTGTATCGGGGTGCAGAAGCCGACGCTGCTGCCGGGGCGGGGGCCATACGAGTATCCGTATACGCCTGCGAATTTCCCCTGGTTCTATGACAAGGCGTTGTGGACGAAGTATCTCGATTCGATGGCGGTGAACAGGATGAATACCCTCTATCTGTGGAATGGTCATCCGTTCGCTTCCCTGGTGCGGCTGAAGGACTATCCCTATGCGGTGGAGGTGGATGATGCGACCTTTAAGAAGAACGAGGAGATGTACAGATGGTTGACCATGGAGGCGGACAGGAGGGGGATATGGGTCATCCAGCTGTTCTATAATATTATTGTTTCCAAGCCTTTTGCGGAGAAGAACGGTCTCAAGACGCAGGACAGGAACCGGCATATCGTCCCGATAATCGCAGACTATACGCGCAAATCGATCGCTGCTTTTGTCGAAAAGTATCCTAATGTGGGGTTGATGTTCACGCTGGGTGAGGCGATGGAGGGGGTAGGGCAGGACGATATCGACTGGCTGACGAAGACGATCATTCCGGGGATCAGGGATGGGCTCAGGGCGCTGGGGCGGACCGATGAGCCGCCGGTGGTGTTGCGGGCGCATGATACAGATGGGCCGGCGGATATGAAGGCGGCTTTACCGTTGTATAAAAATCTATATGTGGAGGCGAAGTTCAACGGGGAGGCGCTGACGACCTATACTCCGCATGGGGCCTGGGCTGATCTGCACCGGCAGTTGAGTCATATCAGCAGGGGGTTGATCGAGAATGTACATATAATGGCGAACCTGGAGCCGTTCCGGTATGGGTCGGCCGATTTTATACAGCGTTGTGTGCAAGCGATGCATAGTGTATATGGGGCGAACAGTTTGCATCTCTATCCTCAGGCTTCTTACTGGGACTGGCCTTATTCGGCGGATAGTGTGGGCGGTGGGAGAAGGTTGCTGGAGATGGAGAGGGACTGGATCTGGTATAAGGAATGGGCGCGGTATGCGTGGAACTGTCACAGGGACAGGGAGGAAGAAGTTAACTATTGGAGCGGGATGCTGGCGGCGAAGTTTGGGTGTAATGCGGCGGGTGGGGCCTCGATACTGATGGCGTATGAGCAGTCGGGTGAGATCGCGCCGAAGCTGTTGCGGCGGTATGGGATCACCGATGGGAACCGGCAGACGCTGACGTTGGGGATGCTGATGACGCAGCTGATCGATCCGGAGCGGTACGGGCTGTTTAGCTTGCTCTATGAGTCGGAGGGTCCTCCGGGGGAGATGTTGAGTCAGTATGCGGAGCGGGAGTGGCAGGGGTTGCCGCACCAGGGGGAGACGCCGGTGGAGGTGGCTCGCGAGGTGCGTGAGGAGGGACGGTTGGCGGTGGAGGCTATTGATAAGGTGGTAGCGGGCAGGGATAAGGCGGAGTTCGGGAGGATCCGCAATGACATGCATTGTTATAAGGCGCTGGCGGACTGCTATGCGGCGAAGGCCGAGGCGGCGCTGGCGGTGTTGCGTTATAAGTATTCGAATGATAAGGGCGATCTGGTGAAGGCGCTGGGGCTGCTGGAGGAGAGTGTGGCTGCGTACAGGGAGCTGACGCAGCTGGCGGCGCCGGCGTACCGGTATGCGAACAGTATGCAGACGGCGCAGAGGAAGATACCGATCAGGGGGGCGAATGGGAAATTTACCCGGTGGGATGAGCTGCTGCCGGTGTATGAGAACGAGGTGAAGCAATTTCGATCGCATTTGGCGTCGGCGGGGAGTGTTGAGACGGAGCCCGAGGTGTTTCGACCGGCGGATGTTGTGAAGGGGGATTTTGTGGTGGACAGTGCGGCCAGGCCTTTTAGTGATAGTGGATTGGTGATACGGGCTGTGGCTTCGCCGTTGAAGGGGTTGAAGGGGATCAGGAAATCGGTGGTTGCCCAGCGGGCGCATGGGACGGTGGTGGAGTTTGAATGCAGTGAGCCGGTTGATCTGCTTATCGGCTTTTTTAATAAGAAGGGTTCGGATTATTTGCAGCCGCCGCAACTGGAGACGGATGCGAGCGCCAATGATCTTGGTCAGGCGGAGCCGCGGATCGCCAATGCGCTGGTGGTGGATGGGATGCCTTCGGTGAATGTGCATGCCTGGTCGTTCAAGGCGGGAAAGCATCGTTTGGAGCTGGGAAAGGGGCTTTGCCTGGTGTTGGGTTTTGCCCGGCCGATGGCCAAGGTCAGGACTTATGATGCGGGGCTGAATGAGGCTGGGAAAAAAGACTTAGATTGGTTATTCGAATAATCATCGCATGAAGAAGATATTTTATACCGTTGCTTTATTGGGATTGGGTCTCTCTGGCTGGTCACAGGATAGTCTACTCTGGTACCGGCAACCGGCCCGCAGGTGGACGGAGGCGTTGCCGATCGGGAATGGCCGGATCGGCGCTATGATCTATGGGGGTGTCGGTGAGGAGCATTTGCAATTCAATGAGTCTACGTTATGGAGCGGGAGGCCGCGGGCATTTGCGCGTCCGGATGCATATCAGTATCTGGGGCCGATAAGGCAGCTGCTGGCCGAGGGTAAGCAGGCCGATGCGGAGAAGATGGCAGAGGAACATTTTTTGGGGTTGAAGGACCCGGATGTGAAGGAGTATATGGCATCCAGGGAGGCGTGGATAAAGAAGGTTCGCCGGGATACGAGCTGGGCGGCGCCGGGGCTGGATGACAGGGATTGGAAAGAGATGACTATTCCTACGCCGGATGGGTGGGAGGCTGCGGGGTTGCAGGGTTTGGATGGGGCGGTGTGGTTCAGGGTGAATTTTGACCTGCCGGCGGGCTGGGATGGTAAGGACGCGGTGCTGGACCTGGGGCGGATCAGGGATGTGGACTATAGCTATGTGAATGGGGTTTTGGTGGGTTCGGGTGAGGGGATAAGCAAAAAGCGCAGCTATCGGGTGAAGGGATCGTTGTTAAAACCGAAGGGGAATGTGATCGCGATACAGGTGATCAATTTTGATGATAAGGGAGGGTTGATCGGGTATAAGGGAAGCGAGAAGATGGTGGTTGGCAGCTGGGTGCTGCCGGTGAGATGGAAGTATAAGATACAGGATATGGATGCGCCGTTGCTGCCGAAGTATGAGGCGGACTATCAGCCGTTCGGCGATCTGTATTTTCGGTCGGGGGATAGTGTTGGCGTGACAGATTATCGCAGGGAACTGAATATTTCGCGGGCGGTGGCGTCGGTGGAGTATGAGGCTGGAGGGGTGAGGTATAAGCGGGAATATTTTGCGAGCGAGCCGCAGGGGGTGATCGTAGTGAGGATCACGGCTGATAAGGCGGGAGCCGTGAATGTGGCTGCGGAATTTGGAACGGGGCAAAGGCTGGCAGGTGTTCGAAAGGTGGATGACCGGACGATAGCGTTGTCGGTAAAGGTGAGAAATGGGGTTTTGAAGGGAGAGAGCTGGCTGCGGGTGAAGACGGTTGGTGGAAAGGTGTCAAATTTGGGAGCATATATCAATGTGGAGGGAGCTGATGAGGTGGTTTTCTGTATGGCGGCGGCTACGAGTTTTGTCAACTATCATGATGTGTCGGGTGATCCGGCGGCGAGGTGCAGGGAGGTGTTGGGTAAGGTAGGAAATTATAAGTCGATGCTGGCGGCGCATGAGAAGGAGTATAGGTCCTATTATGACCGGTTCTCGGTGGATTTTGGGAGTTCTGGTTCGAAGTTGCCGACGGATGAGCGGATCGTGCATTTTAGTCCGGAGGGTGATCCGGGGTTGCTGGCGCTGTATATGCAATATGCGCGCTATCTGCTGATAAGCTGTTCGCGTCCGTCTTCGCCGATGCCGGCGAATCTGCAGGGGATGTGGAATGACCTGCTGTCTCCGCCGTGGGGCAGCAAGTATACCACCAATATCAACCTGGAAATGAATTACTGGCCGGTGGAGGTGCTGAATCTGTCGGATTGTGCACAGCCGTTGTGGAGACTGTTGCGTGATCTTTCGGTTACGGGGCAGCAGACGGCTCAGCGAAACTATAAGGCGTCGGGTTGGGTGTTGCACCATAATACCGATATCTGGAGGGCTACGGCGCCGATCAATGCGTCGAATCACGGCATCTGGGTGACGGGTGGGGCCTGGCTTTGTCATAATATCTGGGATCACTATTGTTACACGAAGGATATGGATTTTTTGAAGGCGTATTACCCGGTGATGAAGGGTGCTGCGTCCTTCTTTCTCGATTTTATGGTGAAGGATCCGAAGACGGGTTGGCTGATCAGCACTCCGTCGAACTCTCCTGAACATGGGGGACTGGTGGCGGGGCCGACGATGGACCACCAGATCATCAGGGACCTGTATAAGAACTGTATCAGTGCGGCAGGTGTGTTGAGGTTATATTCCGAGTTTGCTCATCTGCTGAAGGAACGGTATGGGCAGATCGCTCCCAACAAGGTGGGGCGGTTCGGACAGCTGCAGGAGTGGATGGAAGACAAGGATGATACGGCGGACAGGCATAGACATATATCGCATCTCTGGGGCGTCTATCCCGGGACGGATATTACCTGGAAGGAACCGGTGATGATGAAGGCGGCGAGGCAGTCATTGATCTACCGGGGTGATGAAGGGACGGGCTGGTCGCTGGCCTGGAAGGTCAACTGCTGGGCGAGGTTCCGGGAAGGGGATCATGCGTTGAGGCTGGTGGATAAGCTGCTCTCCGATGCGTCGGGAACGCAGGGTGGGGAGAAGGGTGGTGTCTATCCGAATCTATTCGATGCGCATCCGCCTTTCCAGATCGACGGGAATTTTGGCGGCGCCGCGGGTATCAGCGAGCTGTTGTTGCAGAGCCAGGATAGCGTGATCGAGCTGTTGCCGGCTTTGCCGTCGGCATTGGCTAACGGTGAGGTGCGGGGTATCTGCGCCAGGGGTGGGTTTGTGCTGGATATGAGTTGGTCGGGTGGGGTGTTGCAGCGGGTGGATGTGTTTTCGAAGGCGGGAGGTGTTGGAGTTCTTAAATATGGAGATAAGGTTGTGAAGGTGGCCATGCCGAAGGGGACACGGAAAGTATTTGATGGTCAATTGCGATCGATATGAGATGGTTGGTGTTGCTATTTTTTTGTGTGGCCCTGCGGGCTACGGCGCTGCCGGTGAGGAAGGATATTTTGCTGGATGATGGGTGGAGGACGTCTTTGGATTCGGTGACGTGGAAGGTGGTGGATGTTCCGCACAACTGGGATGACTATGGGGGATACAGGAGGCTGAGGCATGGGAATCTGCATGGGGTGGCGTGGTATCAGCGATGGTTGATGGTGGATGGGGTGGCCGCGGGGAAGAGGTATTTTCTTTTTTTTGAGGGGGTAGGGTCGTACGCGACGGTTTGGGTGAATGGTGTTTTGGTTGGCAAGCATGCGGGTGGAAGGACTACGTTTACGCTAGACGTTAGTAGGGTATTGCGTGGGGGGAAGAATCTTATTGTGGTAAGGGCCGATCATCCGGCTTTTATTCGTGACCTGCCCTGGGTATGTGGCGGGTGTTCGGATGACCGGGGATTTTCGGAGGGTTCGCAGCCGATGGGGATATTCCGGCCGGTGCACCTGGTGGTAACCAATGAGACCAGGGTTGTGCCTTTTGGGGTGCATGTGTGGAATGATACGGCGAAGCGGGTGTATGTGGAGACGGAGGTTTGTGGACGCAGGGGGGTAGTGGTGAATCGGTTGATGGATAGGAATGGTGTGACGAGGGTCGTCAGGACGGGATTTGACGGGAATGGAGTTGTGAAGCAGGAGATGGAGGGGAAGGGGCTGAAGCTTTGGTCATTGGATGCCCCTTATCTGTATACGCTGGTGACGGAGGTAGTAGTTGGGGGAAAGGTGATGGATCGGGTGAAAACAGAGTTTGGAGTGCGAGTAGTGAAATGGAGCGGGAGCCGGCTGTTGTTGAACGGGAAGCCGGTATTTATCAACGGGATTGCCGAGTATGAGCACCGGATCGGGGCGAGTCATGCTTTTTCGGATGAGGAGATAAAGGCGCGGGTTGGGCAGATAAGGGCAGCGGGTTTTAATGCTTTCCGGGATGCGCATCAGCCGCATAATCTGCGTTATCAGCACTATTGGGATAGTCTTGGGGTACTTTGGTGGCCGCAGCTGTCGGCGCATATCTGGTATGATTCGCCGGAGTTTCGTAAAAATTTTAAGATTGGACTTACGGAATGGATCAGGGAGCGCCGCAACAGTCCATCGATCATATTATGGGGTTTGCAGAATGAGAGCAAGCTGCCGGAGGATTTTGCGCGGGAATGTGTAGCGCTTATCCGGGAGCTCGATCCGACGAGTGTGGACCAGCGGAAGGTGACGACCTGCAATGGGGGAACGGGGACTGACTGGGACGTGCCGCAGAACTGGACGGGGACCTATGGCGGGAACCCGGCTACTTATGGGGCTGATCTGAAGCGGCAGGTGCTGGTAGGGGAATATGGGGGATGGAGGACGATCGGATTGCATGGGGATGTGGCGAATAGTGAGGACAGGCTTGATCATTTGATGGAATTGAAAATAAGGCTGGCCGACAGTGTCGCGGATTCTGTCGCCGGGCATTTTGCGTGGCTGTATGCTTCGCATGATAATCCGGGGCGGGTGCAGTCGGGGGAGGGGTTGAGGGAGATAGATCGGATCGGGCCGGTCAATTATAAAGGGTTGATGACGTCGTGGGAGGAGCCGACTGATCTCTATTATTTGTATAGAAGCAATTTTGGGAGAGAGAAGATGGTGTATATCGTTTCCCATACCTGGCCGGACAGGTGGACGGAGCCGGGGAAGAAGGATGGGATCGAGGTGTATTCGAATTGTGAAGAGGTGGAATTGTTCAATGATATTGGAGGGAGCTCTTTTGGTCGCCGGCGTCGTGGACGTGTGGGGACGCATTTTCAGTGGGATAATGTGGATATAAGATACAATGTATTATACGCGGTAGGATATGTAAGGGGGAGGGCGGTGGCGAAGGATATTGTGGTGTTGCATCATCTACCCTGGGCTCCGCATCTAACGAGATCTGGTATGATCACTGCGCCGGCGGCGGGTTACAACTATTTATACCGGGTGAACTGTGGGGGCGGGGATTATACGGATAGCCGTGGTTCGCGTTGGATGGCCGACAGACACTATGACGGGAAGGGTTGGGGATCCGGGTCGTGGACCGATGGCTATCCCGGGATGCCGGCGATGTTTGCGAGTCAGCGGACGGCGCCTTGTGAGCCGATCGGGGGTACGGCGGACTGGCAGTTGTTCCAGGATTTCCGGTATGGGCTGGATGAATTAGGTTACACTTTTCCGGTACAGGATGGGAACTATCGGGTGGAACTATATTTTGCAGAGCCCTGGCTTGGGAGGGGTGGCGGAACGGATTGTACGGGCTGGCGGATGTTCGACGTGGCGGTGAATGGAGATACGGTATTGAAGGATCTGGATATATGGAAGGAGGCGGGTTATTGTGGGGCGCTGAAGAAAGTAGTGAATGTGTGTGTGAAGGGAGGGAAATTAGTGATCCGATTTCCGAGGGTGAAGTCGGGGCAAGCGGTGATCGCGGCGATTGCGGTTGCTTCCCGCGAGAGGGGGTTGAAGCCTGTGGCGCCTGCGGCTGGGTTGATAGATGGAGTAACTGCCCGGTATTGGCTGGATACGGGGGATTCGATATATGATGGGGAGGGGGTGAGGTTCAGCTGGCTGGCGCCGGAGCTATATGGAGCCGAGTGGGTTAGAGGACGTCGGGGAGACAGTGTACGATTCAGGCTGAGGGCTGCGGCGGATGTTTTTGATACTACGGGGATGAGGGGACGGCGGCGGTTTTCCGCAGGGGCTGAGGTAGTGGCGGTGGTACCGGTGATCGTTAAGCCGGTGGTGGCTATCGAGCCGGCTTATGACGCGAAGCCGGTTACGAAGTATAAGGTCGTTGACACGGTATGGACTATTTCGGTGGGAGTGGGAGATATGTATTCGCTGACGGTGAGGTATAGGGTGTCTGCGCCGGTTATGGGGAAGTTGGAGGTCAGGATGGAAGATGGGACGTTGATCAAAGAGGAAGAAGTCAGGCTGCTGGCGACGGCGGCCGGGAAGTGGAATTATTTTACGACGTCTACAGGTACGATGATCAATGCGGGAAAGTATAGGGTGAAGTTTGTTTGTAAGGAATGCAAGGTGGATGAATTGCAGGTGCAATAAGCTAAAATCTATTTATGCGCAGACTGGTATTTCTGAGTTTTTTGTTTATGTCTATGGCTGCGGGTGCGCAGGAGATAAAGCTACAGAATCTGCGGTGTGAGTTCCGTGGGGAGAAGCCATGGTTGAGCTGGGAACTGTCTTCATCGAAGCGGGGTGTGGTGCAGTCGGCTTACCGGATTGTAGTGGCTACCGATAGTGTGAACCTTGTAAAAAATTTATTGGTTTGGGATTCGAAGAAGGTGGGCTCGGATGTGTCGATCGGGGTTGTGTATGGTGGGCCGGGGCTTTCGGATGGGAAGGGCTATTGCTGGCGCGTGATGGTGTGGGATTCGGCGCGGAAGGATAGTTCGAAGTGGGGCAGGATGGGATATTTTACGACGGGGCTGAAGGACTGGAAGGGGGCGAAATGGATCGGGTATGAAGAGATGCCGGATAGCCTGGTAATGTTGCCTGGTTCGAAGCGGAAGACCGGGCCGGCGAGGGATGTGCTGCCGATATTCAGGAAGGAGTTTGAAGTGCGCGGCCCGTTGCGGAGGGCTGTGGCTTTTGTGAGCGGTCTTGGGCATTTTGAGATGCAGTTGAACGGAAAAAAGGTCGGGGATCATTTTCTTGACCCCGGTTGGGTCGCTTATGATAAGAAGGCTTTGTATGTGGGCTTTGATATTACAGGCGATCTGCGGCCGGGGGAGAATGCGGTTGGGGTGATGTTGGGGAATGGTTTTTATTATGTTCCGCGCGAACGGTATCACAAGTTGCTGACGGCCTATGGATATCCGAAGATGATCGCCCGTATAATATTGGAATATCAGGACGGCACGACGGAGGATGTTGTGAGCGATGCGTCGTGGAATGCGGCGGCTGGGCCTGTGACCTATTCGAGTATTTATGGTGGAGAAGATTATGATGCCCGGTTGGAGGAGGGGGAGGGATGGCGCAGTGCGGTTGTGGTGAAGGGGCCGCCGGTACTGGAGGCGCAGGAGGCGGAGCCGTTGAAGGTGATGGAGGAGCTAAAGGTGCGGAGGAAGATCGGCACGAATGTTTATGATCTGGGGCAGAATGCGTCGGGGATCATACGGGTGAAGGTGAGGGGGCCGCGGGGAACTGTGGTTCGGATCACGCCGGCTGAGTTGGTGAGTGGGGATTCGGTCAATCAGAAGGCGACGGGAAAGCCCTACTATTGGGAATACACGTTGAAGGGGGATGGTGTGGAGGTTTGGGAGCCCAGATTCACGTATTATGGTTTCAGGTATTTGCAGGTGGATGGAAATGCGGAGGTTGTGGAAATATCTGGATTGCATACGTGCAATTCGATGGAGGCTGTGGGGAAGTTCAGGTGTTCGAATGAGCTGTTCAACCGGACGGATACGCTGATCGACTGGGCGATCAGGAGCAATATGGCGAGCGTGTTTACCGATTGCCCGCACCGGGAGAAGCTGGGCTGGCTGGAGGAGGCGCATCTGATGGGCAGCTCGATGCGGTATGGCTATGATATAGCGGCACTTTACCGGAAGGTCGTATATGATATGATGGATGCGCAGACGGGGGATGGGCTGGTACCGGAGATAGCCCCGGAGTTTACCGTTTTTGGGGCGCCGTTCCGGGATTCGCCAGAGTGGGGGAGCAGCTGTATCCTGGTGCCCTGGTATCTTTATGTGTGGTATGGGGATGCGGAGACGCT
>Ga0105239_10005565_pt1 | contig 14733 bp, 10 predicted proteins | sample KBSC44metaG_FD_92761 | JGI IMG/M metagenome (GOLD analysis project Ga0105239, IMG submission 92761) | Corn rhizosphere microbial communities from Kellogg Biological Station, Michigan, USA - KBS C4-4 metaG | ecosystem: Host-associated > Plants > Roots > Rhizosphere > Soil | place: Michigan, USA... | reverse complement strand
TTCCGCGGCATTGCTCGAAGAGCATCGCGACATCCTGCACGGCGCAGCGCTGGCCGATTCGCTGGTAGTCAATCCGCACAAGTGGCTTTTCACGCCGGTCGATCTCAGCATCCTCTATACTCGGCGTCCCGACGTGATGCGCCGCATGCTATCGCTGGAAGAAACACCTCCATACCTTCAGGCTGCCGAGCAGGATCGCGCCGTGAATCTCGCCGACTACAGCCTGGCGCTGGGCCGGCGATTCCGATCCCTCAAGCTGTGGTTTGTTCTGCGGTATTTCGGACGCGAGGGGATTACCAAGATTCTTCGCCATCACCTGGAACTGGCGCAGGACCTCGCGCAGCAAATCACAGCCGACTCTCGTTTTGAGCTGTCCGCTCCGGTCCTATTTTCTCTAGTGTGTTTCCGCTATCGCGGGTCGGATGAAGACAATCGCTCCCTGCTCGACCGCATCAATACCAGCGGCCGCGCGTATCTCTCGGGAACAACACTGCACGGGAAGTTCGTATTGCGTTTGGCGATCGGAAACGTCGCCACGACCCAGGAAGACGTCCGTCAGACCTGGGAATGGATTAAGTCGTTAGCGCTTCCAGCGAACGGATCTCCCGCCGCAGAGCCTCGACGTCCGCTTTGACTGCGCCGAAATCACCGCGCAGCGCCGCATCGTTGATGCTTCTGGCGCATTGACCGAGGCTGGTGGAGGCGATGTGTTCGGCGGCCGCGCTGATCCGTTTGGCTTCTTCGGCGAGGGTATTCACATCTCCCAGCGCCGCCGCAGTCTCCAGTTTCTCCAGGCGGCCCGGCGCCACCTCCATGAAGAGGCGGAGCATTTCACTCACCAGCGCTCGGTCCTGCTGCATCAGTTTCGCTGTTAGGATGCGTTCCACGCCATTGGCCTGCGGTGCCGCTACGCCGGGTCCGGAGGCTAAAAACTGTTCGATGACCGAAATCAATCCAGCTTGTTGAACGGGTTTGGATATGTAACCGTTCATGCCGGCTTCCAGGCAGCGTTCGCGATCGCCAATCATGGCGTGCGCGGTCATGGCAATGATCGGCAGATGATTCCAGCTTGGATTGCGCCGGATGGCGCGGGTGGTTTCGAGACCATCCAGCACGGGCATCTGGACGTCCATCAAAATCAGGCTGTAAGGATCCACGGCGCTCTTCAGTTTCTCGAGAGCTTCCTGTCCGTTATTCGCCACGTCAATCTTATATTCCTTCTTGCGCAGCATGGCCAGAACCACGCGCTGGTTTACGGCGTTATCTTCCACCAGTAACAACCGGGTCTGGCGGGAAGCCGCCGACGCCGTTACCTTCTCCTGCCGGAGTTCCACCATGGGCGCCTGCACAGGCGCGATCTCAAACGGAATTTCCACTGTAAACGTACTCCCTTGCCCGGGTCGGCTCTCCACACGGATGGTTCCGCCCTGCAGTTCCACTAATCTCTTGGTAATCGCCAGACCCAACCCCGTGCCGCCATACTTGCGGCTGATGCTCGAATCGGCCTGCGTGAATTTCTCGAATATCAAAGGCAGCTTATCGGTCGGAATGCCCGATCCGGTATCGGCGACTTCCAGCAGCATGCTGACGTTGCCATCGGCTGTCTTCGAAACACCCAGGTGAACCTGTACCGACCCTTTCTCGGTAAACTTGATCGCGTTCGAAAGCAGATTGGACACGATCTGACGCAGACGCAGCGGGTCACCGATCACGTTGGCCAGATCACCCGTGCATTCGAAGCGAAGATCGACACCCTTCTGCGTCGCCTTAGCACCTTGCGCCTTGACACAGTCTTCGGCCACCGTGCGCATGTAAAAGGGGACTTTCTCCAGAATCATCCGGCCGGCTTCAATCTTGGATAGATCGAGAATGTCGTTCAGCAGATCCAGGAGCGAATAGGCGCAGCGTTGCGCAATCTCCACCTGCTCGCGCTGCTCGCCATTCACGTGGCTGTCCAGCACCAGGTCCAACATGCCTAGCAGCCCGTTCATGGGAGTCCGCAGTTCGTGCGAGATGTTGGCCAGGAATTCGCTCTTGGCTTGGCTCGCGGCGAGCGCTCCGTGCATGGCCTTTTCCAGTTCCTGGGTACGCTGCCGGATGCGCTCTTCGAGCAGTTCCTGATACTGCTTGATCTCGTCGTGAGATGCCGCCAGGGCTGCAATCATGCGGTTGAAGCTGTCGCCCAGGTACTCGATCTCATCGCCCGTGCGGCTTACACGAATGGGCTCCAGGCGTCCTTCGCGGACGGACGTGATGCCGGCTTCGAGCAAGGTCAGAGGACGCGCCAGCAGGCGATTGGTGAACTGTGAGATGGCCGCACCCACGCCCAGCACGATGCCGCACAGGACTAAACCCTTGGTCCAGTTGAACGTATGGAGATGGATGTCCCACCACAAGCTGGTTGCCACAACCCAGAGAAGCAGGATGGAAGTAAATACCGAATACTTAGAGGAGAGCGAGCGAAGCTTGCCCATGGGTGGCCGTTCCACCCTTATATGTTCCGCCGTTCTACTCAGTTCAACCATCAGTAGAACACCTTAGTACTCTCCACTTTTGCCCACTAGGCCGGCATGGACTGCTATTCTGTGACGAAATGGCATCCCGCCTGGCTACCTCGCTGTGCGGCATCCCCCTCAAGACCCCTGTGCTGGCAGCCTCCGGCACCTTCGCCTACGGCGTCGAGCTCAAGGACTTGGTGGATTTGTCCGCGTTGGGAGGCATCGTGGTCAAGGGGCTCTCCCGCGAGCCCATGGATGGCAACCCGCCGCCTCGCGTGTGGGAGACCGAAGCCGGCATGATCAATTCCATCGGCTTGCAGAACATCGGCGTGCGGGCATTTGTAAAGGAGAAGCTTCCGGAACTGCGCGGCGCGGGCACTGCAATCTTCGCCAACGTGTTCGGCTACGCCGTCGAAGATTACATCGAAGTGATCCGGGTGCTGGAGGATGCCGAAGGCGTCGCCGCATATGAGTTGAACGTCTCGTGTCCCAACACCAAGCACGGTGGAATCTTCTTTTCAAGCGACCCGAGTCTCCTGTCTGAGGTCATCCGGGCGGTGCGGCCCATTACGCGGCGGCCGCTGATCGTGAAGCTTTCCCCCAACGTCGCGCGCATTGAACCGCTGGCGAAGGCGGCTGAGGAAGCGGGAGCCGATGCGCTCTCTCTGGTGAATACGTTTGTCTCGCTAGCCATCGATCCTCGGACTCGTAAACCACGACTGGGAGCGGGATTTGGCGGACTGTCCGGACCGGCTATCAAGCCCATCGCTGTGCGTATGGTTTACGAAGCGGCGCGAGCAGTGAAGATCCCCGTGATCGGCCTGGGTGGCATCTCCCAAGGCCTGGATGCGGCCGAGTTCCTGATTGCCGGGGCGTCGGCCGTCGAAGTGGGCACGGCGAACTTCTGGGATCCTACGGCCCCCTTACGCATAGCCCGCGAACTGGAACAGTTCCTCGAACAAGAAGGAATCGAGCACGTTAGCAATCTTGTTGGCACGCTGAAGCTATGAAGAAAATCATCTCGACTCCTAACGCTCCCGCCGCGATCGGACCTTACTCACAGGCAGTCGTTTCCAACGGGTTCGCTTTCCTTAGCGGGCAGATCCCTCTCGATCCCGCCACCGGCCAGCTCATTGAATCGCGCGATATCGCCGCCCAGACTCAACGAGTCCTGGAAAACCTCCGGGCTGTTCTCGAAGCCTGCGGTTCGTCGTTCAGTAAAGTCGTCAAAACGACCGTCTACCTCAAGGACATGGGTGAATTCGCTCTGATGAATGAAGTGTACGCGCGCTATTTCCCTAAGGATGCTCCGGCGCGGGCTACGGTCGAGGCGGCAAGACTACCGCGCGATGTCCGCGTGGAGATCGATTGCATCGCGGCGGTTGAATAACCTTTAGACTTTCGCAAAGTCGATATACCCACGACGCGGATCGGTGCTCACCAATTGCACGCGCAGGCGGTCCCCAACGTCTGCTCCCTGCTGGCCGCGTACGAGCATGCCCTCGACGGGAGGCCCCAGCGCCCGCACGAATACTCCCTTAGGCCCAGCGCCGGTCACCACCGCGTTGAATGTATCCCCGATGCGATTCTGTAGCGCGACGGCTGCGATGCGTTTGCTCATGGCCCGCTCGACTTTGCGCGCGGCATCTTCCTTGAGCGTGCAGTTCTTGGCGATTGCATCCAGTTGCGGATCGGGATACGGACAAGGCTGCTTGCCTAGAACCGATTTGATCAGCCGTTGCGTCACGGTATCGGCAAAGCGCCGGTTGGGCGCCGTCGAATGCGTATAATCCTGCGCGGCCAGCGCGAAGTGTCCCGGATCAGCTTCGCCTTTTCGCGCAAGCACGTACTCGCCCGGACCCATCAGCTTCACCACCGCCAAAGACACATCGGCGTAATGATCCGGATCCACCGCTTTTCTGTTCTGAAGGAACACGTTCAGGGCTCCGGAGTCCGGCTGCGCGGGAAGCTTCTCGCCGTATTGGGCCGCCAATTCGACGATGCGAGGCCATCGAGCCGGCGTCTTAACGATACGCCGAATAGAACTCACGCCTGCATCCGTAAGCGCGCGCGCCATTATTCCGTTCGCCGCGACCATGAAATTCTCGATTAACTCACTCGCACGGTTCTTCTTACGGGTGTTGATGCTCTGCACCGCGCCATCGCCGGCAACCACCGCCTCGAATTCCACTCGATCGATGTTCAGAGCGCCCATGCGGCGACGTTCCAGTTGGAGAACCTGCGCGGCCTCGTCCTGCAACTTCAACTGCGCCATCAGATCGGCGGATGCGGCCACTTTGGGCGGCGGCGCGGACGTCCCCTCCAACCATGGACCGACGCCGTTGTAAGTCAGTTGAGCCCGGTTCTTCACCAAAGCCCGATAGACACCGGTAGATGAGATCGATCCGTCGGCGGCGACCGTCATCTCCACGACCACGGCCAGCCGGTCCACAGCCTCGTTCAGCGACGTCAGGTCGGTCGAAAGTTCCATCGGCAGCATGGGGAAGGTCGTGACGCCCGTGTATACCGAAGTGGTCTGCTCGGCCGCATGCCGGTCGATAGGCGAATCGATGAGCACGGCAGAATCTACATCCGCGATCGCGATCAGAAGCCGAATGCCACCGCTTACGCGCTCGGCTACTTCGATCTGATCCAGATCCCGCGACGTATCGTTATCAATCGACGACCAGAGAAGCGTTCGAAGATCCCGAACGCCATTCTCCGTCGCCGACGCCTTGCTCGCTTCCAGAACCTTCACTTGCTGGTCAACGGCCGGTGAAAAATCCGGCTGAAATCCTTCGGCGAGCATTTCCTGATGAGCAACAGCGCGAAGATCGAAGGCAGGTTGTGACATGAATTCAAAATGCTAGCACGCTGGCTTTTTCAGCAACAAAACGAACCCAAGAAGTCATGGCTCCAATCAAAGTGTGGCCTCTGAAGCCGAGCGCGTGGAGAAATTGAGATGCCCATGTGGCTGAAAGAAATGGACAGAGAGACGTTTGAAAAATTGGGACTGCCGAACGGTTAGGCTCCAAGGATTCTTGGGCCGCCATTGCAGGTGAAATGCCATCGTTCGGCACGCTCATTGCTTGCCGAAAAAAACAGTTTCAAATCCGATCGATGGGTGTATACTCGGCGTGAAGTTGGATGTGTTCGCGCAAAGTAACGGCACCACGGGCGCCTCCAGCATAGAAGTTGACATTGTCGTTGACGTGTTGTTCCTCCTGCAAGATCGAAGGCTTCTCCCACTGGATCGCTCCTAACGCGGACGCGTGTCCGCTCGGATGATCGGGTAGAAACCTCGGCTTAGCAACTGCGTCGCGACTCCTGAGTTTTCGGCAGCGCGGCGGTGTTTGCATGCCCGAAAGTGGCTTCACATAGAAACAATCGGCGGCAGCGTAGGTGGATAGTACCTGCCGGGCAAATAGTATACGCGTCTCTTTGCTGTCGCACGAGGCGCAACATTTCGTTGCGTGCGACTCACGGCGACTTTCGTTGTCGTCGAAAATGCCGGATGCATCACGGCACGCACAACTATCGCGAGACGAATGAGATCTGCTTCCAGGGCAATGGCGGGAGCACTGTTCAAGCGAGAAAGGAGAAACGAAGAAGTCACAAACGATTCACTCGATTCCTTTAGTCGCGTTTTCTCACACTGCCGCGAAACGCAGCATGTGACTTATTGTGTGTAATCGAAACTAAACAAGGAGTTCTGAAATGGAAGGAATTCAGTACGGAATTCAGCAGGGATACAATCCGATGACGGCGGCGTCTCAGCCGTATGCCACCCAATTTGGACAGCCGAGAGAATTTGGACAGCAAGGGTTATTCGGGAACCCGGTCAATCCCCTGAGCGGCTTGATGGGCAGCGGCATACCGGGATTGCTGAGCGCCCAGAGCCTGGGACGGCAACCCGGACAAGGGATGGAAGGTTTCGGCGGAATGTTCCAGCCTTACGGCAACCCCTACAGCAATATTGATCCGATGACTGCGGCTCACCTACAGCAGAGCCAATTCGGGCAGCAAGGCCAGTTTGGGCCACAGGCGCACCTGGCGCAGCAAGCACAACTTGCCCAGCAGGCGCAGATTGCTCAACTGGTCCAGCAACAGGTTGCCCATCACTTGGCGCAGCAGCGCGCGCAGTTTGGTCAACCGTTTGGTCAGCAGCTGCCGTTCGGCCAGCAGCCGCAGTTCGGCCAGCAGCTGCAGTTCGGTCAGCAGGGTCAGCCCGCTCCGTGGCTGGGCGTCAATCCAATCAGCCGTATAGATCCGATGACGGCCGCTTACCTCCAGCAAGCGCAGATTGCGCAATTGTGCCAGCAGCTTGCGCTACAGGGTCAGCTCGGGCAGCAAGGCCAGTTCGGCCATCAGTCAGGTTACGGCGTCGGTCAGGGCCAGTTCGGCCAGGGCCAAATGGGTCAAGGGCAAGTAGGTCAAGGCGGACAGAATCCGTGGGTGAATCCGCAGCTTGCAGCTCAGTACGCGCGCGCGCTGCCGTGGCAGTACGGAGGCCAACCGCCGACCTACTGAGGCGGCCAAGTACAAAAAAGGCGAGTGGGCCTCTGGCAATCGACAGCGCGTGGGAGGCCCGCGCGCTTTTTAGCTTAACGTCCAGACGGGATGTGTTCTTCAGAGAGGATCGATCGACATGACAGAAAAAAATGAACAAACAACGACGGCTCAATCCAGTTCCGGCCGGTCCGGATCTGGCTCCGCTGGGTCCGGCACAGCAGCACGCACGGCCGCGAGCGGAATCTCGACTCCGCCCGGCAAAGTGCTGGGCGCCAGACCCAAGCAGTTCATCATTGCACCCCGCCATATGAGCGGATTGATGATGAGCGGAATGATGCAGCATCCCATGGCGCTCGACTATGTCGAGCAGGCTTTGCGCGCCAGCCCGGATGTCGAAATCGTGGATCGTATCGGACCCACGGGCCTGGTTGGCACTCTGGCCGATGGCATGGGAGGAGCCACCCATGTGCTGATCGCCAGGATGGCCGACGACAAGGCGGAAATCCTGAGGCAGCAGAGTATGGGGCAATTAATCGTCGAGCCCGACCAACCTTTACACCTAGACCTGTCCGAGACTCAGGAGCCGGGTCTGGTCGCAGCAGCTGTGGCCACCGGCAGTCCGGTTATCTCTATCGCGGTTATGGTCTTGGGGAGGGACAACGCGCCGATCAAAGACGCAGAGGTGCATCTGTTCGGCAGTCTGCTGCCGGCCAGCGGCGTCACCGACGAGCGCGGGCTGGCAACCCTATCCCTATTCGGCGATGCCGTGCAATCCGTCACGGGACTGTACGTCAAACCCAAGTCCGATTACTGGACCTTCTACCAGGCCCAGCCCGCGCTCGAAACTAATCAGACCAACCTGGTGTATGTACGATCGCTAGCGAGTTCCTTCCAGGGTTTCCCGCGGCAGCAGACCATGGGCTGGGGTCAAAAAACCATGCGTCTCGACCAGATCCCCAGCGGTTTTCGTGGGCAAGGCATTCGGGTCGCCATCATTGATTCGGGGGTTGCCACCACTCACGCCGATCTGGCGGGAATCAAGTTCGGCGTCGACCTTACCAACAAAAAGTCGGATCCAGGTACGTGGAACCAGGATTCGATTTCGCATGGGTCACATTGCGCCGGAGTGATTGCCGGGGCCGACGATGGCACAGGCATCCGCGGTTTTGCGCCCGATGCCGAGGTGCATGTCTGCAAGCAGTTCCCCGGCGGGCAGATCAGCCAGTTGATCGAGGCGCTGGAGTACTGCATTGAGAAGCAGATCGATCTGGTGAACGTGAGCCTCAGCGGGGCCCAGCCGTCGGAAGCTCTCGAGCAGCAGATCTTGCGCGCGAAACGATTGGGTGTGGCCTGCATCGTGGCAGCCGGTAATTCGGGAGGCCCGGTGCAATATCCAGCATCCTCACCCAACGTGCTGGCCGTGGCAGCCATTGGAAGGATGGCGGAGTTCCCACCGGACAGCTACCAGGCGCAAACCACCGGCGCGATTGAGGGAACCGGCTTGTTCTCGCCGAAGTTCAGCTGCTTCGGACCGGAGATCGGAGTATGCGCTCCGGGAGTCGCAATTCTCTCGTCGGTGCCGCCGAACAACTTCGCGGTGTGGGATGGCACGTCGATGGCGGCATCGCACGTAACCGGCCTTGCGGCTCTGGTGCTGGCGCACCTTCCTGATTTCCAGGGTCCGTTCAAGGCGCGTAACGCCGATCGGGTCGATCGGCTGTTCCAAATCCTGCGGGCCAGCGCGCGGCCAGTGAACGTCGGTGATCCGCGGCGCACCGGCTTTGGGATACCGGATGCGCTGGTGGCACTGGGACTGGCGCCCCCGCTGCAACCCGGCATCTTCGCGGCTGGGTTGTACAGCCCATATCTCCAGTTCGCACAGTTCGGCGGCTTTGGATTCGGTCAGCCGAGGGGGATTTCCCAATACTCCCCGCCGTACCAACACGTGCAGGTTCCCGTCGGGACCTGGTAATCGTGAGCGGCCGTGAATGAGTTTCGCTCGTCCGCAGCCGTTGGGTGGCCACCACGTGTTTTACGCAGAAGACCGCATGATCCCGATCCAAGAGTTCAACGCAGCGTTGATGGAATTGGACTTCCAGTCCGCGCAATGGTATCGCCTTCGGTTCGAGGAAGCCTGCCGGATGTGCATGGAATCGCCGGCGGGCCGCCGCCTCCTGGTGACAATGCTGGATAACCTGATAGGAATCCTGAAGGCGGGCGGAGATTATTCGGTACCCGTGGTTCTGCTGGCAGGGACCATGCTTCAGACCGGATACATGATCGGGCGGAGACGCGCTGAAGCCGAAGTTCTTGAAGGCTGGATGCGTTTGTAAACGCCGAATTAGTTTTCGTGGACTGAATACTGCGCTTGGGGATCCTTCAGAACGATCTCAACAACGCGCTCGTCTTCATCCACGTCGTAGGTGTCGCCGAAGGTCTGGTAGTTCTTGGCGATGATCTGGATCAAGATCTTGCCCTTGGGAATGCCTGGAATTTTAGCCATGCCTTCCTGAGAGCTCTTCAGCTCCCAGGACAGACGCGCTTTCTTCAACCCCAGAGCCTTGAGGGACCGCCCGCTTACGAACTTGACGATGACCGACGCGCGATCCACGGGCTTACCGCGAGCGTTGGTTACGTGAATCTGCAACCGGGTGAGATCATCCGCCGTAGCCGGTGCGACGGGCAAAACCACAGCTAGCAGAAGAAGCAATTTCCGCATGCAGAGATTATCTCATGCGGCCTGAGGCAGGCGACGATACTTTGACAGACTACGCTTTGACGGGGATGCGGCCGCGGCGTCCGCCGCCTGAATCCCGGCCGATGAGATCCAGCGCAACCAGCACGACCAAAACAATAAAGATTACGTCTTGCAGATCCATAGTATGAAACTACAGTATCGCCTATTACCTGGCAACCCAACAAGTTCCATGGGACCTAGTACTTAGTTGAATTTTTACCGAGATCCCAGGCCGGCGGGAGCGCGTCCCAGCGTCTGGATCACGTTTTCGATCAGCCGCAGTCCGCAATCACCTTCCAGAGTGAGAATCGATTCCGGATGAAACTGCACGGCTTCCATCGGTAATTCGCGGTGGCGGACTCCCATGATGACGCCGTCCTCGGTTTCCGCAGTCACTTCCAGGCAGCTGGGAAGCCGGTCACGGATGGCGAATAACGAATGGTACCGGCCCACTTGAAATGTTGGGGGTAGACCTTCGAAGATGCCGATGCCGCGGTGCGTGATCATGGACGGCTTGCCGTGCATGGGGTAATCGAGGACACCGAGTTCGCCGCCGAAGGCTTCTACCATGCCTTGCAGACCCAGGCACACGCCGAACACGGGTATGCCGAGTTTGGCGGCGTGTCGAACCAGCGCGGGCACGCCGAAATCTTCCGGACGGCCGGGGCCTGGAGAGACTAAGATGAGCGACGGCGCCAGAGTTTGGATCATTTCCAGCGGAAAGCCGGCGCGATAGGTGATGACTTCCGCTCCAGTCTGGCGAGCGTAATTCGCCAAAGTGTGAATGAAGCAATCCTCGTTATCCACCAGCAGCATGCGCACGCCGGAGGTTTGTTCCTTCTTGGGCGTGTAGACGGGAGCCTTGCCGAACTGGGGATCCAGCACGCGGAAGAAGCCGGTGGCTTTCAGATGACATTCGCGATCTTCCTGCTCCGGTACCGAATCGTAAAGCAGAGTCGCGCCCGCGCCGTAGGCCGCCACACCATCGCGCAGGTGAACGGTGCGAATCGTGATACCGGTATTGATGCCGCCATCGAGCGAAATCATCCCGACGGCGCCGCCGTACCAGCCACGGGCGTCTTTTTCCAGATCCTCGATAGCTTGCGCGGCCCACTTCTTGGGCGCGCCGATCAGCGTAACGGCCCACATGTGCGTGAGAAACGCGTCGAGCGAATCGAAGCCGTCCGCCAGGATGCCTTCCACGTGATCCACGGTGTGAAACAGTCCCGCATAGCTTTCGATCAAACGGCGTGCAATTACTTTCACGGAGCCCGGCTTGCAGACGCGCGATTTATCGTTGCGGTCCACGTCCGTGCACATGGTGAGCTCGGATTCCTCTTTGGCGGAGGACAGCAGCTCACGGATATTATCGGCGTCGCGCAGGGGATCTCCTGTGCGGCGAGCCGTGCCGGCGATGGGGCAAGTCTCTACGCGGCCGCCATCCTCGCGCTGTTCCACGCGCACGAACATCTCAGGCGAAGCGCCGATCAATTGTTCGTCGCCGAACTGCAGCAGGAACTCGTAGGGGCTGGGGCTGGCCTTTTGAATGCGCTCGAACAACTCGGATGCAGCGCCGGTGTAGGGGGTACGAAAAGTCTGGCGAAGCACTACCTCGTAGTAATCGCCGCGGCCCATGCCTTCGCGGACTGTTTCGACTTTCGCAGCGTACTCGGCAGGTGTATGGTCGCTGACGATGGGACCCGAAGCAGGTCCTTTCTTGCGGGTCTTCACGCGCTGGGCTGCGTGTGGCAGGCCACGGGTGGTTTCTTCGCCACGGGAGAAATCGAAACGGTAGCGCTCGATCTGCTCCTTCTTACGATCCATGAAGTAGATGTCATCGCACAGGAACAGGCGAAGATCTTTGACGCCTTCGCGGGGATGCTTGGTGCGGATCGGATCGAAGCGAAACAAGAGATCATATCCGAACGCGCCTACCAATGCGAGCCGCGCCGCAAGCGGATCCTTAAACTCAGCCAACAGCGCGCGCAGCACCGAGAAGGCCGACGGCTGCTTGCTGCGTTCCTCTTCCGGGAACAACTCCGGCAGCGGTTGGAGCTTGCCATGCAGAATGCCATTCAGCATCTCAAACGACTCCCAATGCGGATGCAGGCGCAGAACGGGCTCAAGCAGGCGATTAATAACTTCGCCCCGTGAATTCAGCGGATTGAAAGTAATGTCGCGATCGGCGGCGACAATCTCGAGGGGTGGCGCGATGGCGGCGATATCCCAGCGTGCGTAACGCTCGGGGTATTCGTAACCGGAGGAAAGATAAATGCCTCGCTGCGTATCCAGCTTTTTCAGCAGCCCGCGCAGGCCTTTTTCAAACGCAATCTTCGAAAAGGTGCGTTCGACAACGATGCCGCTAGGTGTGGAATAGCTGTCGGGGCGCATAAAAACACCGCTGGGGAGTACCCAAAGGATATCATGCGGGTGGCGAGGCTGCTAAACTGATCACTTCCCCAGTGATCGAGCAACAAGCCCCTCCCATCTCACGCGCCCGGCATTTAGAGCTCCTGTTTCTGCTCGGCATGTTGCAGGCTTTCGCGCCGGTTTCGATCGACATGTACCTGCCGGCCATGCCCCAGATGGAGCAGGTCTTCCACACTTCCGCCGCGGCCGTGCAGTACACCATGGTCACGTTCCTGGTGGGTTTCGCACTGGGCCAGAGTCTATACGGACCCATCACCGATCGCTTCGGACGCAAACCACCGCTGTATGCCAGCCTGACGCTCTTCATCATTTCCTCCGCGGCGTGCGCCATGGCCCCATCGATTCAGATGATGTCGTTCTTCCGGCTGTTGCAAGCCATCGGCGCCTGCGGAGGAGGCGTGATCTCGCGCGCCATAGTACGCGATTTGTTCCCGCCCTCGGAATTGCGGCGCATCTTTTCGATGCTGATCCTGGTGGTTGGCGTTTCGCCAATTATAGCCCCCATGGTCGGCAGCTATCTGCTTCTATGGTTCGGGTGGAAAGCGGCATTTGTCACGCAGACGTTGATCGGCATCGTATGCCTGGCTGGAATGCACTTCCGGCTGTCCGAATCGCTACCCCAGAGCGCGCGTATTCCCTTGCGAGTGGACACGATCATCGCGGGTTACACACGCCTGATCAAAGACCGAACGTTTTTGGGCGCGTCGGTCGTGTGCGGATTCGGCTCCGCGGGAATGTTCGCGTATATCACCAGCGCTCCCTTCGTGTTCATCAGTCTTTACAAGGTCCCCACGCAGCAATTCGGCTGGCTATTCGGAGCTGTGGCGGCGGGCATGGTCACAGCCTCGCAGATCAACGGCCGTATGTCGCGTAAGGTACCGCTGTGGCGGGTACTGCGGAACGCGAACCTGGTCCAGATGGTGGCGGGCCTGCTGCTCCTGGCCGCGGTACTCTCCGGCGTGGGCGGGATGGCTTCCGTATTCGCCTGCATTTTTGTTTACGTCGCGATGCAGGGATTCGTGTTCCCGAACGGCTCGGCCATCGCCATGATGCGCCATGGAGAAATCGCGGGAACGGCGTCCGCACTGCTGGGGACCAACCAGTTCCTGCTCGCGGCCATCGCAGCAATTCTTCTTGGTGTGATTGAGAATCCGGCGATTCCGATGGCGATAATCATCGCCGTTTGCGCGGTTGCGTCTACGGTGCTGAATTACCTGACTCTCGGCGAGCGGCTGGAAGTGGCTCCGCAGGCCGTCTAACGGCCGATTCGATCAAAGACGCCAGTAATCGGGGAGGTTGGTTTTGGTGGCGCGCACGATCTCCAGGATCGCTTTTCCGGCTTCGGAAGGATCGGCGGAAAGCCGCTCATACAGCCGCTTATACACGCGGTCGCGAACGTTATCGGGCATCCCATCGAAGGCCGCGCTGTAGATCATGTAAGACAGCGGATAACGGAACAGCCGAGTTTTGAGATCGAAATCCCGTAACGAACGCCCCTTCGAATCACGCGGGCCGCGCTGCGGAAATGTCTGCGTGAAAGTGGAAACGCCTTTCACCGGCGCCTTCAGCGGCTCCTCATCGGCGAAGAGCATGTACGTGACCATCTGTTCGATTTCAGGATTGAGCTGGTCCGCCGGAATGCCTCTGCGCGCATCCCAGCCGATGCGGATCATCAGGTTGGTCATGCGGGTCTGATGCTCCAGCGTCATCAGCGCGACGATATCGCTGGTTGGAGCCAAGTATCGGGACGTGTCAAACAAATCCGCGAGGCTGGTCAGGTTCTGTGTAGGCTGCGCGGAAGGACCGCCCGAGCGCACCGGATCCACCAGATTCGTATTGTTTCCCAGATGGGTTTGCGATCCAGTTGTGCCAGTGACGTACCATCCTCCCCAGCGGCCGCTGAGAGGCGTCCGATGATCCGTCATGAAGGAGTTGCCATGTTCTTGACGGACTTGTGACGTGGGATGGACCGAACTGACTAGCAGTCCGGGAATTCCCAGTGTGACCGCACCTTGATGACAGCGCAGGCAGCCATCGCTCTGGGCAAACTCAGGTTTGTCCGTCCTCACCAGAACATAAAAGTGAACGCCCTGCTGCGGATCGAGCGAAGCGATCTCCATCACGTCGCTATCGCGTACGAATCCGACAGCCACATCGTCATTGAAGTAAAGGGCCCGCGGCGTTCGGGGTCCGATCTTTTCAGCTTGTGTGCTGGTCTTCGAAAACACCAGCGACTGCGAATCGGGATTGATGTTCAACTGCTTGAGCACGGAAGGCAGATATCCCAGGCCGTTGGGAGACAACTCCAGCTTCGCTTCGCCGCGATCCAGGCGCTGCTGCAAGCGGGCAACAGGATCGGCCGTAGGCCGCTGGCCATACTGAATCGACGGGTCGTCCAGAGGAATATAGAACGTCTCTTCGAGCTGTTGCGCCACGCCCCAGGTGACCCAGGCCACGAGTCCTCCGGCCAAAGCGAGAGCGACTCGTGTGTTCATAACTCCAATATAATCGGTCTCGCGAAGGACGCGGCTTGACCGTTGCTGCGGCTCTTTCTGC
>Ga0105239_10005563_pt1 | contig 14735 bp, 12 predicted proteins | sample KBSC44metaG_FD_92761 | JGI IMG/M metagenome (GOLD analysis project Ga0105239, IMG submission 92761) | Corn rhizosphere microbial communities from Kellogg Biological Station, Michigan, USA - KBS C4-4 metaG | ecosystem: Host-associated > Plants > Roots > Rhizosphere > Soil | place: Michigan, USA... | reverse complement strand
TGCGTGATCCATGCGATCGGCTGCGGTCCGCTGGTGCAATGCGAGCACCTGCAACACGCGATCGAAGGCTTTCCGTTCTGCGTGCTCGTGCGCACCTGCGAGCGCGCGCCGACCGCGTGGGCCGAAGAGTTCAGCGCGTTCGCGCCCGAGACGATCGCGTGGCTCGCCGGCCTCGGCGTCCAACTCGTCGGCATCGACAGCCAGTCGGTCGACCCGGCGACGAGCAAGGAGCTCGCGAGCCACCAGAACCTCCTGCGCCACGACCTGCGCGTGCTCGAGAACCTTGTGCTCGACGACGTGCCGGCGGGCGACTACGAACTGATCGCGCTGCCGCTCAAACTGGTGACGGCCGACGCCTCGCCGGTGCGCGCAGTGCTGCGCGAGCTCTGAGAAGTGTGAGCCTACGACGATGACGACACGACAAGATTGCCAGGCGCTCGACCGCGCCGACCCGCTCGCCGCATTGCGCGATGCGTTCGACCTGCCCGACGGCGTGATCTACCTCGACGGCAACTCGCTCGGCGTGCTGCCCAAGGCCGCGCCGGCGCGCCTGGCGAGTGTGATCCGCGACGAATGGGGCACCGACCTGATTCGCAGCTGGAACAGCGCCGGCTGGATCGACCTGCCTCAGCGCATCGGCAACAAGATCGCCCGCCTCGTCGGCGCCGGCGAGAACGAGCTGATCGTCGGCGACTCGACCTCGGTGAACCTCTACAAGGTGCTGAGCGCGGCGGCAACGCTCGTTCGCGCCGATGCATCGAGCTCGCGGCGCGTGATCCTCTCGGAGCGCAGCAACTTCCCGACCGACCTGTACATCGCCGACAGCGTCGCGAAAGCGCATGGCCTCGAGCTGCGGCTGATCGAGGCCGACGAGATCGAAGCGCATCTCGACGAGCGCCTTGCGATCCTGATGCTGACGCACGTGAACTACCGCAGCGGCCGCGTGCTCGACATGGCGGCGCTGACCCGCAAGGCTCATGCGGCCGGCGCCCTCGCCGTCTGGGACCTGTGCCACTCTGCCGGTGCGCTGCCGGTCGCACTGACATCGTCCGACGCCGATTTCGCAGTCGGCTGCGGCTACAAGTACCTGAACGGCGGGCCTGGCGCGCCGGCATTCGCGTGGGCGCACCCGCGCCACACGGCGCGCATGGACCGCGAGCAACTGCGCCAGCCGCTGTCGGGCTGGCTCGGGCATGCCGCCCCGTTTCAGTTCACGCCCGACTATCGGCCGGCCGCCGGCATCCGGCGTTTCGCCTGCGGCACGCCGCCGGTGCTGTCGATGGCAGCGCTCGAGTGCGGCGTCGACGTGTTCGAGCAGGCCGAGGCGTTCGGCGGCATGGCGGCGCTGCGCGAAAAATCGCTTGCGTTGACTTCGCTCTTCATCGAGCTCGTCGAACAGCGCTGCGCGGGGCTCGGCCTCGAGCTCGCGACCCCGCGCGACACGACCGTGCGCGGCAGCCAGGTGAGCTTCGCGCGCGCCGAGGGCGGCTATGCGGTGATGCAGGCGCTGATCGCACGCGGCTTGATCGGCGACTTCCGCGCCGGTGACGCAGGCGCGCCGGTCGCCTCGCCCGACCTGCTTCGTTTCGGCTTCACGCCGCTCTACACGCGCTACGTCGACGTCTGGGATGCGGTCGAACATCTGCACGCAGTGCTCGCCCGTGGCGAATGGCGCGAAGCCCGCTTCGCTGCGCGCGCGGCCGTCACTTGAACACGCCGATGAAGACACCCGACCCGGCCCCCAAGCCACTGCCCGAGCAGATCGTTCGCGACGAAGGCGCACAGCTCGACTTCTCGAAGGACATGAGCTACGGCGACTACCTGCACCTCGACGAAGTGCTGAACGCCCAGCACCCGCTTTCGCCCGAGCACAACGAGATGCTCTTCATCGTCCAGCACCAGACCAGCGAGCTGTGGATGAAGCTGCTGCTGCACGAGCTCAGCGCCGCGGTACGCTGCGTCGCCAACGACGAACTCGGCAGCGCCTTCAAGATGCTTGCGCGCGTCAGCAAGATCATGGAGCAGCTCGTGCATGCATGGGACGTGCTCGCGACGATGACGCCGCCCGAGTACTCCGCGATCCGGCCGTACCTGTCGAACAGCAGCGGCTTCCAGAGCTGGCAGTACCGCTGCATCGAGTTCATGCTCGGCAACAAGAACGCCGCGATGCTGAAGCCGCACATGCACCGGCCCGAGATCCTCGCACGCGTCGAGGCGGTCTGGCACGCGCCGTCGCTGTACGACGAATCGCTGCGCCTGCTCGCACGGCGCGGCTTCGCGGTGCCGCTTTCGCACACCGAACGTGACTGGACCCAGCCTTACGTCGCCGACGACGCGGTCGAGCAAGCCTGGCTTGCCGTCTACCGCGACCCCGAGTCGCACTGGGAGCTCTACCAGCTCGGCGAGGAACTTACCGACCTCGAAGACACGTTCCGCCTCTGGCGCTTCCGTCACGTGACGACCGTCGAGCGCGTGATCGGCTTCAAGCGCGGCACCGGCGGCACCTCGGGCGTCGGCTACCTGCGCAAGATGCTGGACGTGGTGCTGTTCCCGGAGATCTGGAAGCTGCGCACCGATCTCTAGACCCCCGCTGGCGCGTCACCCGGGACTGGAGAACACGAACACGCTGCGCGCGTGCCCGCTGTCGGTCACATGCACCTTGTGCGCGGGCAAGGATTGTCCGTGCAGCGATGCGCTCACCGTGTAGTCGCCGGCCGGCAGGCGCACCAGCATGAAGGGACCGTCGGCGCGTTGCTCGAGCACGGTTGCGCCCTTGCGGTCGGTGATGCGCACCTGCGCATCGGCGGTGTATTCGTCGCGCGCGCCGCTGTGCTCGTAGAGCTCGACGATCAGCGGGTACTGCTTGAACGCCGCCTGGAAGCGCTCCACTTCGCCGTCCGACACGCCGCCCGAGACATAGGAGGCGACACCGGTCACGCGCTCCGGCGGCAGGTTGTTGACCTGCGCCGCGTTGACCGAGATCGCCGTGCCGAGCAGCGAAGCGAACGCGACACCCATCTCACGCAGAACTTTCATGCACGCTCCTTTCCACGGGCCTGACGGCCCCAATCAGCCGAGATTCACCGGCACAAAAATCTTGTCGCCATCGCGCTGCACCAGCAGCGCCACGCTCTTGGGCTTGCCCTGCAGCACGCTCTTGACCTGCTCGAGCGACTGCACCGGCCTGCCGTTGATCGCGAGCAGCACGTCGCCCGGCTGGATGCCGGCACGTTCGGCGGGCCCGGCGACGTTCTCGACGACCATGCCGCCTTCGAGCTGCGCCTGCCTGCGCTCGTCGCGGGTCAGCGGACGCAGCGCCAGACCGAGCTGGCCGGGCGCGACGGAGCCGTCGGCGCTCGCGAGCTCGTCCTTGTCGGCCTCGGCCGTGCCGAGCTTCGCTTCGAGCTCATGCGCCGAGCGGTCGCGCCAGACCTTCAGCTTGACCTTCGCGCCGGGCGCAGCCATGCCGACCAGGCTCGACAGCTCGCCCGAGCGCACGACCGGCTGGCCATCGATCTCGGTGATCACGTCGCCGGGCTTCACGCCGGCCGCGGCGGCCGCACTGTTCGGTGCAACGCTCGAGACGAGCGCGCCGTCCGGCCGCTTCAACCCGAACGATTCGGCGAGCGACTGGTTCACGTCCTGGATCGTCACGCCCAAGCGCGCATGCGCGACCTTGCCGGTGGCAACGATCTGGTCCTTCACGCGCAAGGCCACGTTGATCGGGATCGCGAAGCTCAGCCCCTGGAAGCCGCCGCTTTGCGAATAGATCTGCGCGTTGATGCCCACCACGCCGCCGGTGCCGTCGAACAGCGGACCGCCCGAGTTGCCGGGGTTCACGGCCGCATCGGTCTGGATGAACGGAACCACTGCATCGCCCGGCAACGACCGGCCCTTCGCGCTGACGATGCCCTGCGTCGCCGTCTGCTCGAGGCCGTACGGCGCGCCGATCGCAAGGACCGGGTCGCCCACTTCGAGCTGGCGCGGATCGCCCAGTCGCACCGTCGGCAAGCCGCTCGCATTGATGCGCAGCACGGCGATGTCGGTCGCCGGATCGAACCCGAGCACCTTGGCGGTGAACTCGCGCCGGTCGCTCAGCTTGACGGTCACGTCCTTGGCTTCGCGAACGACGTGGGCGTTGGTCAGGATCAGGCCGTCCGAGCTGATGATGAAGCCCGAGCCCTGGCCGCGGAACGGCACCTGGCCGCCACGCTGGCCACGCTGCGAGAACCCGGGCATGCCGCGGAAGAAGCGGAAGAAGGGATCGTCTTCCATCCCGGGCGGCAAGCCGCCCTGCTCTTCGGCCGAGGCCTTGTGCGTGCCGGCGACGGTGACGCCGACCACGGCGGGGCCGAACTGCTTGACGATGCCGCGGTAGTTCGGCACGGCCTGCGCCGCGAGCATCGGCACCGGCGGCGGAGCCGACGCGTCGGAAACAGGAACCGCGCTGGCGCCCGTATTGGGCGACGTGACGGCCGGCTTGCTCTTCAACCAGTCGGGCAGTCCGATCGCGCCGGCCGTACCGACCGACAGCACACCCGCGGCCAGCAATGCGGCACTCAGTGGCTTGAAGTTCATGGCGTTTCCCTCTGTTGTTGCCTGCGGAATATTCCGCTCGCAGACAAAGATAGGGACCGCCGGTTAGCGGGCGATTAGGGCTTGGTTAGGGCTGCGTTAAGGCCAGCGCCGCGCCTATTGCGCGTCGTGAAAGATGACGCCCAGCGTGAAGCGCTCGCCCGAACGCAGCGTGCTGACACCATGCCGCATCGCAACGCGGTAGTCACCGCGCACGCCGCGCACCGGCCGATGGTTGACGGCGAACACTGCGAGATCGCCTTGCGCGAGCGGCAACACCGACGCGCGCGACTGCATGCGCGGGCGCTGCTCGGTCAGCACCAGCTCGCCGCCCTCGAACTCCGCGCCGGGGCGCGACAGCAGGAACACGCCCTGCAGCGGAAACACGTGTTCGCCGTACAGGTCCTGATGCAGGCAGTTGTAGTCGCCCGCGCAATAGCGCAGCAGCAGCGGCGTCGGGCGCTGTTGGCCAGCCGCGTGGCAACGTTCGATGAACGCGGCGTGGCTGGCGGGAAAGCGCGGGTCAAGGCCGAGCCGTTCGTGCCATCGGTTCGCGAGCGGCGCGAGCAGCGGGTAGAGCTGCGCCCGCAGCTGCGCGACAAGCGGCGGCAGCGGATACGCGAAGTACTTGTACTCGCCGCGGCCGAATCCATGGCGCTGCATCACGACGTGGCTGCGAAACGGCCCCTCGTGCGCGTAGCTCGCGCGCAGCGATTCGCACGCTGCGCCGTCGAGCACGCCGCGAACCAGCGACCAGCCCTGCGTGTCCAGGTCGTCTTCAAAGGCGTGAGGGAGCGCAAAGGAAGCCTCCATGCACCGAGTGTCGCCGCCGCGCAGCTGCAGCGCCGGCCGGATCCGGACCCGTCAGTCCGGCGCCCGGAACCGAACCGTCACCCGCAGCCCGCCGAGCGGGGAATCGCCGAGCTCGACCGTCGCGCCGTGGCGCTCGGCGACGCCACGCACGATCGCCAGGCCGAGCCCGGTACCGGGCTCGTTGCTGCTCGCGCGGCGGTAGAAGCGGTCGAACACATGGCCGCGTTCGTCGCGCGGAATGCCTGGACCCGAGTCGTCGACCTGCAGCGTCGCTGCGCCGGCATCGCTGCCGACACGCAGTTCGACGCGCGCACCGGCTGGCGAGTAACGCACCGCGTTGTCGGCGAGATTGCGCGCGAGCGCCGACAGCGCCGCCGGATCGCCGAGCACATCGACCCGCTCGTCGGCGAACAGCTCGAGCGTGCTGCCACGCGCGTGCGCGAGCGGCACGATGTCGCTGACGGCGCGGCGCACCAGCGCACTCAGGTCGGTCCGTTCGAACGCTGCGACGCCCGCGCTCGGCTCGCTGCGTGCCAAGGTCAGCAACTGCTCGACCAGCCGCGCCGCGCGTTCGATCCCTTCGCCGAGCGTCGCAATCGCGGCATCGCGCGCACTGGCGTCGGCTGCCCTTTGCAGCAACTGCAGCTGCAGCTTCAGCGCCGTCAGCGGCGAGCGCAGCTCGTGCGCTGCGTCGGCCACGAACGCACGCTGCGCGTCGCGCGAGCTCGACAGGCGCCGCAGCAGATCGTTCAGAGCGTTGACGAGCGGCGCCACTTCGTCGGGCAGACCGGTCGTCGGCAGCGCCTCGAGCGACTGCTCGTCGCGCTCGCCGAGTCCGGCCGTCACGCGGCGCAGCGGCGCGAGCGTCTGCGCCGCCAGCCACCAGATCGCCACCGCAAGCAGCGGCGCGATGTAGAGCAGCGGCGCCACGCTGCGCAACGCTGCATCGGCCGCCAGCTGGCGCCGCGTGTGCAGCGGCTGCGCGACCTGGATCACGCGGTCGCGCGTGGCGACGCCGTACGTGCGCCATACCTGGCCGTCGACCTTGATGTCGGCCAGCCCGAGCAATGCACGTTCGGGCAAGGTGCTGTGCTGGCGCGACGCATAGATGCTGCGGCCGTCGACGGTCCATATCTGCACGACGAAGTCGAGCTGCTCGTCGGCCAGCGCGCCGGCCTGGCTCGAGGCGATCTCACCCTGGTCGCGCAGGCTCAACGCCATCTGCCGCAGCTGATAGTCGAACAGCGCTTCAGTCTGCTCGAGCACGCTGCGGTACGTGACGCCCCCCATCACGAGCGCGGCGACCGCGAGCATCGCGAGCAGCGACAACAGGAGCCGAACACGTATCGAATTGATCAATGGAGCCCCTCGTCGAACGGATGCGTTCGCCGATCCCCGGAGGGAATGCGGGCCGGCAAGGTCCACGAAGTCGGCCTCTTCGTGGCCCATGGAGCGGCCCGGCGCCCGGCCCGCGTCATGAGGACCGCGGCTTGTCGCCGACGAAGTAGCCGACGCCACGCACGTTCTGGATGAAGTCGGTCCCGAGCTTGCGGCGCAGCTGATGAATGTAGACCGAGACTGCATTGCTCTCGATCTCCTCGCCCCAGCCGTAAAGCCGGTCTTCCAGCTGCGCTCGCGACAACAGCGCGCCGGGGCGCTGCATCAGCGCCTCCAGCACCGCGAACTCGCGAGCTGACAGCAGCACCGGCACGCCATCGCGCGCGACCTGGCGGGTCGCCGGGTCGATCGTGACCCCGCCGAACGAGATCTCGCTCTGCCCCCGCCCGGCATGGCGGCGCAGCACGGCGCGAATGCGCGCGGTCAGCTCGTCCAGGTCGAAGGGCTTGACGAGGTAGTCGTCGGCGCCGGCGTCCAGCCCGGCCACCTTGTCGCCCGGACCGTCGCGGGCCGTCAGCACGATGCACGGCGTCGCGTCCTGGCGCGCCCGCAATGCACGCAGCACCTCCAGGCCGCCGGCCGGCTGCACCTCGGCGTTCGGGGCAGCGCTGGCCGGCAGGCCGAGGTCGAGCAGGACCAGGTCGAAGCGTTCGCTCGCCAGCGTGCCATTCGCGGCGCCGGCATCGCGCACCCAGTCGACGGCGTAGCCCTCGAGACGCAAAGCGCCGCGCAGGCTGTCACCGATCATGCGGTCGTCTTCCACCAGCAGCAGGCGCATCGTTCGGGTCGTGTCGAGAAGCAAGGTTGCGAGGTTGTCACAAAAAGCATAACCCGCCTTCATGCTGCGGCGCCGGGTTATCGTTTGGACTGCGACATGATCAAACGAATGACAAAAACGCTGCGCAATACCTTGCTGTCGTTTCGCGATCTGCTCGCGACCGGCGGCCCCTTCATCCTGCTCGCGATTGCCCTTCTCGCCGTTGCGTACTGGGTGCTCGACCCGAACCCGCCGGCCAAGGTCGTGCTCGCCACCGGCACCGAACAGGGCGCGTATGCCGCGTTCGGAACACGCTACGCCGAGCTGATGAAGACCTACGGCGTCACCGTCGAGCTGCGCAGCACGCAGGGCTCGGGCGAGAACCTGCGGCTGCTGCGCGACCCGAAGTCGGGTGTGGACATCGCGTTCGTGCAAGGGGGCTCGGGCGAACGCATGCGCAAGGACGCCACCGCCGTCGCGCCCGCCGACGATGCCGACGAGGCCGGGCTCGTCTCGCTCGGCAGCCTGTTCTACGAACCGCTCTGGCTGTTCTACCGCGCCGACTCGGCGCAGCGCCTGCTGAAGGCGCCTGCACTGACGAGCCTTTCGCAATTGCCCGGCTGGCGGCTCAACATCGGCGCGCGCGGCAGCGGCTCGCCGAACCTGATGCGCAAGCTGATCGAGGCCAATCGCATCGACCTGGCCACGCTGACGGTGGAGCGCAAGGCGCAGACGCCGGCGACCATGGACCTGCTCGCCGGCGACTCCGACGCACTCGTGTTCGCCTCGGCCCCCGAGGCACTGATGGTGCAGATGCTGCTGCAGACGCCCGGCATCGCGCTGTACGACTTCGCGCAGGCCGATGCGTATTCGCGGCGCTTCCCCTTCCTCTCGCCCGTGACGCTGCCGCGCGGAGTGGTCGACCTCGCCAACGACGTGCCCCCGCGCGACGTGCACCTGCTCGCGCCGACGGCAACGCTGGTCGCGCGGGCCGACACGCATCCCGCCTTGCTGCAGCTCTTCATGCAGGCGGCCCAGCAGATCCACGGCGGCGCCGGCTGGTTCCAGCGCAAGGGCGATTTTCCGAAGGCGGGCGGCACCGAGCAGCCGCTCGCGAAGGAGGCGCAGCGTTTCTATGCGGCGGGCACGCCGGTGCTGCAGCGCTATCTGCCGTTCTGGATCGCGAACCTGATCGAGCGCATGTGGCCCGTGCTGGTGTCGATCATCGCGATCCTGATCCCGCTGTCGCGCGCATTGCCGCCGCTCTACCAGTTCCGGATCCGCCGCCGCATCTTCCGCTGGTATGCGCAGCTGCGCGACGTCGAGGAGGCAATGGGCCGGCAGCCGCACGACGAGCTGCTCGCGCGGCTGGGCGACATCGAGTCGCGCGTCGAACACGTGACCGTCCCGCTGAGTTATGCCGACGAGCTGTATTCGCTGCGCAGCCACATCCAGATGGTGCGCTCACGATTGCAGAACGCGACACTGGTCGCGGGCTGAGCAATCACGCGCATCGCAGCCTTCGCGCCGCGACACTGAGTTCGTCGCGCGGCAGGGCTGTGGGAGCTGTCGTCTCGCAAGCGTGACTTGAGTCACGCCTGCCGAGCAGGTCGGCATAGCCGAAATGAAACCGTCGCACCTGGGTCATTAGAGGCCGAGGCGCCTCCGCGAACATGCCGCTCACTCTTGTTCACAGCGTGCCCCATGAACCCGCAGGTTCCTCTCTCACTGGTTGGTTTTGCGACATTCGAACGCTCCACGATCGAGGCCTTCATTCGAACCGCCGAGGCGCGTCGCCTTCGCCAGACAGGCCAGCAGGAGGCCCGTTTCGTCTTCACGAGCGATGTCGCTGCGGCGCGCATCATCCTGGTCGACACCAAGAGCGACGCGGCGATGCGCGACGATCGGATCGACCCTGCTCGCTGCATCTACATCGGCGCATCCGGACGCCCCGGCCAACTGGCGCATCTGACAAGGCCCATCAACCTGGCTGCGCTGATGAAGACACTGGACGCCAGTACGGGCCCTGTCGCTGCGGCTGGCACCCCGAAGGCATCCGCGCCAATCGCGAAGGCTGCCACGCCGACGGTCTTCCCCTTGCCGGACCGGTGGTCCGGCAGTTCACACCAGGAGCGGACCACGTCCTTCGTCACGAGTGCCGATGAGCTCGCTTCCGGCAAGGCGGCACCCAAACGCATTCTCGTGGTGGACGACAGCGAAGTCGCACAGCGCTTCATGGCGAACTGCCTTGGGCACTTCGGCTACGACGTGCACCGGGCCTTCAGCGGCGAAGAGGCGCTGTCGCGCGTTGCGGCCGAGCCCTACGCGTTCGTCTTCATGGACGTCAACATGCCGGGCATCGATGGCTATCAGGCCTGCAAGCTGATCAAGAAGCGGCCCTATCCGGTCGGGCGGTCCGCCCCTGTCGTGGTGATGCTGACCAGCCGCGGCGGCGTGATCGACAAGGTGCGCGGGACCTTGTCCTACTGCGACGCATATCTCACCAAGCCACTGCAGCTGGACGCGCTGGTTCGGATCCTCGGCGACACGATCGCACCCGACCTCGAGGACCAGCAGACCAGCGGCCCCGTCGCCCGCAGCATCTGATCGCACGATCAGGACACGGTCTCGCGCGGCGGGATCGAGGCGCTCCATTTGTCGAAAAGGATCAACATGAAAAAAGTACTCGTCGTGGACGACTCCAGCGTCGACCTGAAGAACCTGGAGCGCATTCTCAGCGACGCGGGCGCGGTGGTCGTCACCGCGTCGTCAGGCAACGAGGCCCTGCTCAAGGCCAAGGAGACACAGCCCCATCTGATCATGATGGACGTCAACATGCCCGGCCTCGACGGCTTCTCGGTCGCGCGTCAGCTCGGCGCCGACGCGCAGACGCGCGGCATTCCGATCATCTTCGTCACCAGCAAGGACCAGAAGGCCGACCGGGTCTTCGCGAAGATGCTCGGCGCCAAGGGCTATGTGACCAAGCCCTACGCGCCGGCCGACATCCTGGCGCAGCTGTGATGCTCGAAACGAACGCGCTCGACACGCACCTCGAGGCGGACGCCTCAGCGCCGCTCGCGAACGCGGCGGACGCGCCCACCGAAAGCGCCCAAGCCGTGTGGTGCGGTGCGCGCTGGGTCGCTTTCCCGTACGGGTGGTCGCGCAAGGCGGTCGAACAACTGCCGCTGTCGACGGTGCCCGGCGCGCCGGCATGGTTGGCTGGCGCGGCCAACGTCGATGGCCGCATCGTGCCGGTCATCGACCTGCTCGCGTGGGCTCTGCCCGGACAGGCGGTCGATGCGGGTGCCAAGGACACCCGCCTGCTGGTCGGCGGGGATGGCGACGACACAGTGGCCGTGCTGTTCCTGGGCTTGCCGCGCCTGGTGCGCGTCGTGAGCGAGACGCACTTGCAGCTCGATGGCGACCGGCTCGCCCCGTATGCGTTCGGACACGAGCTCGACGACACGAGCACCTTGGTGCTCGACGCGCCGCGCTGGGTCGAGGCTTTGATCGAAGAACTGACGCCGCGCTGAAGCCGTTGGCCTCAGCCTCGCGACACCCCCGAAAGGAACAGACTTGAAGATCGGTCAGAAACTGCTCGCCGGCGCCGTGGCGTTGACCTTGCTGCCCGTGGCGCTAACCGCCGGCATGTTGTGGCAGGGCGCGACGTCGCTGTCCAGCGACACCGTGAAGAACCAGGTGGAGCTGCAACTGTCCGCATTGCGCGACGAGAAGGCACAACAGCTGAAGGACGAAATCGACTTTCACCTGAACGCCCTGCGCGCGCTCGGTGCCAACCGCGCAACCGTCGAGGCAATGTCGAAGTTCAAGGCAACCTTCTACAGCGCCGCGAAGGACTATCCGAACGCCGCCGCCGAGATACCGCAGCAGCGCCAGGAGATGCTGGCCTACGTGGCCTCGCAGTTCGCACCCGAATTCGCGAAGCGCAACCCGTCGAGCGCCCCGGATCTCTCGGCGCTGGTGGATGCGCGCGACCCGAGCGCGGTGTTGCTGCAGCACGAGTTCATCGTCGAGAACCACAACAAGCTCGGTGAGAAGGAGAAGCAGCTGGCCGCTGACACCTCCTTCCCCTACAACGACGTCCATGCGCAATACCATCCGTCGTTCGAGCGGGCACAGAAGCTCTTCGGCTTCTATGACATCTTCCTGATCGACACGGCGACCGACCAGGTCGTCTACACGGTGTTCAAGGAACTGGACTTCGCCTCCCGCCTGACCGATGGCATCGCGGCGAAGAGCAAGCTCGCGGAAGCCTACTTTCGGGTGAAGAATGCCAAGAGCCGCGACGACGCCTATCTGTCGGACTTCGAGCCCTACCTCGCTTCGTACAACGACCAGGCCGCCTTCGCCGCCGTGCCGGTCTTCGACGGCAACAAGCAGATCGGCGTGCTCGCCATGCAGTACCCGATCGAGAAGATCACGACGACCATCAACTCGGGCAAGTCGTGGGAGAAGATCGGCCTGGGTGTTTCCGGCGACGCATACCTCGTGGGTGCGGACAAGCTGGTGCGTACCGACTTGCGCGACGTGCTCACCGCCAAGGCGCAATTCCTGGCGGCGATGGGCGACCGTGTCAGCGCCACGGCGCGTGGCCTGATCGACAAGAAGAACAGCTCGATCGGCGCGATCAACACCGACTCGCCGGCCGTATCGGAGGCGCTGGCAGGACATACCGGCGTGTCGCGCTTCAACGACTTCCGCGGCGTGCCGATGGTTGGCGCCTACGCGCCGCTGTCCGCGCAAGGCCTGAACTGGGGCATCGTGGTCGCGATCTCGCAGGCAGAAGCGCAGGCGCCGGTCACCGCGCTCTCGCGCAATACGCTGTGGCGTTCGCTGGCGGTCGCCACCGCGGTGCTGGTCGTCGTCGCCGGCATGATGGTGTTCGTGCTGCGCCGCTTCATGCGCCCGATCCAACGCCTGCACGAGACGGTGTCCGCGGTGGCCAAAGGGAAGACGGGCGCTCGCGCCAAGCTCACGCAAGCCGACGAGATCGGCGATCTGGGCCGGGCGTTCGACAAGCTGCTGGACGAGCGGATTGCGCAGCTCGAAAAGACCAATGACGAGAACGAACAGCTCAACGCCTCGGTGATCGCGCTGCTGCAGACGGTGTTCCAGCTCTCGAACAAGGACCTGACCGCACGCGCCGTGGTCACCGAGGACGTGATCGGCACGCTGTCGTCGTCGATCAATCAGTTCTCCGAAGAGACCAGTCGCACGCTGGTGCAGGTCAACGAGATCGCGCACCAGGTACGCGAGGCCAGCGAGTTCGTGAACCGGCAGGCCAGCCGCGTGGACCAGACGGCGCAAGACGAGCGCCGGGCGCTCGAGCAGATGTCGGCTGGCCTGCAGCGTGCGACTTCGCAACTGGTCCAGGTGGCGCGGCTGTCGGAGGACTCGAACAAGGTGGCCGAGAAAGTGTCGCTGGCCACCGAGGGCGCGCTGCGCGCGGTGTCGGCTACGGTGGACGGCATGGATGATCTGCGCGAGTCGATCTCCGAGACGGAGAAGCGCTTCAAGCGCCTGGGCGAACGCTCGCAGGAAATCTCCTCGGCGGTGAACCTCATCGGCACGATCTCGGAGCGCACCCACATGCTGGCGATGAATGCCTCGATGCAGGCCGCGACGGCAGGCGAAGCAGGCCGCGGCTTTGCGGTGGTGGCGGAGGAAGTCCAGCGCCTGTCCGAAAGCTCGCGCCAGGCCACGACGACGATCGCCCAGCTGGTGCAGAACATCCAGCTCGATACCAACGAGACCCTGCATACGATGAACCGGCTGATCGCGCAGGTGGTCTCGCAGTCGCGCCAGGCACAGGTTGCCGGCGAGCAGATGACACTGACTCAGACGACCTCCGCGCAACTGGTGCAACTGGTCCAGCGAATTGCGCAGTTTTCGGAGCAGCAGTCGCAGCTCGCGCGCGAACTGCAAACGTCGGTGGGCAAGCTGAACCAGGACTCCGAGCTGACCGTATCGGCCATTTCCGAGCAGACGCGCTCGACCGGCACGCTGGTCGATTTCGCGCAGAGGCTGGCGGACGCGGTGTCGCAGTTCAAGCTGCCCCAGCTCGCCTGAGCACGAAGGCTGCACCGTGCGACTTGCCGATCTGCTGGCCGTCGTCCGCGACGAGTTCGCAACGGCGGCCGACGACATCGATACCGCGCTGGCGGCCTGGATGGGCGACGAGCCCTCCCGTGCCTGCACCCACTGCGAGTCGCTGTGCTCGACCTTCGAGCGCCTGGCCGAGGTATCGCGCCTGGTCGGCCTCGAGGGTCAGGCACACGCGATCCATCTGCTGCGCGACGGCGCCCGCCAGATCGCGCTGGCTGACGACGCCGCGATGGCCGAAGGCCTGGCCTGGCTGGCGATGTGGCGCGATCCGCTGGCGGGCAGCTTCGACCATCCGGCCGACGCCACGGCTGCGCAGACACTGCTCGACCACGTGGCCGTCGGGCCGACGCCGCTGTCGAGCGATGCGATCGACGCGCTGCGCGCTTTGCTCCTCATGGCGCCGTCGCTGCCAGACGATGCCCACGCCAGCCAAACGTTCGATGCGCCGACGCACGACGATGTTTCGATCGCGGTCCCCGACGACGTCGATGTCGACCTGTACGAGAGCTTCCTCGCCGAAGCGCCTGGGCAGCTCGCCAGCCTGGGCGACACGGTGCGCGCGCTGGCGCGCGGGCCGGTGGATGTCGCCCGCGTGCTCGAGGCACAGCGCGTCGCGCATACCTTCAAAGGCAGCGGCAACATCATCGGCATTCGCGGCATCGGTCGCCTCGCACACCGCATGGAAGATGTCCTCGAGCTCGCCGTGGTCGAGGACGGCGCACTGCCTGCGCCGATGGCGCGCGACCTCGAAGCCGCTGCTGCAACGCTCGACCAGATGATCTACGCGCTGCGCGGCGAGGAATCGGCGCCGACCGACGCGCTGGAGCGTCTCGCCGCTCTCGTGGGCTGGGCACGCTCGATCGACGATGGCAGCTGGCCCGAACGTGCAGCGGCGGCACCGGTGCCGGCAGCGTCCGATGCGCAGACCTTGCGATTGGCTGCCTCGGCATCGCAAGACCGCGGCACCCACCACGTCGAGGCGCAGGTGCGCGTGCCCGCCCCGCGCATGGACCGCCTGGTTCGCCAGGCCGGGCAAAGCCTCGTGCAAACCGGCCGCCTGGCCGAG
>Ga0105239_10005562_pt1 | contig 14736 bp, 17 predicted proteins | sample KBSC44metaG_FD_92761 | JGI IMG/M metagenome (GOLD analysis project Ga0105239, IMG submission 92761) | Corn rhizosphere microbial communities from Kellogg Biological Station, Michigan, USA - KBS C4-4 metaG | ecosystem: Host-associated > Plants > Roots > Rhizosphere > Soil | place: Michigan, USA... | reverse complement strand
CTGCCCGGTGGCGAGATCAAGCAGGGCGAGATCATCCGCTGCGTGATCGTCCGCACGAAGCAGGTGACCCGCCGGGCCGACGGCAGCTACGTCCGATTCGACCGCAACGCCGCGGTCGTGATCGACAAGGAAAACAACCCGCGCGGCACCCGCATCTTCGGCGCCGTCGCCCGCGAACTCCGCGACAAGAATTTCATGAAGATCGTGTCGCTCGCCGCGGAAGTGGTGTGACTCAAACCCCGCACGTACACGCGCGGGGCTCCGAAAAGTATCGAATCGACAGGAACCAACGAGATGGCAAGGCACATTAAGAGCGGCGACCAGGTGATCGTGACCACCGGTGCGGACAAGGGCAAGGTCGGCAAGGTCCTCCGCGTCCTCACCGACAAGGACCGCGTCGTGGTCGAAGGCATCAACCGCGTCTGGAAACACGTTCGCCCCTCGCAACGTAATCCTCAGGGCGGCCGCATCCAGAAGGACGCCCCGATCCACATCAGCAACGTCATGCCCCTGGACCCGACCACGGGCAAGGGGACGCGGGTGCGGTTCGAGATGAGGGACGGCGTCAAGCACCGCGTCGCCGTCAAGAGCGGCACCGACCTGGGTCGGACCGGCAAGAAGTAACCACCACGACGAGTAGCGCAGTGGCGCTCGGTTTAGCGAGCGACCCGAAAGCTCAGCAGAGGCAGCTATGTCAGAGAAAGACAAAGACAAGGAAAAACAGAAGAAGCCCAAGGCCGACGGTGCCCACCCCGCCGCCGAAAAGGCCAAGCAGGCCAAGAAGGCAAAGGCGCAGGCCGCCGCCGAACAGGAGGCCGGTGGCGCCGACGACGGCGCCCCGTCACAGCCGGCCCCGCCGCCGCGCCTCTACGAACGCTACAAGGGCGAGATCGTCAAGGCCCTGCAGCAGAAGCTAGGCGTCGACAACCGCTTCGCCGTACCCCGCCTCGAGAAGATCGTCATCTCGATGGGCCTCGGACGCTTCGCCACCGAGGGCGGCGAAGGTAAGGCCAAGTTCAACCAGGCCGAGAAGGAACTCCAGGTCATCGCCGGGCAGAAGCCCGTCCGCTGCAAGGCAAAGAAGAGCGTCGCCAACTTCAAGGTCCGCGAGGGCATGGAGACCGGCGTCAAAGTCACCCTCCGCGGGGCCCGCATGTACGAGTTCCTCGACCGCCTGATCACCCTCGCGATCCCCCGCGTGAAGGACTTCCGCGGCCTGGACCCCAACGGCTTCGACAAGGTCGGCAACTACAACTTCGGGTTCACCGAACAGACCGTCTTCCCCGAGGTCGACGGCGCAGCGGTGACCTTCCAGCAGGGCATGAACATCACGATGGTCACCACCGCCGCCAGCGTGGACCACGGCCGCGAGCTGCTGCGCCAGTTCGGCATGCCCTTCCGCGAATCGAGCAAGCAGGACAGGTAATCAAACAGGACGACAAAGACGGCTTTCGAATTTTCCCCCGTAGAGGCAAGCGATATGGCAACCACAGCCTGGGTAGTAAAACAAAAGCGGCGCGAGGCGCTGGTCAAGAAGTACGCCGAGGTCCGCCGGCAGCTCAAGAAGGACAAGAATTACGCGGCGCTCGCCAAGCTCCCGCGCGATTCGAGTCCCACGCGGTCGCACCTCCGCTGCGAGATCACCGGGCGTTCGAAGGGAAACCTCCGAAAGTTCAAGGTCTGCCGCATCAAGCTCCGTGAGCTGGCACTGGCGGGAGTCATCCCGGGACTGAAAAAGGCAAGCTGGTAATTGAATCGGTCCGCGGTTCCGCATTCGCGGAACTCAGGACTCAGCACTCAGGACTGAATAGATGAACAACCAAGATCCCATCGCGGATATGCTGACACGCATCCGAAACGCCAACCGGGTTGGCCGAAAACTGGTGATGGTGCCCAACAGCAAGATCTGTACCGGCATCGCAGGCGTGTTGAAGACCGAAGGCTACATCGACGACTTCGACACGATCGAGGACCAGCGCCAGGGCGTCCTCCGCATCAAGCTGAAGTACGCCATGGACGGCGGCAAGGTCATCCACACGATCGACCGCCGCTCCAAGCCCGGCTGCCGCGTCTACAGCAAGGTCGGCGAACTTCCCAGCGTCCTCAACGGAATGGGCATCTGCGTCGTCAGCACCTCCAAGGGTGTCATGAGCGACCGCAAGGCCCGTGAAGAAAAGGTCGGTGGCGAACTCCTCTGCACCGTCAGCTAGCTAGCGTTTAGCGGCTTCCCGCAGGGAAGCGAAGGTAGAAGTCATGAGCAGAATCGGAAAGAAACCCGTCCCCCTCGCCACCGGCGTCAAGGTCACCGTCCAGGACCACCTCGTCAAGATGGACGGCCCCAAGGGCAAGCTCGAACTGACGGTGCACCCCCTGATCACCGTCAAGCTCGACGACGCCAAAAAGGAACTCGTCGTCACCCGTCCCGACGACCAGCGCCAGAGCAAGGCCCTCCACGGCCTCACCCGCGCCCTGCTCAACAACATGGTCATCGGCGTCAGCCAGGGCTACAAGAAGACCCTCGAAATCCAAGGCGTCGGTTACAAGGCCGAAATGAAGGGCAAGAACCTGGTGCTCTCGGTCGGCTTCGCCAACCCCGTCACGGTGGCCATTCCGTCTGACGTCCAGGTCCAGCTCGAAGGGCCCACCAAGCTCCACGTGAGCGGCAGTGACAAGCAGGCGGTCGGCGAGTTCGCCGCCCAGGTCCGCAAGCTCCGCAAACCCGAGCCGTACAAGGGGAAGGGCATCCGTTACGAGGGCGAGTCCGTCAAGATCAAGCCCGGCAAGGCGTTCGCCGGTGCGGGTGCGAAATAAATTCCAGGAGATCGTCGGATTTGAGAATTGCATCGATAAGCCTGGCCGCTCGAACACAAGCCGACCGGCCCAGAGGTTGATAAAACATGGCAGCAGACAAAAACAAAGCAAAAGCCCTTCGCCTCCAACGGCGCAAGTTCAGCGGTCGCAAGGGTCTCTTCGGAAGCCCGGAGCGCCCGCGGCTGAGCGTCTTCCGCAGCAGCAAGCACATTTATGCCCAGCTCGTGGACGACCACGCCGGCAAGACCCTCGCCCACGTCGGTACCGCCGCCACCGAGGTGCGCGGCGCCGAGTTGAAGAACGGCGGCAACATTGCCGCCGCCAAGTTGATCGGTAAGGCGATCGCCGAAAAGGCCAAGGCGTTGGGCATCACCAAGGTCGCCTTCGACCGCGGCGGGCGCATATACCACGGCCGCATCAAGGCCCTCGCCGACGCGGCGCGCGAAGGTGGATTGCAGTTCTAATAGACCGAGCAATGAGCGAACCTATGGCAGACGAGAATCAGACAACCCCGTCCGAACAGCCCCAGCAAGGTCCTGCCGCCGCCGCCGCCCCAGTGCCCGCGGCCCCCGAGCAGCAGGCCCCCACCGGCGCAGAGCAGGGCCCCCCAACCCCCGTCGGCATGAGTGGCGGAGGTCAAGGCCAAGGCCAGGGCCAGCGCCGCGGACCCGGTGGACAAGGGGGAGGTCGAGGAGGACAAGGCGGAGGCCGTGGCGGTCCCCGCCGCGACCGCGACCGTCAGACCGATGAATCCGGCGTCGAATCCTCCGTCGTCCGTATCTACCGCTGTTCCAAGGTAGTTAAGGGCGGCCGCACGTTCTCCTTCGGCGCGCTCGTCGTCGTCGGCGACCGAAAGGGCAACATCGGCATCGGTTACGGCAAGGCCAACGAGGTCCCCAGCGCCGTCGAAAAGGGCACCAAGGACGCCCGCAAGCAGATGTTCAAGGTCAACCTCAAGGGCGCGACCGTTCCCCACGTCGTCACCGGCCGCAGTGGCTCCAGCTCGGTCGTCCTGGTGCCGGCCCGTCCGGGCACCGGCGTCACCGCCGGCAAGAGCGTCCGCCCCTGCCTCGAGCTCGTCGGCATTACCGACATCCTCTCCAAGGCTTACGGTTCGACCAGCCCGAAGAACCTGGTCAAGGCCACGGTCGACGCCCTCCGCCAACTCCAAAACCGCGATCAGGTCGAAGGCAGCCGAGGCGTCAAGCTGGAAAAGGGCGCCGGCGAACTCGTCACCGCGGAATAGTCACTCGCAACTAACCACTCGCAACTCGCAACTAACAACGGTCTTCCCATGAGCAGCATGATTCACGACATCACGGCCGTCACCCCCCGCTACAAGAAGCCGACCCGCAAGGGCCGGGGCGAGGGGAGCAAGGGCAAGACCTCGGGACGCGGCGGCAAAGGCGCCAGCGCCCGCGGCGGTGGCCCTTACTGGAAGCGCGGCCACGAAGGTGGTCAGACCCCGATTCACAAGCGATTCCCCAAGCGCGGTTTCTCCAACCACGACTTCGAGAACCGGTTCTACGTCGTCAACCTCGCGGACCTCGAACGGTTCGATGCGGGGACGACCGTCGACGCCAACGCGCTGATCGAGGCCGGCCTGGTTCCCAACGATCACCTCCCGGTGAAGATTCTCGGGAACGGTAAGTTGAGCAAGAAGCTGACCGTGGTCGCCGGCTGGTACAGCAAGTCGGCGCACGAGGGGATCACGGGCGCCGGTGGCGCCGCCCAGAACGTGAAGGGCGAAACGTTCGAATTCCCCAAGCCCAAGAAGAAGTTTATCCCGCGCGAGAAGGTGTCGAAGAAGGCCGCCGCCGCCGCCGGCGCGGAAACGCCCGCCCCGGGGGGCGAAGGCGCCGCACCGCAGCCGCCGCCCCCGGCCGCCGAATAGTGGTTCCGTCGTCCGTGAGCTCGCGCGCGTGTCGATGACTTGCATCCCCACCGCCACGCCCCGTATGTTCCGTTGAACAGGTAGCGTCCACTATGTTCAAGACCCTGATCAACATCTTCCGAATTCCCGAACTGCGGAACAAGGTGCTCTTCACCCTGTTCATGCTGGCGATTTACCGCATCGGCTATCACGTGCCGCTGCCCGGCGTCGACCAGGAAGGCTTCAAGGCCCTGGCGGACCGGCAGGCACAGGCCGCCAAGAGCGGTGGCGAAGAGTCGGCCGCCGCACGCCTCGCGAGCTACGTCTCGCTCTTTTCCGGCGGCAACCTCTCGCAGAGCACGATCTTCGGCCTGGGGATTATGCCGTACATCTCCGCCTCGATTATCTTCCAGCTCCTCACGACGGTCATGCCGGCGCTGGAGAAGCTTCAGAAGGAAGGGGAGACCGGCCGGCGTAAGATTCAGGAGTGGACGCGATACGCCACCGTCCCGCTTTGCGTCGTCCAAGCAATCTTCTGGCTCTCCTACATGCACAACTCCGACCCGCCGCTGGTGCTGACCGGCGCCAACGGGTTCGCGGGGACACCCAGCTTCTGGTTGATGGGGATCTTCGGCCTGACCGCGGGATGTATCTTCCTGATGTGGCTGGGCGAGCAGATCGACGAATACGGCCTGGGTAACGGCATTTCGCTGATCATCCTCGCGGGCATCGTCGCCCGCGTGCCGACGGCGATCATCACGTTCTACCAGGAAAGCAAGATCGACTCGGCCTCGGGCAACACGACCGCCGTCTTCGGTAAGGTCGTGTTCATGGTCCTGTCGTTCGTCTTCATCGTCGCCGGCTCGATCCTCATCACGCAGGCCCAGCGCCGCATCCCGGTGCAGCAGGCGAAGCACACCCGCGGCCGCCGCGTGTACGGCGGAAGCCGACAGTACCTGCCGCTTCGCGTCAATCACGGCGGCGTCATGCCGATCATCTTCGCCCAGTCGCTGATGCTCTTTCCCGGCGTCCTGCTCGGGTGGCTGCGCGGGATTTTCACCAACAACAGCGTCCTCTTCTGGCTCAACGACCAGTTCCAGCGCGGCAGCTTCTTCTACCTGATGATCGAAGCCGCCATGATCTACTTCTTCGCCTACTTCTGGACGACCGTCCAGTTCCAGCCCAAGGAGATGGCCAACCAGCTTCGCGATTACGGCTCGTTCATCCCGGGCCTGCGTCCCGGCAAGCGCACCGCCGACTACCTCGAAAAGGTGATGATGCGCATCACCTACGTCGGCGCGGCGTTCCTCTGCGTCATCGCCGTTATTCCGTCCGCCGTCGCTACCTGGCTTAAGGTCAACCCGATGGTCGCCCAGTTCCTCGGGGGCACCGGCTTGCTCATCGTCGTCAGCGTCGCGCTCGACATGGTTCAGCGGATCGAAGCCAACCTCCTGATGCGCAACTACGGCGGATTCCTCAGCAGCCCCGGCCAGAAGGGCAAGCGGATCAAGGGCCGGCAGTACTAGAATTTGGTGCTATGCCGATCATCTATAAAAGTCGCCGCGAGATCGAGCTGATGCGGCGAGCGGGGCAGGTGGCGTGTCACATCCTGGCGCGGATGCGAGAGGCCGCCGTCGTCGGAGTGACGACGTTCGAACTCGACGAGCTCGCGCGCATCGAAATGGAGTCGGCCGGCGCGATTTCCGGCTCCAGGGGCTACCCGGAATATAAGCCCAACAAGGGCTACCCCCGGTACACCTGCATCAGCGTAAACGACGAGGTCGTCCACGGCATCCCCGGGAGACGGGTCCTGAAGGAAGGGGACGTGGTGACGCTCGACGTCGCCCTCCAGGTCGACGGCTACTTCGCCGACACCGCCACGACCGTGCCAGTCGGCCGGATCAGTCCGGAGTACAAAAAGCTCCTCGACGTGACCAAGGAAACCCTCTTCATGGCGATCCGGAACATCAAGCCCGGCCGCCGTTGGAACGAAATTGCCCGTCTGATGCAACACTACGTCGAGCAGATACACGGTTATTCGATGGTTCGGGAGTTCGTCGGGCACGGCGTGGGCCGTTCAATGCACGAAGAACCGCGGTCGGTCGCCAATTTCGTAACCGGCGAGCAGCGGCGCGGCGATTTCGAGCTCCGGCCGGGGATGACCTTGGCGGTCGAACCCATGGTCGTCATGGGCCGGCGGGACGTCGTGATGAAGGAAGACCAGTGGACGGTGGTGACCGAAGACGGCAAGCCCGCAGCCCACTTCGAGCACACGGTGGCGGTGACGAGCACGGGGGCGGACGTCCTGACGGACGGGCGGCCGCCGAACTTCTAGCGGATGGCCGATAGTGACGTCCCGCGGGGGGTTGAAGACGCCGGAATTAAACGTATAATGCTCGGTTCGCGCCTTTTCAGGCGGCAGGAATCGATAAGGAAGCGTATCATGAAAGTTCGCAGCAGCGTTCGACGGATTTGTGAGAACTGCAAGATCGTCCGCCGCAAGGGCGTCGTGCGGGTCATTTGCACTAACGTCAAGCACAAGCAGAAGCAGGGTTAATCAAGATTCGTTGCCGGTTGCTTACTCGCAACTCGCGCAACTCGAAACTAGCAATTGGAGCAAAACAATGCCCCGTATCGCAGGCGTAGACATTCCCGCCGACAAGCCGGCCTGGATCAGCCTCACGTACATTTTCGGCGTCGGCCGGACGAACAGCAAGGCGATCCTGAAGGAAGCCGGCATCGACGGTCAGCGTCGCGCCAAGGACCTCACGGAAGAGGAGCTGGCGAAGATCATCGGCATCCTCGACAAGGGGATCCTGGTCGAAGGCGCCCTCCGGCGGAACATCCAGCAGAACATCGGCCGCCTGCGCGAGATCGGCAGCTACCGTGGCAATCGCCACCGTCGCAGCCTGCCGGTTCGCGGCCAGCGCACCCGCTCGAACGCCCGCACCCGCAAGGGCCCGCGTAAGACCGTCGCCGGCAAGAAGGGCGTGAAGGAACTCGGTAAGTAACGAGTAACGATTCATACCTAATTGGGCGCCCTTCTGCCGGGCGTCACTGGTTAATCGTTATTCAGATCGATCGGCACGGCGGGTACGGCGTAGTCCGGACGATCCGCCAGAGAAAGGTTAGCATCACTCATGGGCGAGCAAGCAAAAGCGGCCGCCGGCGCGAAGGCCGGGGCGAAGAAGAAGATTCGCAAGGGCGTCACCAAGGGTGTGGCGCACATCAAGGCGACGTTTAACAACACGATGGTGACGATCACCGACACGAACGGTGAGACGATCTCGTGGGCGTCGGCGGGGACGGTGGGGTTCAAGGGCGCCCGCAAGAGCACGCCGTTCGCGGCGGGCCGGGCCGCGGAGAAGGCGGCGTCGGAAGCCCGCAAGAGCGGGATGCTCGAGATCGAGGTGAAGGTGAAGGGTCCCGGCGCGGGTCGCGAGCAGGCGATCCTCCAGCTTCAGAACGCCGGGTTGAAGGTCAGCGGCATTGAGGACGTGACGCCGCTCCCGCACAACGGGTGCCGTCCTCCCAAGAAGCGGCGCGTGTAAGCAAAGCGGGAACCCCCGCAGGTACATGCGGGGGTTCGACGGAACAAAAGAGAGCGCCCCCGACGAGGCGGAAGACAGATGGCCCCTAACGGTTGGGGCGGTAACCTTCCGCAATTCGGCCGCGGCGCTAAGCAGACAGGAGAAGCAGATCATGAGAATTCGCTGGCGCGGTTTGGAACTCCCCTCGCGGGTCGTTCGCGATCATCAGGTTTCCACGGACACGTACGGCAAGTTTTCCGCCGAGCCGTTCGAGCGCGGGTTCGGTACGACGGTGGGCAACAGTCTTCGCCGCATCCTGCTGTCGAGCCTCGAGGGCGCGGCGGTGACGCACGTGCGGATCAAGGGCGCGGACCACGAGTTCAGCAGCCTGAACGGCGTGATGGAAGACGTTACGGACATCATCCTGAACATCAAGGCGCTGGTCGTGAAGCTCGACGCCGACGAGCCCAAGGAGATGAAGATCTCGGTCAAGAAGGCGGGCCCGATCACGGCGGGGATGATCGACCCGGATCCGGCGATCACGGTGGTCAATAAGGATCTGGTCATCGCCACGCTGACGGAAGACGTCAGCTTCGAGATGACGTTGACGGTCGGTAAGGGCCGCGGTTACGTCACCGCCGGCGAACACCTGGCCGAAGAGGGTGACGAACACGAGCTGGGCGCCATCACGGTCGATAGCCTGTATTCGCCGGTCAGCCGCGTCCGCTACGCGACCGAGGACGCCCGCGTCGGTCAGAAGACGGACTACGACCGCCTGATCCTGGAGATCTGGACCAACGGCACGATCAGCCCGGAAATGGCGCTGGTCGAAGCGAGCAAGATCCTCCGCAAGCACCTGAACCCGTTCGTGCAGTACTTCGAGCTGGGGACGGACACGGCCAGCGACGACGCGATCGCCGCGATGCGCGACTCGTCCCGCGCGACGATGGATCCGGAGCTGGAGCAGAAACTGTCGATGACGGTGCAGGAACTGGACCTGTCGGTCCGGGCGAACAATTGCCTGGAGTCGGCCAAGATCGGCACGGTTCGCGAGCTGGTGAAGAAGACCGACAGCGACCTGTTGAAGGTTCGCTCGTTCGGCAAGACCAGCCTCCGCGAGGTGAAGCGCAAACTGGCGGACCTGGGCCTGAGCCTGGGCATGGACCTGGACGCGCCGATGCAGTCGCAGGCGGCGATCATGCCGGACGACGACGACGACGAGGACCTGGAAGACGAGGAAGCGGAATCGACCGAAGGCGCCAGCGCCGACGGCGAGTAACGCGACGACGACGACGACAACGTTTAGCCGGCCCGCTTGCGGGCCGCGTCTGCGGGACAAAATGCCCCACGGACGTCAAATGGACCAGAGGTAACCATGAGCAGTCACAGAATTCGCGGCCGGCAGTTGAGCCGCGACACCGAGCACCGTAAGTCGCTCCGCCGGAGCCTGGCGCAGAGTTTGTTCGAGCACGGCGAGATCCGCACGACGCTGGCGAAGGCGAAGGAAGTCCGCCCGTTCGTCGAGAAGCTGATCACGCTGGCGCGCGTGGGCACGTTGAACGCCCGCCGGCGCGTGATCTCGTACATGAATGACCGCCGGCTGGTGGACGAGGACCAGGAGTTCACAGGTCAGAGCGTGGTTCAGAAGCTGTTCAGCGAGGTGGCGCCGAAGTTTGCCGACCGCCCGGGTGGCTATACCCGGATCATCAAGACCGCAAAGCACCGGATCGGCGACGGCGGCGACATCGTAGTGCTGGAGCTGGCGCACGAGGCGACTCCCCCGAAGGGGACGATCCGCCGCAGCGCGGGGCTTCGGCGGAAGCGCAACGAGCGGAAGCATCAGTTTGCGACGCGGGTGAAGAAGGAAAAGACGGAAGCTGCACCCGCGGCGCAGTAAGGCTGTCGTTTTTAAGTTAAATGAAGGGCCGACCTCCGAGTTTTCCTCGGAGGTCGGTTGCTTTTGTGAGGACCGCGTCACTCAAAGCGACCCAGCCTGCTAGGGCGAATTGCCCTCACCCCAACCCTGTCCCACACGCGGGATGGTTGATCGCGAAATACGGGTTTTGTTGCGTGCGGGAGAGGGGGCAAGAGGGCAACAATTGGTTGTCGATTCCGTCTATAGGGGGTGGGCCGGCGTCGTAGTCGGTGGTAAGTGTAGGATTGATAATGAACTGTGGCGGTCGCCGATGTCATCGGGATTAATGAGATGTTGACACCCGTCGGCCAGGGGAATTAGAATTGCGGCGGCGCCACTTGTTTCTTCAAGGGGCCTGGAGCGATGCGAGGAAACAGGCGCACCCGGTATGCGGGTGTGATCGAGTGCGGCAGGATGTCGCGCAATCCGTGCGGCGCCATTCCCGCCCGGTCGCCGAGTTTGATATCGAAACCAACAGTGCTCGCACTGGGACGGCTTATTTATGCTGGCTAACATCGACGGATCGCACTTGGCGGGCAATCTGCTGGTCGCGTTCTACGTGACGATCCTGATCATGGTGGCCAGCTACGGCTTCCACCGCTACATCCTGCTGTACCTCTATCGGAAGTACAAGCACAACACCTACACGCCCAAAAAGCAGTTTACCGAGCTGCCGCGGGTGACGATCCAGTTGCCGATGTTCAACGAGGACACGGTGGCGCAGCGGATCATTAACGCGACCTGCCTGATTGATTACCCGCTGGACAAGCTGGAGATCCAGGTCCTGGACGATTCGACGGATCATTCGGCCGATATCGCCAAGGCGGCGGTGAACGACTGGGCCGTCAAGGGATATCCCATCAAGTACATCCACCGGGAAAATCGCGTGGGGTACAAGGCGGGGGCGCTGGCCGAGGGGATGAAGCAGGCGACGGGGGAGTTCATCGCGATCTTCGACGCCGACTTTATCCCGCCCAAAGACATCCTGCAGAACGTCGTCCACTACTTCGGCGACGACCAGATCGGCATGGTGCAGGTGCGGTGGGACCACCTGAACCGGGACGCGTCGCTGCTGACCAAGTCGCAGGCGATCTTCCTGGACGGGCATTTCGTCATCGAGCACACGGCGCGGAACCGGTCGGGGCGGTTCATGCACTTTAATGGAACGGCCGGCGTGTGGCGGCGGGCGTGCATCGAGGACGGCGGCGGGTGGGAACACGACACGCTGACGGAAGATTTGGATTTGTCGTACCGGTGCCAGATGAAGGGGTGGCAGTTCGTTTACCTGCCGCAGTTCTGTGCGCCGGCGGAATTGCCGCCGGAGATGATCGGCTTCAAGCAGCAGGCGCACCGGTGGACGAAGGGATCGTTCCAGACGTGCATCAAGCTGCTGCCGAAGGTGCTGCGGAGCAAGCACCTGTCGCGCGGGATCAAGGTGGAAGCGTTCTTCCACCTGACCAACACGCTGGTCTACCCCCTGATGGTGCTGCTGACGGTGCTGATGTTCCCGACGTTTTTCAACGCGTTGTCGCCGTTCGCGGCCAAGAGCTGGAGTCAGTACCTGTTCTCGGCGACGCTGTTTATTTTGGCGACGTGTTCGTCGAGCTTCTTCTTCATGTTCGGGCAGCGCGAGCTGTTCGGCAAAGAGGCCGGCTGGCGGTGTGTGGTTTACCTGCCGGTGCTGATGGCGCTGGGCGTTGGCGTGGGGATTAACAACGCCAAGGCCGTGCTGGAGGCGATCTGGGGCGCGATTCGTAAGAAGCCCAGCGAGTTCGTACGGACGCCGAAGTACGGCGTGACGGGCAAGGCGCGGCAGACGTGGGCGCGGGGGATGATGGACGCGACCGCCGGTGGGACTGGCGAGGTGCGCGACGAGACTGCCACGGCCACGATTATGCCCACGCCTCCGCGGTTCCTGACGTTTAAGAAGCTGGCGCTGCCGATCGTGGAGATCGCGTTCGGCACGTACATGGCGTGCTGCATTTACATTTCGGTGGCGATGTACATGTGGTACGGCGAGAAGGCGAGCCTGGCGAGCATCCCGTTCCTGCTGATCTTCGCGGGCGGGTACTTCTACGTGGGCGTGGGGTCGGTTTACGCCCTGTGGAAGATGCAGATGGAAGCGGCGGAGGAGTACGCCGAGGCGCCGGAGATCGCGGGACTTTAGGTCGCCACAAAAGGTCGAGGAGCGTAAAGAATGATTTGAACCCCGGCAGCGATGCCGGGGTTTCTTTTTCATGTGCTGAAGTTGAGCTAACCCCCCGACCTACGCTTCCGCTCGCTGAAGCGAGCCCTGCGAAAAGGCGTTGGGCCTCGCCACGTGTGGGTGCGCAGCTTCACAGCCAGCGCTTCTTGCGGAACCACCAGAACATCACGATCTCGATGCCGATCATGCCGGTCATGGCGATCCAGAAGCCCCACTGGCTGTGCGCCAGGGGCATGGCCTCGAAGTTCATGCCGAAGAAGCTGGTGACGATGGTGAGGGGCAGGGCGATGACGCTGATGATGGTCAGCGTCTTCATGATCTGGTTGAGGTTGTTGGAGATGCTGGAGAGGTAGATGTCGCGCGCGCCCATGACGAGGTCGCGATAAAGTTCGACGGTTTCGACGGTGCGATTGAGGTGGTCCTGGACGTCGCGGAAGTAGGCCCGCGCTTCCTGGCGGATAAAGGGGATTTCGCCGCGCGTCAGTTGGGCGACGACTTCACGCTGGGGCCCGACGATCCGCCGCAGGTTCAGCAGTTCCCGTTTCTTCTCGGAGATGTCCACGAGGACCTCGGGCGTGGGGTTGCGGAGGGCGCGGTCCTCGATGTCGTCCATCTGCTCGCCGAGGTAGTCGAGGATGGGCATGTAGGCGTCGGTGATGCGGTCGAGGAGGCTGTGGAGGAGCATGTCGATGCCGGGGTCGAGGACGACGTGGGCGTCGGTCTGGGCGCGCTGGAGGAGGTCGGCGGTGGTGCGGAACTCGTCCTCGTGAATCGTGAGGAGGTAGCGGTCGGAGACGAACATGTCGAGCTCCTTGGTGCGGAGCTTTTCCTTGAAGGTCTCGAGGTCGGGGCCGTGGAAGACCATGTAGAAGTAGCCGGTCTTGCAGGCGTCGCCGATGTGCTGGTAGCTCTCGATTTTGGGCCGCTGGGAGTAGTTGATGGCGTCCTCGATCGCCAGGGGGTGGAAGCCGAAGACCTCGTCGAGCAGCGCGTACTCGTCGTCGGTGGGCTTGAGCATGTCGAGCCACATGACGGACTGGCAGTCCTTGACGGCGGCGGTCAGGGAGTCGGTGGAGGCGTCGGTGGAGAGGGAGCCGTCGGGGCGCTTGATGAAGACGCGGAGCATGGCGGACATGGTACGCGAACCGGGCGGAACCGCGGAGGGAAGAACGGGCAAACCGCAGAGGCGCAGAGGACGCAGAGAAGAATTAGATTAGGAGATAGAGGGGAGCGCCGCGCGGCGATGAGGATGCCCCTTCAAGAGACTTCTTGCTTAATTTCAATTCCTCGGCGTGCTCTGCGTCTCTGCGGTTTAATTCTTTGTCCCGTGGTTTGTCAGAGGAGTGCCAGGGCTTTGGTCAGGGATTCGACGAAGAAGAATTCGCCCCACATGACGGATTCGTCGACGCCCAGGCCTTTGTGGATGTGATAGACGCCGCGCTTGAGGATGCCCTCCCAGTGGCTTTCGCCGCTGGCGAGGTAGGGGGGGCGGCTGAGGGTTCGGACGGTGTCCATGGCGGCGGACTCGTAGGCCTGGGAGCGGACGCGGTCGGGGGCGAGGCGGGCGAGGTTGAAGAGTCCGACGGCGGCGATGGCGGCGGCGGAGGAGTCGGGCTGGGTGACCGACAATTTGCCGTCGATGGGCGCGTCATAGTCCCACGGGGGGACGGCGCCGGCGGGGGTCTGCATGAGGTAGAACTCGGCGTGGCGCTCGGCGGCGTTGAGGAAGCGGCGGTCGCCGGTGAGCTCGTAGCAGGTGCCAAAGCCGTACAGGGACCAGGCGAGGCCGCGGCTCCAGCAGGAATCGCCGCGGTAACCCTGGTGGGTGGTCTGGCGGAGGAACTCGCCGGTGGTGAGGTCGAAGATGCCTTCGTGGGCGGTGCTACCGTCGCCGCGGACGATCGTGCGGAGGGTGGTGAGGCAGTGCTGCATGGCGCGGCGGTTCAACTCGTGGGCGTTGAGCTTCTCGGCGGACGTTTCCGCGACGGTCATGTTCTTTGCGGCGTAGAAGATGACGCCGACGTTCATCATGATGTCGATGAAGAGGGACTCGTCGGAGATGAACGAGCGGAGGTATTGGCCGCTCTGCTTGAAACGGAGGGCGAGGACCTGCCCGGCGCGGACGACGACGTCTTTGAGCGTTTGGTCGGGCCGGCCTTCGCGGACGGTGGCGTCGTACCAGCGCTTGTAGGTGCCGTGATAGAAGATGAAGCCGAGGTCGTGGACGTCGCGGTCTTCTTTGCGGTCTTCGAGGGCGCGGGAGTAGTGCTCGGCCTTGGCGCGCCAGTATTTCGGGTCGTCGGCGAGATTGGATTCCAGGAAGAGCCACATCATGCCGGTGAGGAAGCCGTCGCACCATTTGGTCCAGGCGGGCTTGTCGTGCTTCCACTTTCCCTGGTCG
>Ga0105239_10005561_pt1 | contig 14738 bp, 13 predicted proteins | sample KBSC44metaG_FD_92761 | JGI IMG/M metagenome (GOLD analysis project Ga0105239, IMG submission 92761) | Corn rhizosphere microbial communities from Kellogg Biological Station, Michigan, USA - KBS C4-4 metaG | ecosystem: Host-associated > Plants > Roots > Rhizosphere > Soil | place: Michigan, USA... | reverse complement strand
TGAATTTTCAAGCTGCTGCGACAATTTTTCGAGCGTCGCACGCGCGGCTGTTCTGTCTTTGGCACCATATTGGCTGATACCAACGACATATTGAGCGGATGGGCCTAACGATGAACCTGAATCTACTCGTGATGCCAATTTCTCGGCCGATTTATATTGGCCAAGTTTAAATGCGCCCTTTGCGCCACGATAGAAGATTTCATTCTTCGCATGTTTATCGGCGAAGAACTCCTCTTTGCTTTCAACGTTTTTCATTGCTTCGTAAAACGGAGCTTCATAAACGGTCGGAAGATCCATGCCCAGAGTCGCTAACGCTCTTGGACCAAATTCCGCATCGCCTTTTTTTACAAGCTCACCCAATCGATCGAACGCCGCTTGATTGAGTTTTGCTTCTTTTGCACAAGTTCCCGATTCAAAAATCGCTTCGTTGTGAAATTCAGGCTTCGAGCTCAATGAATCGGCCAGACCGATCACCACCGGGCAATGTCCGCCTTTTTCAAACAAGATTTTTGTGACGAGCATTTTAACAAATTCAGGGCTCATCACTTCAAACGGTTTTTCTTGTACCGGTTGAAGTTCGTCGATTTGGTAGCTCACTTTGTCGACTTTTTCTTTAGTCACACGACCATCGATGACTTCTTGGTCCGCCGGAGAAATCTTCACCGGTTGAGCTTTGATCACCGCAGTCAAACCTGCATCTTGCCCTTTGATTAATGCTGGAGAAGGAAGTTGTTTTAATTGTTCCAACTCTTTGAGCTTCCAGTTCCAATCAGGCAATTGAAAATTCTGACGAGAAATGAGTGGTTCGCGACCAACATTGAGAGCCGGAATGCTTTTCACTTTTGAAAAGTCATACATTGGCACGCCAGCTTTTGTCTTTTTCAAATCCGCCGCGGCCGATTGTCCTTCAGCGCTCACCGTGAACGGCGATTTCGCTTTGAACTCCTCGCGAGCTTTTTTAATCTCTTGCGCCGGAGTTGGAGCGGCTGGAGCAGCTGCAACGCCCGGTTGACCTGGAGTCACCGCAACTGGTGCCGTCGCCGTTGGCGCTGCGCCCGTGACCGGTGCCGCAATCGGCGCACCCGGAGCCGCGCCACCATTTGGTGGTGTCGGTACCGATGCAGTCTCACGTTGATCAGCTGGTTTCACTCCAGGTTTCGCACCCATAAAGTTATTCCAGATCTCAACAACTTTTTGTTCCACAGCCGCTGTGAAGGTATTCCAACGTTGCGAGAGCGAGGGCTGTTCGTCCGCGAACGCGAGTTGTGGTGTCGCCACCACAACCATCATCGCGAACCAAATTTTAAAAAGCGTGGCTCTCATAAAATCCGCCTATCTACTGAACATGAGTCGCTCTCAAAGAGAGCGCCTCTAAACTAGTGACCAAATCCAAAGTAATAAGTGATACCGAACAAGAAGATCATTTCGTGATCCATGTTCGTTTTAATTGGAGCGCCTGCTCCGGGGCCAGTCGTATCGTTGTGTACAACTTTTTCGTTCCACCATTGGTTGCGGTAATCGAAGCGGAATGCCCAATGTGAACTAAAGAAGTAGTACTGGGTGATGTCGAAGCCATACGTGAAAGCGTCTTGGCTTTGATCACCCGTTACAACTCGCTGTTGATAGTGAGTCATACCGATTGTTGGAGTGATCGCCATATCGAAGTAGAGAATCTTTTTACCCAAGAAACTCATTTTCGAATAGAACGGTACCCAGTTGAAACCCACCATGTATTGATTCTGCATGATGCCGAAGTTTGGTTTGCCACCAGCTCCTTGCAAGTCACCAACCGCTGCGTTTGGATTTAAGAACGAGTGTTGGTAAGTGAGCTGAGCACCATAGCGTTCATTAAAGAAATAGTTTCCTGAGAACGCCATTTGGTTACCACTCAGGTAGTTACCACCAGTGATGTCTGGACCATACTGTGCTGACACGAACACTTTATGTTCTTTAGTGAATGTGCGGTTTTGCACAACGCTAAAGTCAGTGTCTTTCGGCGCCCAGTATTTGTTTTCCAAATCTGATACGTCGAGTTTCTCCGATGGAGAATTCGGCGCCGCTGCTGGAGCACCGGCATCTGCAGCTGGAGCCGCAGGTTGTTGATCTGCCTTCTTCGATTTCGCGAAAGCAGTTGGAGCTGTCGCGATTCCCGCGAGCAAGATCCACACAAGTTTATTCTGAGCCTTCATAGCACCCTCCCTTTATTAGCGTGTGCTTTTAAAGAGGAACGGATAGCTAACGAGCACATTCGTTCCTCCCTTAGGTTGCGGAAATTGCCATCCCGCAACACGCCTCAGAATACATCCCTCGACCATGGCGTTGTTTAATGATGACGTTCCTATAGTTTGCGCCACCACCGAGCCGGCTGCTCCGATGGTGAACTTAATCATAACTTTTCCGTAAAGATCCGGATTCGCACTAAGTTGACGTTCATAGCAGTAGCGAATCTGTCCCAGTTGACTTTGAATATAACGAGCAATGACCTCTTTATCGAGACCACCGTCAACTTCTGTCTCTTCGTCGATAATACCAACGTCTGCTGTACCGACTGTTCCGCGAGCCAAAGATCCTGCACCTTTGTAGTCACTCGAACCGCCACCTTTACCCAAGGTGCCGACGCCGGCAATTTTCTGTGAGCCGCCACCAACATTGGCGCCGCCACCTAATTTATCCAAAGCACCACCACCGCCGACCCCGAGTGCGCGACCGCTGGCCTTTGCATCCGGAGAAACTCCGGCAGCTTGAAGCAGTACCGAGTTTTTCGAAACACGCGCTGAGATTTTCCCAACGAGTGCGCCCAGACCTGCCGCCTTCAAATTGTTTACAACGCGAGCTCCGGCAGTTTTCTTACCACCTGGAGTTGTTGTCCCTTGGTCACCACCTGGACTTGGTTTTGTTACGCCACTCGCAGATTGACCACGCATCATCTTTTGGAATTTTTCGCTCTTCAATTGTCTCTCACGCGTTTTTTGACCATCGTAGATCATGCGCGTGAATTGGTTTTGCTCTGGCATCACGACTTTCATCGCGTCGTCGCTCTGATGTGGCGCCAACAACAAACCTAAGAAGATCAAAAAGAACACAACGATCGAAGAAATCAACGGACCATGCACGCCCGGTTCGAACGAACGAGCCATTGCCGCTTTTGCCGATTCTTTGATTGCCGAAGCACGCGCCAAACGTTGTTTTACGATGTAGCCCGCAACTTCATGTTGTTGCCAACGTTCATTCGACGGAGCTGGAAATGTTTTGTGCTCACCGCCGAAGTCAAAACTGTATTGCTCGTTAGGAGCCAACAAGAATGAACGAACGACAAGACCCTGTTTTAAAACCACAACTTGGTGAAACAATTCACCGTCTTTTGCTGAATCAACGGGTTTTGCAAAAAGATCGCGATCCAATACATGAGGAGTCGCTTTCAATTGGTGCGAACCAATGTGAATAACAGTCGCGCCTTCAATTTCTTGCTCTACGATAGGCTTCTTGTTGATCCAAGTGCCTGATTCGCTGCTCAAATCATTAAGAGTCCAATGATCGTTTTCAAATTCAAACGCCGCGTGAAGGCCGCTGACGTCTTCTCCAAGCAAATGCAAGTCCGCATTGCGCGAAGATCCGATCATTGCCATCTTTTGACCGGCCGCAATTAAATGCACGCCGACAAGACGGTTTTTATATTTATGTTCAACTTGCAAGGCCACGCGTTTCATTTTGTTCTCACTTCAAGTAATGAATCGAATCTAAAACGTTTTTTTCCATCTGGTTGTCGATCTTATAAAGCGAGTTGAATTTCACTCCTCGCTTTTGGAGTAAGTACGCGCCATCTGGACTGCGAACCACACCATCGACGTCGGAACCATCGAAGTTCACTTCTTGCGTCTTTTTGTATTTCACTTTGTCTTTAGCCTCTGCGACTAACGACACTGTCATGAATGACGTCGCTAATATCGCGACTGCGATGAAGCGTTTCATTTAGACACCTTCTTTCTATCGTTCGAAGGTTGGCGTTCGCTCACCTTCTTCTGCAATTGTTCGGCTTCAAGAATGCTTTGGATTTGCGTCAGCTGTTGGCGCGCTTCCGCATCTTTTGGATGCGCTGAAACCGCTTGTCGCAAATATTTTTCTGCCTCAGCCCATTTTTTATTTTGGCGATAGATCTCACCGAGACCCATCAAAGCCGCGAAGTTTTTCGAATCATACTCATAAGCTTTCAAGAAGCTTTTTTCGGCCGCAGACTTGCTATCATCCATCAATGCCATTTGGCCCATCAAAACATGCGCTTCAACGAGAGATGGATTTTTGTCGCCGGCTTTCTTCAATGTTTCAAGTGCCGTCATGCGCTCGCTCATCGCCCACTGTAAACGACCGAGCTGATAAATCGTCAAACCTTCGTTTGGCGCTTTTTTAACTGCGAGTTCCGCCATCCAACGAGCCCGTGGCCAATCTTTATTGTGTTCAGCCGAAAGACTTAGGAAGTAAGCACCCCAAGCGTCGTTTGGAAATTGAATCGCCATCTGGTTGCCAAACTCTTCGACCAGGTGCCAGTTGTTGGAATGAACACAACCTGCCGCACCTTTAACGTCATCGTTCAGTGATGCTGTTTTGCTCACCGAAGATGGGCAGCTTCTTGAGCTCATCGCTTCAAGCGTGTAACCCACCACTTTATAAGCTGGAGTTGTTGGCTTCGCGTCTGGAGTGTTCAACAGTGACGTTGTTGCTCCAGGTGCAGAAGCGCAGCCTGCAATTGTTAATGGGAGTAAAATCAAAAGAAGTTTTCTCATGGTGCACCCCATTCCAGCACCGGCACCACAACAGCCGGCTCTGCAACCGCCACTGTGTGTGTAACCGCTTGACCGTTGGCTTTCGCCAAAGCGGCTTCAAGTCGTGGAATCTGATCGAACATACGATTTTTCTTTGCGAAAGCGACCGCTTGCGAAAGCGTCTCGATGCTCTTGTCTTCGAGCGGCATGATCAGGTTTTGCAATTCCTTTTGAAACGCCGCTGTGTCAGCTGGAGTGAAGCCTTCTGGCGTTGGAATTGATTTCAGCGATGTTACATAGTGATCAAAGCAACGATAGATATGCTCAAGGGCTTCAAGAGCGGAAGTCGATTCGCCAAAACGAATCACCGACTCGTAAGCCTGCTGTGCTTTTTCTAACTTTTCAGTTTTGATACCAAGAACCATCGCCAAGCGATCTGGTTTTGCTTTCACACTTTGCTTTGTGAATTCATCTTCTAAGACTTGGGCTTGCACCAAACGAACTTTTGCCTTTTCAGCTGCAGAGAGTGCCGAAGAACCCAATAATTTCTTAGATTCTTGGAACGCTTCCGTTACGTCTCCGGATTCCCAAGTTTTTTGTAAGCGAGCGAGTTTGCCCTGGTTAGCGAAAGGCGCAATGCCTTTTGCGGCCAATTGACCAACAATGTTCGAATGAGAACTATCGTTACCGTAGCTCTTTTCAAACGATTCCATTTTAGACATCAAACGAATTTTTTCGTCTTCTTTTAAGGTCGGTAAAACTTCTTGATAAAGTTTACGAGCATCTGAGGGATGACCGCTCATCGCATAGAAGTCAGCCGCAAGCTCTTTGAATTTCCATTTATTAGCAGCATCCCGCTCAGCCAATTGCACAAGAACGCTAGCTGCTGGTTCGAGTTGCGCCATTTTCTCAAACGTTTGAGCGGCACTTTGTAACGCTGGAGTAGACTGCTTTGAAGCTGGATATTTTTTAGCAAACTCAAGCGCCGATTGCGCCCCACCAAATGCATCACCCGTTTTGTAATACAATTGCACCAAGTTCCAGTTGGCCTTTTCAGCCAGCTCGGATTTCGAATTGTCTTTTACGAATTGATGATACTCATGCAAGGCGTTTTTCAAATCGCCTTTTTCTTCCATCGTTTGAATCTGCAAGAAATAAGCTTGCTCGTAGAGCTTATCAAGTTTTGCGGTACGATCTGCCGCCATTGGCTTTTTCATCAGGTCTTTGGCGTACTCGCGAATACCTTTGTAGTCTTTTTTGATATTCAAAATATCTAAATAGAGATCTTGCGCTTTCAGACCTTTTTCGTCTTTCGCAAATTCTTTACCCAAACGCAAGAATGAAGGCGCGGCTTCATCGTAGCGGTTCTTTTCATATGCCAAGAACGCCATTTTGAATTCCACTTCCAAACGGTATTGACCTTTTGGATGGCTCGTTACGTATTTCTCAGCCAGTTTATGAAAGCTTTTTTCATCTTCATCTGACCACTTCTCGCCGACCGCTTTTTCTAAGCTCAAGCAAGCGGCATAGTCCGCATCGTGACCGATCTTGTCGTCGACGCCACTTGCGCTAACAGCTGCGTATTCCGCACTTGCTTGACGGTATTTTTGGCGTTTGAAGAGGAGCTCAGCATATAAGTAGTGAGCTTTTTTGTATTCTTCTGTAACTTTTTTCGAGCGCAAATAGATTTGGAAAGCTTTTTCACTCGAATCAGCAAATGTCTCGTCGTGAACGTTTTTGTTCCAGATCTTGAGCCATTTTTCAGCCAATACGAGGGAAGATCGTGATAAAGCATCACCGCAAGCTTGCGCCTGATCGGGATTGGCTTTCGCGAAATCCGAACGTGGTTCACATGCTTTTGCGAATTCTTCGAGATCTTTTACGGCCAAATCTTTTTGTTTCAAGTTGTCAGCAGCCGTCACCATTTTAGCGCGCGCTTCTGGCATCAATTTAGATTCAGGAATATGGTCGACAAACGCGCCTAAAACTTCACGCTCGTCGATGTAACGAGAGTGGCGATCATAAAGTTCCGCCATGTGCATCAACGTGCCTGGAAGATCCAGCTCGCCCGCTTGTTTGCGGAAATAAGAGTAAGCCTCTTTTGACGGATGCACTTCTTCATAGAAGATCGTCATGTCGTTAAGAGCTTCTTTGCGAAGATCCAATTTTGCATCCAAATGGTTTTTAACCACATCGTTACCGAATGCGACGACTTCTTCTAAGTTTTTAAGAGCGGCCGCACTGTCGTGCATGTTGTAACGAGTCCATGCAGCCTTATAAAGACCATATGGATACACACGCGACTCTGGGAATTTGCGAATGGCATCGAAGTGCTCAAGCGCAACTTGGAATTTCGCTTTCATAAAAGAGATCTCACCGATCGCCAAATGTGCATCTGGAACAAGCGGTGAATCTGGGAATTTGCGAATCAAATCCCAATAAAGATTTTCTGCTTCTTTATCCTGGCCTAACGCTTGACGAGCAAATGCATGGTTGAACACAACCAGATCCATTTGATTGTAGCCGGCGAATTTCTTCTGAATATATTGATAGACTTCTACAGCCTGAGTGAGGCTTGTGCGCGAAGATGCTTTGCTTACCAAGCGCGGCAGCAATTTAACAGAGGCATCACCCGACTCGCGATGAATTTCAAAGAAGCGATCGGATTTTGATTTGCGCATGTACATCTCAGCCAAGCGGAATTGCAAATCTGGCTCAAGTGGCGTGTTCTTATATTTCTTGATCAACTTCTGAACTTGATCAATCGCCTTTTGCTCAGTTGCTGAAACGAGCAACTCCGCTTTAATCGCTTTCTTTTCGTTGCCGGCTTCATCACCCGGAGCAAATTTTAAACTGTCGAGTACACCCGCTTTTGAATCTTCAGCGTGTGCACGAACAATAGCAAAGAATGCGAGTGCGCAAAGCAGGGCAAGGCGACGAGTGCTCATTACGCAGACTCCTTCAACATAGTAAGGAGTTTGTCTTTTTCAGCGCCGCTGACACTTAAGAAACGAATGCCATATTCGATTGGCGCTTCTCGTTGAGCCACGTTCTCAACATATTTTTTGCTCACGATTTCACCAACCGCGTTGAAGGCTGGATAGTTGTCGTGTGGTTTAAAGTGCAAATACAGTTTTTGACCCGGCACCATCATTGAGTTGTGCATCACAACGCCAACGCCGCCGCTTGAAATTTCAAATGCTTGCCCATGCCACCAATTGTTTTGGTCATGGATAATGAGATCGCCTTTGTGTTGGTGACGAGGATGTTTGCGCTCAGCGAACACAGTTTTTGAGGCTTTTTCTTTGCCGAATTGGCGAATCGCGGCTTCTTGAAATTCCGCGATGTCCGCGAGACGTTTCCAACCACTTAAACCTGCGTGCCAACCGTAGTCAAAATTGAAGATGACTTTGTCCTGAAGCATGCGAACCATCTCAGGATATTGAAAAGGACCGAAACGATTTTCGCCCTTGAGTACGTACCATTCGGTGATGTCGTGCTCACTTGCTTTGCCTTCAGATGATTGATCGTGTTTCATGGGGTCCTTTCCTTCGTTCTGATATCGGCCAAAGCCCGCGATAAAATGAGAGATTCTGTGCATTTGGCTCTTAACCGCAGCACTATTTTCGATTGTCAGGAAAAGCGTCTAGTCCATGACCACCCCGCGTGAAAAGACATTGGACGTTTTTTCGTAAATTGGCTAAAACCAAAGTCCTGTGACTCCGAATGAGATTTTGACCAAAGTATTGTTGGATATAAGTCAGTACAAAACTTGTGCTGCGGTTTTCGACCTCGACTCGACGCTGTTTTGCGTGAGCCCGCGAAGTCAGGCCATTTTGCATGATCTGGCTCGCGAGCCTTGGTTTGCGGAGAAATTCCCTGAAGCGGCGCCCGTGTTATCGACGGTAAAAGTTGAAACGCATGAATACGGAATCAAAGCGGCTCTTCTACGAACTGGAATGAATCCATCAGAAGAGTTGGTTCAGACCGTACGTAAATATTGGCGTTCGAAATTTTTTAGCAACTCGCATATGCGCCACGATTTGATGTACCCAGGCGCTCAGGAGTTTGTGCAACGGATTCACGACGCGGGAGCTGAGGTCTACTATCTGACTGGACGTAGCGAAGCGCTGATGCGTGAAGGCACGATGGACAATCTCAAAACTTGGAAGTTTCCAAATCTTCCATTTGAGCGAGTCATGATGAAGCCTTCGGATCTTGAGTCAGATGAGAATTTTAAAGAAATTCGTCTGCGCGAGATGAAGTCGCGTTATGAATGCATTTGGTTCTTTGAGAATGAGCCGGTTATCATTCACCAGGTTCGTAAGTCGCTTCCGGATATACGAATCGTGTTTATCGACTCAAACCATTCTGGCAAAGCCGATCCGCCAACAGACCTTCTCACAGTCCGGATGGATTTCTCACTGAAGTAGTATAAACTAAGTAGATGACGGTTTTGCCTCTGCTACTTTTTGTCATCACCGCGGTCGCCGATCAAACTGCGCGAACTGACAGCTTAGAAAGCCCTGTCGGCGTTCACACTTTTGCAACACTCAATTTTGAAGAAAAAGCGAAGTACCCTACCGACTTCACGCATTTTGATTTTGCAAATCCGAATGCACCTAAAGGCGGTACGTTCAATTTTGGCGTGAAAGATCGGGACTACGGTTCCTTCGTCGACAACGCGTCAGGAAAACTGGCTCCGGGATCATACAAACTTTATAGTTCGATGCTCACGTTCTGCTCTGACGATCCTTACACATATTACCCTTATACCGCCAAAAATTTTGAAATGGCGGATGATGGTTCTTACGTCATCTTCAATCTCAATGAAAAAGCGACCTGGAATGACCCGAGCGACGACAACTGTGATAGTAAAAAAAGTAGCCGAGTTAAACCAAAGCCTTTAACCGCAGATGATGTGGCGTTCAGCTTCGATGTTCATAAAAAGCAAGGTCGCATCGGAGCTCAAGGCCGCCTGAGTAACGTTGACTCCTACCAAGTCCTTTCTCCTCATCGGATTTTGTTTCGACTCAAAGAACCAGATAAAAATACGATTCGTGATATTGGAACCATGGCTCTCTATTCCAAAGAATATCACTCGCAACCAGGCCATGAAGCCAAACGCCTGGATCGCAATCCTCCTCCCGGCACGGGCCCTTATGTTCTTAAAAGTCAGGATAAGAGCGGCTTGAAATATAAACGCGTCTGTCATTGGTGGGGAGAAAAGATTCCTTCGCAAAACGGAACCAACAACTTTGACTACCTGAACTACAAACTTTATGGCGATGACGTGGTAACGGAGTTAGCCTTCGACAAGGGTGAAATTGACTACTTCTATGCCGGCGGAAAAAAAGAATGGCCTCCGAATCGTCATCTACTCAAAGAAAAATTGGCTTCGGGCGCAGTAACAGCACACGAAATCAATTTCCTTGGCACGAAGACAGTTCAGACAATTGAAATCAACAACCAAAACCCAGCCTTGCAAGACCGACATGTACGACGAGCGCTCTCGGATTTGTACGAAGTCGAATACATTACTCAGAGTCTCTCACACGGAAACATTGCAGAGAAATCTTACTTCGCTGAGATTAAAGGTGGCGTGGGAAGTGACGAAGATATTCACAAACTTCTGCTGGAGATGAAACGCGCGCACCAGGACTCGTTCCCCGATGAAGCCCTTAAGAAGACAAAGGACTTCGATTCACACGACAAAGACTACTATGGAATTTGGCGGCAGAGGCAGAAATCGGCGTTCGATGAAATGCAGAAAGCCGGATGGAAATTTCAATCTGACCCCGACGACCCATCAAAGAAAGTTTGGATGAAAGATGGTGAAAAATTTCCGTCGCTGCGTTTCCCTTCAGAAAGGGCCAATGACGATCAGATCTACGTCAGTCGATTGAAGCAATTTGGTTTTGAAGTTGAGAACAAGCAAATCGGTCCGAACATGATTCAAAAACTCGAAGAATCAAAAACTTATGATCTGATTAACTCAGACGTCTTTCACACGGATGTTCCAGGCTCCGAGCTAATAAGTCGGTGGCATTCACGTTATGCCGACATTTCTGGATCTAACAACACGAGCGCGACAAAGAGTCCTGTGATAGATGACCTCGCCAATCGGGTTGTCAATGCGAAGTCACCGGAGGAAAGAAAAACGGCGATCGGCGCATTTGATCGAGTCCTGCAAGCGGAGACGCCCGAAATTCTTACTTATCGGCCAGATGGCGCACGCCTGCTCATTCAAAATCATTTTTGCCGAAACTTTCCACTCCCGGAGCACGGCAACTCTAATCTTTGGGGTATCACATCAGAGGCGTGGTGGGATCAGAGCGTAGACAGGAATTGTTCTAAATAATCTTTAGTTTCCGGAGCCGTGGGACAGCAAGCGCAACCGAGGCCGCGATCAACGAATGCGTGAATACACCTGAATCCAATTTTTCAACCAACTCCGAAACAGGAAAAGTTTTGACCGTCAGATCTTCGAATGGATCAAGCTCTTGCTCCGCCACCTTTTTGCAGTCGAGCGCAATGAAAGTGTGCATGCGATTGTTTTGTAGTGCTGGATTTGGATAATGATAGCCGCAGTAAATCCAATTGTCTGATGCGTATCCCGTTTCTTCGATCAACTCGCGTGCACCTGCCGCTTGCGGTTCTTCATTTTTGCGTGGGTCCATGCCACCGCCCGGAATTTCTAAATGCACGAGATCGGAACCATGGCGAAATTGTTCCACCGCGATTACTTCTCCACCGCCGGTGATCGGAAGCACGTTCACCCAATCCGCAAACTCGATGACGTAGTAATGGGGCATGACTCGCCCATCAGGGAGTTCACACATGTCATCGCGTAAACGAAAAAAGCCGAGTTTGATCAATTCTTTGGAATTTAAGACTTTCCACTTCATATAATATTTAGTCGCTCGCTGGGGCGACCTCCTTAGGTGTCTTAGCGGGTTGACGGCCATTTGTAAAAGTGATTGAAACAAACATGCTTTACGTCATCGCCACCCCTATCGGTGTTACAACTGACATCTCTCTGCGCGCTGTTGAGGTGCTCAAGACCTGCACGGCCGTGATTGGCGAAGAACACAAGAACACTTCCAAATTCCTTAAGTTCTCTGGTGTTGAGCAAAAAGAGATTTACATTCTCAACGAGCATTCAAGACCGGGCGATCTCAATGAATTGGTGGAATTGGCAAAGAACGAAACTGTGGCCCTCGTCAGCGATTGCGGGACACCTGGCTTTTGTGATCCGGGCGCTGATTTGGTTCGGCTGTGTCGGCAAAAAAATATTCGCGTGCAAAGTATTCCTGGGCCTTCGAGTCTGACTTCTTTTTTGAGTGTCTGCGGTCATCGTCTTGATCAGTTTTTCTTTCGCGGTTTTTTGCCGGCCGAAAACAAAGAGCGTTCACGTGAATTAGAGAAGTTAAAATCGTCTCGTGTCCCGACGATTGTTCTTGATACACCTTATCGTCTCAAAAAAATCCTGGAAGATTGGAAAGCGCTTTCGCCAAATCAAAAACTCGTTCTCGGAATGGAGCTCTCCACTGACAACGAAATGATTCTGGAAGGCACGGCTGAGACATTGCTAAAAAAATTAGCAATCGAAAAAGCAGAATTTGTTTTGTTGATACTACCTTGAGACGTTTCAAATAAATATTTTTTGTTCGCCTTATGGTTTCCAAAACTTTCCGCCGATAAAAAGTACGGCAATTCTGCCAATTCTTTTTCCTACGGAGGAAAAATGACTTCAAAAGCATACAAATGCGGACCGTTTACTGCAAAAGCCTACAAAAAAGCAGTTGGCAAAGGTTATGAAGTGGGAATCACGCTGGCCGGCCAATCAGTTTTTGTTGGCAACTTCATTCACGCCAAAGAAGCCAATGCATGGTGGGCGAAAATGAATCTTGAAGTCCGCAAGTTCGGCAACAAATATCATCTTGGCAAAAAGACGCCACAGACCTGGTTTGCGAAATTCATGTCGAACTATATGTATAAAGCGTACTACGCGCATCTCGATACACAGTTCACAAAATACAATCGTGGCTTCGCACAAGCCGTACGCCGTGACGAGAAAAAATTCTCGGCGATCAAAAAAACCTATGCTCGCAACGCTCACCACATGAGCGCCCGCAGAGCCGCTTAATTTTTGATTTAAATTTTTTAGGACTTGAAGGCGAGCCGAAAGCTCGCCTTTTTTATATTAACGAACGTTTTTTGGCAGGTCTCGTCCGATGCACGACGGAATCGAAAGATCCACGCCCTCTTTAGGAACCGACGGACTCGCGATTTGTTTTCCGGTGTTAGGATTTGTCCAATGGCAGTCGGCATCCGTGAATTTCACGACGTTGTCCGATAATTTTAGCGAACACCACATGATGTATTCGCGATAATCCTTTACGATACCTACGATCGAAATATTTCTGGTTTTATCGTCGTTCCAATATAAATTTTTAAGTTCGTCCAACTCACTATAGTGCACATTGTAGACATCGATATCTGCGACAGAGAGGGCCTTCTTAAGACCGGCGGTCAGATCATTCTTGATACACGAAAGGCGTCTGTCATCATATCGGTAGTTTGGACCATATGCCCCGCCCATACCAGCAGGAGCGTAAGATGAATGAGCAGCAAAAGCATTCGCGCCATGAATAACGAGTGCAATAAGAACCAGTAACGACTTCATAAATCTCCTTCACAGAAAACGTACAATAGGCAAACGAGTGTGAAAAAAGAACAGCTGTTCTCACACTCATTATCGATTCATTGATTTGTCTTTTAGAATTGCAACGTACGTTCCACTTATTTGCGGAAGAAGCCGAGATAGAAGTAGCGCTCGAGGCCGCCGTGATAGCGGGACCATTTTTGATCGGCTGGCAACTGACTGGCTTCGTTTGCCATGAATTGCGAGATCGTGTTCATTTTGCTGTCGAGATCATCAATCATCGCAACGACTATTGCCTCTGGGAACATTGGGAGTTTTGGTGAACCGTATTCGAGTTTGCCGTGATGACTTAGAACGATGTGTTTCAAGGCATCTTTTAAATCGGCTGGAAAGCCTGGCATTTCGCGAGTCTTCTCATCGATCATTTCGCACGCGATTGCCATGTGGCCAACGAGACGGCCGCGATCGGAATAATGAATGCCCGATTCGAAACTGAGTTCATAAATTTTGCCGATGTCGTGAAAGATCGCGCCGAAGACCAAAAGATCACGCTTCAAAAACGGATAATGCTTCGCGAGGGATTCCATCACATCCACGATCGACATGATGTGCTCAAGCAAACCACCCAAATAAGCATGGTGAATGCTTTTTGCCGCCGGCGCCTTTGTCAGCAACGTTGTGACTTCGGGATCGCCAATCACTTTCTCTAGTAGGCCTTTGACCCATGGATCTTGCAGTGAACCAATCGTCTTCATCAAGCGATCACGCAATTCATCGAGATTACCAGCCGCCGACCGAATCAAATCCGAAATCTGAAATTCATCAGCTGATGCTTTTTGAACATCTTGGCCGATGAGCTGCAAACGGCCCTGAAAACTTTGAACAAATCCTTTTATTTTTACGAAGTCGCCCGCTTGGAAGAGCGGCGCCATCTCATCGACGCGCTCAAAAACGCGCGCGTTAATCGTGCCTGTCGCATCTGACAGCTGTAAGCTCATGTACGCTTTGCCATTGCGATCCATGCCGAGCGATTTGTCGGTGACATGAAAGAAGGTCTGAAAGTGTTCTTTTTCTTTCAGATCGCGGATGAACTTTTTGGTCGCGTTCATAAAACCTCAGGGAGCGGACAATCCCATTTGGTATAACGAGAATCCAAAAACGTCACACTGGCAAGTTGCAGTGCCTCAGGAAGGTAGCTAACCAAAATAAACGTCCCGCGCACGACGGAAACGTACCGTTGATCTGCGGTGTAAAGATCAAATCCGCTCTTTTTCATCTGTTTATTGAAGTACGACGTGATGTCCATGTATTTG
>Ga0105239_10005560_pt1 | contig 14739 bp, 15 predicted proteins | sample KBSC44metaG_FD_92761 | JGI IMG/M metagenome (GOLD analysis project Ga0105239, IMG submission 92761) | Corn rhizosphere microbial communities from Kellogg Biological Station, Michigan, USA - KBS C4-4 metaG | ecosystem: Host-associated > Plants > Roots > Rhizosphere > Soil | place: Michigan, USA... | reverse complement strand
CGACTGCATTTTTATAAAATTTTGCAGCGCTCCGTAGTAATTTCCTAAGTGCAGATTTCCGGTTGAACGGATGCCACTAACAACAGTTTCCATAGGTTGCGAAAGTAAGGAATTTTTCTATTTTTGATGCTGATGAAAATGATATTGAAAAAAGTGCATATCTACCTGTATGTGCTCAGTGTGGCATTATCTTATTTTATATTCTGGCCGTTTTTTTACTATTGCTCGCGAAAACCGGAGCGTTACAGGAGCCTGAACCGCTTGCGAAGGTTCTGGGGCTTAATCAGTTCGACCGCCGTTGGCTTCTTTTACCGCTTTGAGTTTGAAGAGCCCGTTGACTGGAGCAAAACCTATATTGTATGTGCCAATCATACCTCTAACCTGGATATTGCAGCCATGTGCTCATTGGTAAATAATAATTGCAGCTTTATGGGTAAACAAGAGCTGGAAGATGGCCTGGTGACTGGTTTGTTCTTCCGTTCGGTCGATATCCCGGTGAACCGGGAAAGTAAAATGTCATCATTCCGGGCATTTAAAAAGGCGGCCGAAAAATTACAGAGCGGCATAACCATGATCATTTTCCCCGAAGGCAAAATAGCCGATGACTACCCACCGCAATTACAAGAGTTTAAAAACGGGCCTTTCCGACTGGCCATTGAGCTGAGAATACCTATTATCCCGGTAAGTTCATCCAATACCTGGCAAATGCTTTGGGATACCGGACTGCAATACGGCAGTAAACCAGGTGTTTGCGATTTTTATGTGCATAAACCCATCGATACCACCAACCTAACTGTTGATGATGCCGACATGCTGCGCGACAGGGTTTATGACATGATGAAACAGAAACTTAACGAGCAACAACAGTTAGTGATGGTTTAGCCTGCAGTGATTGAGTATTTTTTCTAATTTTGGTCGCCATGAAATTAGCATTAAAAAGGATACACACTCATTTTTACAAGTATAGTGTAGGGTTCTTTTTTATACTTTTCTGGCCGGTGCTATTCTTGCTTTCCAAAAAGCCCGGACTTTACCGGTATATCAATAAACTCAGGCAGTTTATCGCTTTTATCAGCTCAGCATCATCAGGTATATTTTACCGGGCTACTTTTGAGGAGCCTATCGACTGGAGTCGCACCTATGTGATATGTCCTAATCATACCTCCAACCTGGATGTATCTGCTATTAGTGTGCACTTGCGCAATAACCATTGTTTTATGGGCAAAGAGGAACTGCGAAGCCATTTTATACTGAGATTTTTTTTTAACACTATTGATATCACCGTTAACCGGGATAGCAAAATGTCATCTTTCCGGGCCTTTAAAATGGCTTCGGAAAAATTGAAGGATGGTGTAAGTGTGGTGATATTTCCCGAAGGCACTATCCCGGATGATCATCCGCCTGCTTTACATCCATTTAAGAATGGCCCTTTCAGATTGGCCATTGAAATGAAGGTTCCGATTATCCCCATTACCTCACTGGATACCTGGAAAGTACTATGGGATACCGGTAAAGAATTTGGCAGCAGACCCGGAATTTGTGATATATTTGTACATAAACCCATTGAAACGGCCCATTTAACTTTAGATGATGCTGACGCGCTGCGCGATGAGGTTTACGATATTATTAAACAAAAATTGCTACAGGCATGACCATTGATAAAGAAACAGTTGAAAAAGTTGCCCACCTGGCCCGTTTAGAACTTAATGAAACAGAAAAACAGGAAATGATTAAGGATATGAGTAAGATTCTTGACTTTATGGCAAAACTGAATGAACTGGATACAACCGGCGTGGAGCCCCTGGTTTACATGACCGGCGATGCCAATGTTTTGCGTGATGATGTGGTAAAACAAAGGATAACTCACGAGGAAGCGCTGCAAAATGCCCCCAAACACGACGAAAACTACTTCCTGGTTGCCAAAGTGATCGAGAAGTAAATTCAAAAGTCAAAATTAAAAAGTCAAAACCCGCTTATTCATTTTTGAATTTTGACTTTTTAATTTTGAATTATTGTAACATTCAGAAGCGTATCTTAGTCCAAACGAAAAATATATATGGAGCCATTGAATACTGACAAACCATTAATTACCATTAAAGATATCGGGCGTAAGTACGTGATCGGCTCCGAAGTGATTCACGCGCTTAAATCAGTTACGCTGAATATTAATAAAGGTGAGTTTGTAGCATTGATGGGCCCATCAGGTTCTGGTAAATCAACCTTAATGAATATCCTGGGCTGCCTGGATACCCCATCAAAAGGCGAATATATTTTGAATGGTATTAATGTAAGCCACATGACCGATAATGAACTGGCCGAAGTGCGTAACTCCGAGATCGGTTTCGTTTTCCAGACATTTAACTTGCTGCCCCGTAATACCGCGCTTGATAATGTGGCATTACCCTTAATTTATGCCGGCATTAACAAAGAAAACCGTACAGAGCGGGCTACCAACGCCCTTAAAAATGTGGGTTTAGGTAATCGTATTGATCATAAACCAAACGAGTTATCAGGCGGTCAGCGCCAGCGTGTGGCCGTGGCGCGTGCGTTGATCAATAACCCATCTATTATATTGGCCGATGAGCCTACAGGTAACCTCGATACCAAAACATCCATTGAAATAATGGGGCTGATAGAAGATATCCACGCCAAAGGCAATACCATCATCTTAGTAACACACGAAGAAGATATCGCCCTGCACGCTCATCGTATTGTACGTATGCGCGATGGTTTGATTGAAAAGGATTACGCCAATACCGAGATCCAAACCGTAAACCGCAAGGTAGAGGAGGTGTAAAAAATACAGGACTTTTAGAGTCAGGAATCAAGAGAAAAAAACTATTCATAGAAAATGAAGCATTATATTCTTTTTATCCTGGCTGTTATAGCCGTCAACCGCTCATTTGCCCAAACCAGTAATATTACCCAGCCCGAGCCTATTGCGTTGCCCGTATATAAGTCAAACGTAGGGAAAGTAATCTTTCTGGCCGATACGATTGCTTTAAAATGGTTAAAACAAACCGATTTGCTGAGCAGGTTTGAAGAAAAACCTCAAAATAATCTGTATATGAGGTTTTTTATAGCTAATTCCTTAACCAACTATCAGCATCAGCTTAACCCTTCTTTAAGCGTTGAGGATTTAAATAAAGGAAATTTCCAGTTTACTTTTTATGTCGATGGTAAGCAGATATACCAGGAAAATTTGAACAAAGGGGCCAATTTACCTGTTACTAAAAATACCAAAACCACTATAAGTGTACCATTGATCAGTAATCGTAACGAAGACTCCTGGGGAAGGGGCCTTTGGTACCGTTTTACAGCCAGGGGCGGCGATGACGCACTTGTAACCGGTGAGCATTTATTGAAAATAGAGCTTCGACCGTATATCAACATTCCGGATTTGAGGGTTGGTGAAATAATTGCCAGCGGAGAGCTTCAGTTTTTTGTGCCACCCGCCGACGTGAAAGCCATTCAGATACAGGCTATAAAACCCAATAGTGGCTGGCCGGTTTCCAATGATTCAGTTGATCAAAATAAGATCATGGAAATGAATGGTTTAATAGCTCAAAACAAGCTGAAAGATATTACCAGTATCGTGGTGATCAAAAACGGAAAATTATTGATCGAAGAATATTTTAATGGCAGCTCGCGCGATTCATTGCATGATCCACGTTCGGTGGGCAAAACTTTCGCCTCGGCCATGCTGGGCATCGCCATTCATGACGGATTTATTAAAAGTGAAAACCAAACCCTAAAAGATTTTTACGACCTCAAAAAGTTTAACAACTACTCACCTAGGAAAGAAGGTATTACGCTGAAAAACTTGTTGACCATGAGCTCCATATTTGATGGGGATGATAACGATAGCGATTCGCCCGGGAACGAGGAAAATATGTATCCTACGCCTGATTGGGCAAAATTTACGCTTGATCTTCGGGTAGATAGCACCAAAACCGGGGGTAAACAGTGGAACTATTTTACGGCCGGAGCTATGCTTCTGGGCGATATTGTCAATAAGTCTGTCCCGAGAGGTTTAGAAAAATACACGGATGAAAAATTGTTTAAACCTTTGGGCATAACCAAATATCAATGGCCGTATTCTCCGCAACACGTTCCAAGTACTGCCGGTGGATTGCAGATGCGTTCATTGGATTATGCCAAGTTCGGTCAGCTATACAAAAACAATGGCGCATGGAACGGCAAGCAGATCATCCCTGAAAGCTGGGTAAAACAATCTTTTACCAAGTATCTTACCCTGCCAAAAGATGTGGTAGGCGAGGGATATTATGGCTATCTGTTCTGGAACAAGACTTACACGGTGAATAATAAATTGTACGAAACCTTTTATTGCTCGGGTAATGGGGGTAACAAAATATTTGTTTTTACCGATGTGCCATTGGTGGTGATTGTTACGGCTACAGCTTATAACAGGCCCTATGCACACCCACAAGTTGATAAAATAATGCAGCAATATATTTTACCGGCGGTGTTGAAGTAGGTTAACTAGAGGGTTAGAATTTCAAAATAACATTGCTTTTAAACTACTTAGCTTCCTGCCGTTTTAATTTGCCTGCATCAACCCACCACCAGAACCATTTACCTCCGGATGCCTGTGTTGGGTTAAAATTTGCTACATCAAAGCTTCCGCTGCCTGTTGCGGTCCCCTGTACTTCATAAACCTGGATAGCCTGGTGGTTATTGTCCCAGGTTAAAGGCTTTCCCGGTTCGCATGTTTCGGGTGGCTTTTGGTTATTTGTAAGTAAAAAATAGGCCTTGCTGGTACCTATCACTATGGCATGACCGTTTTCGTCAACGCAAACCGCGGTATGCTCATCAGCCGCTATGCCGTTAGCAAATAAGTGCCAGTCTTTAACAATACGGCTTAAAAAGGCCACATGTCGACCTTGCCTGTCACGGGTAATGTAGTGTTGATCAGTAATTACCGATTGGAGGAAGGGGGCATGTAGCAAATCGTCATGATATAATTTTACCAGCGGATTGTACGGATTGGCCAGGGCCTGTTCGGCGGTAACGCTGGCATTTTCGCCGCTGTAATAAATACCGCCCATAATGGCACAGCCCGCACTGGTACCGCCAACAGGTGCATGTTTTACATTGAGCAGGTAATTGATGGCATCCATGGTTTTGGTGCCGCGCCAAAAGTTCATGTAGTTGGATTGGTCGCCACCGGAGATAAAAAGCATTTCGGCATTACGGATGATATAGGCAACCGTATCATTATTGGCCAAAGCCTTTGAATCAATTTTAAGGGTCTCCACCGAATTTACCTTGCTCAGCCCATTAATATAGGGGTTGTAGCCATCTTTACCCGATGCCCGGATGATCACCACGTCGCCACCGCCGCTGCGGTCTATCATCCATTTAAAAGCCTCGTCTACATCCCTGCCGCCACCTATCATCACTAGACCGGCTTTAACCGGGGTATTTACATTGGCAGTATCGCCAATAATACCTATGGATGCCGGGCGACCCGGAGTATGTTTATCTTTTTTAACCGTATCAGGCAAAGCAGCAGCCCATGTTGTAAGACTAAAGCTTAACAAGGCAATTATGGAAAGAAAGCAGCGCATGTGTAAATATACGCCTAATATTTATACGGCTCCATTTTACCGCATGAGCAGGCGCAATTGGCATCAGTGATACCCAATTTCTTTAAAAAGAATTGATAGAAGCCAATACGATCATTCATACTGTACATGTTTTCGCCTTTGTTGCATTCTACTTCACCGTTCACAATATTGATGGTCATACCAAAGCCGGGTGTGCGACCTTTGGCTTTATCAATAGCGCTAGGCTGCCACTTGCCGGTCATGACATCATGTGCCGATGGTTTATGTGTTTCGGGGGTCATCCAGAAATAAATAGCGGCTTTAAAAGCTACTACCGGATCAGTCTCCACCATATCAGGATTGTTCAATAAAGTTTTAGCATCACCAAATATACAGGTAGAGGCCAGGCCATAGTTGCCGTTATAGCTTAACTGCATAGGACCGCGGCCATAATACTTTTTGCCTGCCACCGGTGGGTATTCATCACTCTCGGCTATATAACTTAAAGAGGTATTGCTTTCATGTATCAGCATCAGTCCGTCGGTATAGGTAGCATTTACACCGTGACGGGTTTCATGGGCTATATGCGCAAAAAAGGCGGCAAGCTCTTTTTTATTGACTTCGGTACTAAATTGGGTCCCGAAGTTGCCATAATCTACTGTAAACGTGCTGTCGGGTTTCTTTTTGGCCCATTCCTCGTTCCAGTCGCCATCCTGTCTTACGGTACTTGTTTTGCCCGTGCTTTTATCTGTACGTATATATTGATATACGGAGGTGGCCCTGCGGGTAACTTTTATTTTTATCTCCCCTAATTCGTTAGCCGCTTTTATAAAAGCCGCATAACTATAAAATTTATCGCGTTGCGGAAAAAGCTCATTGAATTGTTGCTCGCTGATGAGTGTAGATATAGATGCCGTTTTTTGAGAAGCGGTTGTTGCCGTTGCCGGTGCTTTGGAACTATTACTGTTGCCACAGCTAAAAGCCGAGACTACTAATGTGGCAAAGGGTATAATGACGAATTTTGATGATATGATCGATCTCATAGTGTTTGTTTTAAGAAGAATCAAGAAGTAAGAGTCAAGAACCAAGAGAATATTTAGTAACGAAATTAATTTTTCCTTAGTCTTGATTCCTGACTCTTATATCTTGACTCTCATTTTATGCAAGTTTAAGCCTATCATTTAAAAATTTACACTTTATTAGCAAAAATTATACTACAAGTGGTATCAATCCAAAATATATACACGTATATTGAACTTAAAGGATAATGCTGCCGGATAAAATATGAAGATATATACTAAAACAGGCGATAAGGGGTTTACATCATTAATAGGAGGAACCCGGGTAGCCAAGCACCATATACGGATTGAGAGTTATGGAACTGTAGACGAGCTGAATTCCTATATCGGCCTCATTCGCGATCAGGATATTACTGATCATGATAAGGACATATTGAAGCAGATACAGGACAGATTGTTTACTATAGGCTCCTCATTAGCGGCCGATCCGGAAAGATCAAAAATGGTAATACCCGACCTGTACATGACCGATGTAGAGCTACTGGAGCAGGAAATGGATACGATGAACGAAAAATTGCCTGAATTACGTCATTTTATTTTGCCGGGCGGAAATAATACCATTTCGTTTTGCCATATTGCAAGATGTATTTGCCGACGGGCCGAAAGGATAACCGTTCATTTAGCCGAAGAAAGCCCGGTTGACGAAAAAGTGAACATTTATCTGAACAGATTGAGCGATTACCTGTTCACTTTAGCACGTAAAATTGCAAATGAGCATAAAATACCTGAAAATCAATGGATACCCCGCATATGAAAAATGTGAAAAAAAATGTTGATTTTCCAATTGAAAATATTATACTTTTGCGAAAAAGTTAATTTACTGAATTAAATATAAATAGAGAAACATGTATTGGACACTTGAACTAGCATCTCACCTTGAAGATGCGCCCTGGCCCGCAACAAAGGATGAATTAATTGATTATGCTATCCGTTCAGGAGCTCCTGTTGAGGTTATTGAAAACCTGCAGGCGCTGGAAGACGATGGTGAACCGTATGAAAATATCGAAGAAATATGGCCGGATTACCCGACAAAAGACGATTTCTTTTTTAACGAAGACGAATATTAACAGCATTAAAAGCCCTCTTATGGAGGGTTTTTTTATGAACTCTGCTTTTTGGAATGATTTTAGTAATATGCCTTTCATATTTATCACTTAAAACATATCAAAAATGAGAGGTTTATTGTACATTATCGCCGTTATCCTGGTAATAGGATGGATATTTGGGTTTTTCTTTGGTCACGCTACCGGACTGATCCACATTTTATTGGTTATAGCTATTATCGCTGTACTTTTAGGAATTATCCGCAGGGCATAGCAATTACCTGCTCATGCAATTAAAAATTTTAAGCCAATGGCCCAAGGCCGTTGGCTTTTTTGTTTAAAAGTAGTTCGGCTATGGCTATGTCTTCTGGAAAAGTGATCTTGATGTTTTGATGGCTGCCTTCGGCAAGATGTATCTCAACGCCATCCTGTTCAACCACGCTGGCATCGTCGGTAAAATGTTCGCTATAGGGTTGTTTATAGGCTTTTTTTAATAAGCTTACTTTAAAAGTTTGCGGTGTTTGTATCAGGTAGATCTGATCTCTTAATAAGCTTATAGACCTGTCATTGATCAACTGCCTTACCGAATCGCGGCTTTTAACGGCTGTAACCGCATTGCCATGTTTTTGGGCGTATTGGTATGATGTTTCGATAATATGACTGCTGGTAAGCGGTCGTACGGCATCGTGAATGGCCACCAAAGTGCTATCATCAGCCAATATCTGATCAAGTCCGTTCTTTACAGAATGAAAACGGGTTTCGCCGCCTGTAACCAGAGTGTGAGGCGTATCAAATTGATGGGTGAGGCAAAGCTCTTTCCAATAATCATGGTAAGCCGCAGGTAAAACTAAAATAATGTCAGGTTTTATGGTTGATTGAGTGAAAGCCTGTATAGTATGCATCAGAACAGGTAAGCCATTAAGCAGTAGAAATTGCTTAGGAACCGCCGATTGCATCCTGGTGCCGGTACCACCTGCTACTATAATGGCGTAGTGTTTTTGGGGTGTGGGATATGCGATTTGAGATGTGAGATTTTGATCGTCCATAAAATATTCCCAAATCTAAAGCAAAAAAAATGAGATACAAGAAAGTCTCGTATCTCAAATCTTATATCTAAAGTTTAAACTTAGATGATCAGCATGGCATCGCCATAGCTGTAAAAACGATATTTTTCTTTAACCGCAACTTCATAGGCGTTCATCACATAATCATAGCCACCAAATGCTGATACCATCATCAACAGGGTCGACTCTGGTGTGTGGAAGTTGGTGATCATGCTGTTGGCAATGCTGAAATCATATGGCGGGAAAATGAATTTGCTTGTCCAGTCGTTAGCAGCTTTCAACGTTTTACCAGCAGATACAGCTGATTCAATGGCACGCATAGAAGTAGTACCTACTGCACAGATGCGTTTTTTACGCTCAATACCACGGTTTACGATATCGGCTTGTTTTTGCTCAATGATAAATTGCTCTGAGTCCATTTTGTGCTTGGTCAGGTCCTCCACCTCAACCGGGCGGAAAGTCCCTAAACCTACATGTAGGGTAACTTCGGCAAAATCAACACCTTTTAATTCCAGGCGTTTCATGAGCTCGCGACTAAAGTGCAGGCCGGCAGTTGGAGCGGCAACAGCACCTTCGTGCTTGGCAAAAATGGTTTGGTAACGCTCTTTATCTTCGGCGGTGGCTTTACGTTTGATGTATTTTGGCAGTGGTGTTTCGCCCAGGATCTCCACGTTTCTGCGGAATTCTTCGTCGGTACCATCAAATAAGAAACGGATAGTACGACCACGTGAGGTTGTGTTATCCACAACTTCGGCAATCAATAGATCATCATCACCAAAATATAATTTGTTACCTACACGTATTTTACGGGCCGGATCAACCAGCACATCCCATAAACGCAGTTCTTTATTGAGTTCGCGTAATAAGAAGACTTCAATTGTAGCGCCTGTTTTTTCTTTATTACCATACAAACGTGCAGGAAATACTTTGGTATTATTCAGGATCATGACATCCTGATCATCAAAATAATCCAGTACATCTTTAAATATTTTATGCTCAATTTTTCCTGAATCTTTGTGTAAAACCATTAAACGGGCTTCGTCGCGGGTGGCAGAGGGATTGTGTGCTACTAATGATTCGGGTAAATTGAATTTGAATTGAGATAATTTCATGCTTGTAATTATGAATTTTCAGGGCGCAAATGTATGAATTTTTTTTGTTAATGTCACCGATTTTTTTATGAACAACATGGTTTGGATATTATTCAGTTTATATATAAAAAGAATGTAACTTAACAGCTGTAATATCGTCTAAAAAACGAAATATTCCATACTGGTATATTTTTACAAAATATTCTGCTGCCATAGCTTGTAAACCTGTGTGGTAGAATGATTAACCATCGAGATCAAAATAAGTTGTATGCTATTTTTAAAACTTTTCAGAGAAAGCTTTTTGTTCGCTTATGATGCGCTAAGACAAAATAAACTGCGCACCATGCTTTCTTTGCTTGGGGTAACAATAGGCATATTTACGATCATCGCGGTTTTTTCGGCTGTGGATACCCTGCGTAATAACCTGCAAAAGAGCGTTGACAAGTTGGGTAATAACAGTATTTATGTTCAAAAATGGCCCTGGGTTGGGGGCAGCGATTTTCCCTGGTGGAAATATTTACAGCGCCCGGTACCCAAATTGCGCAATTTTGATGAGTTGCAGCGCCGCAGCCAAACCGCCGAAGCTTTATCATACGAAATATCCATAGATAACCGCACCATTAAGTATAAGAGCAACACGGTTGAAGGCGCCCAGATAGATGCAGCTTCGAAAGATCATGATAAAACCTGGAACTTTGATTTTGCGAACGGCAGATATTTTACCGAAATGGAATCAAAAACAGGTGCGCCAGTAGTTAATATAGGTTTTGATATAGCCGAAAACCTGTTTCCAGCGGGCGATGCCGTGGGTAAGCAGATCAAAGTACTGAACCGTTATGTGACGGTGGTAGGTGTGTTTTCAAAACAAGGGAAAGACATGCTGGGTATATCAACAGATAAAGAAGTTTTATTGCCCCTTAATTTTGCTCACAATTTGATTGATGTTCAAAATGAAAAATATAACCCGCAAATTATCGTAAGGGGTAAAACAGGTATTCCGGTTGATGATGTGGAGAGTGAGCTGAGAGGTTTGATGCGTTCCATCATGAGCTTGCGGCCCGGACAGGAAGACAACTTTTCACTGAACCGCACCACGATGCTTACCAACGCCCTGGACGATCTTTTTAGCATCGTTAATAAAGGCGGTTTTATTATCGGTTTGTTCTCGATGCTGGTGGGTGGTTTTGGTATAGCTAACATCATGTTTGTATCGGTAAAAGAACGTACCAATATTATAGGTATCCAGAAGTCATTGGGTGCTAAAAATTATTTCATTCTGCTTCAATTTTTGATCGAATCCATTGTGCTTTGCTTGTTGGGTGGTTTGGTTGGGCTTTTACTGGTATATTTTTCAACCTTCGGGGTCAAAGCCCTGTTTGATGTGCAAGTGGTACTTGATATCAATAATATTATAAAAGGCTTAGGCTTTTCTTTGGGAATAGGTGTAATTTCGGGCATTATTCCGGCGTATTCCGCTTCAAGGCTTGATCCTGTGGAAGCCATACGCACAAATTAATACTGATATGAAGATTAATTTTTTTAATAGCGCCCTATTTGCAGGCCTCATTATGGCCGTAGCCGCATGTAAACAAACCAACAAGCCGGCAGAAGTAACAGCAACTAAATCAGATAGTACTAAAACTATCATAGCCAAAGTAGCTGACACCTCCAATACAGCCGATGTATTTAATAATTATATAGGCCTCAAAAATCAATTCCTGAGATCGAACATTAAGGGTATTAAAAGTACCGCTGCCATGTTGGAGGGTAAACTGGCAGGTATTAAAGGCTGTAGCGAAACAGCTACACTGGCCCATCAAATAGCAACAAGCGATGATATTAAAGCACAGCGCGACGCGTTTTTGATATTGAGTAAAGATGTCATCGGCCTTATAAAAGGTGCCAAATTTAAATCGGCTCCTATATATGTTGATTTTTGCCCTATGGCTGATGGTGGTAAAGGCGGCTATTGGCTATCGGTAAATAAAGCCATCGAAAATCCATACTTCCCCGAGCACATGAAAACCTGTGGACAGGTTAAAGAGCAGATCAATTAAACCGGCAGGTTTTTTATTGATGTGTCCCCGCTTTGTAAATAATGTTTTTTTAACGAATAATTGATGTCTTGTAATTAGCAAAACTGGGTTTAATTAATAGATTTGCACATAAAATTTACAAAACAGTAAATGATCTGGAGGGTTATAATACACAGATTTAATTACATTTGTTACAACAATTATATTCTATGTCGGATACAGCACAACTAAAGATTGGTGATAAAACATTTGACCTCCCGGTGATTGAGGGTACAGAAGGTGAAAAAGCTATTGATATTTCAAAACTCCGGGATCAAAGCGGTTACGTAACGCTGGATATCGGCTATAAAAATACAGGTGCTACCAAAAGTGCCATCACTTTTTTAGATGGAGAAAAAGGTATATTAAAATATCGTGGTTATCCAATTGAGCAACTGGCCGAGAATGCCAGTTTCATTGAAGTAGCATACCTGCTTATTTACGGCGAATTGCCAAGTGAACAACAGCTTACCGATTTTCAATACCAGATAAGCCGCCACACGCTGGTTCATGAGGATATGAAGAAGTTTTTTGATGGTTTTCCGTCAAAATCTCATCCAATGGGTCAGCTGTCATCACTGATTGGCGCTTTGGCTGCTTTCAACCCCGAATCATTAAAGCAAGGTCTTTCAACAGAAGAGGTTAACCTGGAGATCATAAAACTGCTGGCTAAAATGAGCACGGTAGTGTCATGGATCTACAAAAAATCATTAGGTCACCCGGTTGTATATCCTCAAAATAAATTCGACTATGTAACCAACTTCTTGTACATGACCTTTGCCGAACGTACAGAAGATTATAAAGTTGATAGGGTTGTAGTTGATGTAATGAATAAATTACTGATACTTCATGCAGATCACGAGCAAAACTGCTCAACTTCCACAGTACGCATAGTTGGTTCATCCGACGCTAACTTATATGCTTCAATTTCTGCAGGTATATCTGCTTTATGGGGCCCACTGCATGGTGGTGCTAACCAGGCGGTTATCGAGATGTTGGAGAAGATCAAGAACGATGGCGGCGATACCGATAAATGGATTGCCAAAGCAAAAGATAAAAACGATCCGTTCCGCCTGATGGGATTTGGTCATCGTGTGTACAAGAACTTTGATCCACGCGCCAAGATCATCAAGAAGGCTTGCGACGATATATTAGAGAAGTTAGGTATTAATGACGAGGTACTGGAAATAGCCAAAAAGCTGGAAGAAGTAGCCCTGAAAGATCCATACTTTGTAGAGCGTAAATTATACCCTAACGTTGACTTTTACTCAGGTATCATTTACCGTGCATTAGGTTTCCCAACCGAAATGTTCACTGTACTGTTTGCCCTGGGGCGTTTACCGGGATGGATAGCGCAATGGAAAGAAATGAAAGAGAACAAAGAACCTATCGGTCGCCCGCGCCAGATCTATACCGGCGATACTGATAAGGAATATGTTGATGTAAAAAAGAGATAGTATTTGGGGTTCATGGATCATAGTTGATGGTTCATGGCATATTCTTACTTAAAAAAATAGCGATGATTTGGTCATCGCTATTTTTTTAATAGCTGCAGACTATGAACTATGAACCATCAACCATGAACCAATGACCATAGAGGAAATATTAAAACAGTACTGGAACCACGATAGTTTCCGGCCCATGCAGGCCGAGATCATCAAATCTGTTTTATTAGGTCGCGATACTTTGGCTTTATTACCTACCGGTGGCGGTAAATCTGTTTGCTTCCAGGTGCCAGCACTGGCTAAGGAGGGGATCTGTATCGTAGTATCGCCACTGATAGCCCTGATGAAAGACCAGGTAGAAAACCTGAAGGCAAAAGGCATCAACGCGGTATCCATAGTATCAGGCATGGGTTTGCGGGAGATAGACCTGGCGCTTGATAATTGCATTTATGGGTCGGTTAAGTTCCTGTACCTGTCGCCCGAGCGTTTGCTGTCCGAACTGGTGCGCGAGCGTATCAGGTATATGAAAGTGAACCTGATAGCTATTGACGAGGCGCATTGTATATCGCAGTGGGGTTATGATTTTCGCCCGCCATACCTGCATATTGCCGATCTACGGGAATTGCACCCCACAGTACCCGTATTAGCCCTTACAGCCACTGCTACGGCCGAAGTGAAACTCGACATCCAGCAGAAGTTATTGTTCAAAGACGCGGTAGTTTACCAGCAAAGCTTCGAACGTCGCAATATCAGTTACGTGGTGCAAAATGCCGAGAACAAGCTGCAAAAGATGTTGGATATTGCCCGTGGAGTTAAAGGCAGTGGCATTGTTTATGTACGCAGTCGTCGGGATGCTGCCGATATTGCCAAATATTATAATGAGAACGGTATAAAAGCCGATTACTATCATGCCGGTTTATCCATGGATCAGCGGGCCGAAAAACAGGAAAGCTGGAAAAGTAACCGTACCCGCATTATTGTAGCCACCAACGCTTTTGGGATGGGCATCGATAAACCCGACGTGCGCTTTGTGATCCATAAAGATATGCCCGAAAGCCTGGAGGCCTACTACCAGGAGGGAGGTCGTGGCGGGCGTGACGAACAAAAAGCCTATGCTATTTTGTTATATACTCATTCCGACAGGCTGAGGCAGGAAAAAATGTTTGTGCTGAATTTCCCTACGGTGGAGGAGATCAAGCATGTTTACCATTGTTTGGCCAATTATTATCAGCTGGCTTATGGCGCGGGTGAGGGTTTGAGTTTTGACCTTGATTTGGGTGAGTTCTGCAGCCGCTTTAAGCTGGATGCCGTGAAAACACTCAACGCGCTCAAATTTCTGGAAAAGGACGAATACCTCTCCTTCAACGAAAGT
>Ga0105239_10005558_pt1 | contig 14743 bp, 9 predicted proteins | sample KBSC44metaG_FD_92761 | JGI IMG/M metagenome (GOLD analysis project Ga0105239, IMG submission 92761) | Corn rhizosphere microbial communities from Kellogg Biological Station, Michigan, USA - KBS C4-4 metaG | ecosystem: Host-associated > Plants > Roots > Rhizosphere > Soil | place: Michigan, USA... | reverse complement strand
GCCCGAGAGTGGCGGCGGCCTCAAAAGCGAGAGCGGGGTGAAACGTATCGCGCGTGTCGCGGGATGGAGCTTGACCCTCTCTACATCGATACTGCAATCCGCCGTTGGCCAAATTTGACGGGACGCGAAGCGCGGCGCGCATCAGACAAAAAATCGTTTCGCGAGATCGAAAGTGAGAAGGAAGGCAACATGAAGCAAGCCCTTAAGATATCAGGCACGCACCTGAGCGTTTATGAAATGCGGTTCGGACAGCGAGCCAGGCCATCGCGCGCGCCAGCGCAGGACGCAGCCGTTACGATCACAAATTGACTTAGCATCGGGTACGCTGTTCAAAACAGCTAGTGCGTAATTGAGTCGAGAGATTCCCTTGACGGACTCTAAGCGGAGGCCGTCCATCGAGTGATCGTGGCTTTCATCACGCAATACGAATTGAGTTTGCTTCAATCCGTGTTGCGTCAATTTGATGAATTCAAGCCGCCTTTAATGCGAACGACGGGGGTATCGACTGTGGCCTTGATGATCCAGGAGATGGCGGCCGCTTGCTCAGGATCCCGATTTCCTTGATAACGACCGTGCCATTTGGCACATTCGACAGATGACTGCCTGGGAGAATTCCGATGAAATCATTCTTCACGATTTCGGCCGCTGTGTTGTCGCTCGTCGTTCTTCCGACCGTCGGCGCTCATAGCGGCACCTATCCCTTCGCTGATGAGCCGTATCGGCTTAATTGGGGATACGACCCAGCCGTCGAATCCGGCTGCTTGAAGTGGAATTGGCAACAGTATCAATGGAACGACACCTGTCCCATCTACATCAATCCCAAGGTCTACATGTATCCGCGGTCGTCTCGCGCGGTGCTGCGGACCAGGGGCTGAACCAGCGCAGCTCCAGCGGACAGGCGTCGCGTATAGGAAACAATCAGGAGTGCTGAATCGTGCAGGCAATCTGACCGCGCTTACCGAAATTCAGCAGCGCGCTCTCGCGGAAACCGTCGAGCCAAATCCCTTGCCCGGCATATCGATAGCCGACACCCATCGGAATCAGACGGACGTGCACCGAATTGTACGGCGAAGTGAACAGAGAGGCTGTGACAATCTCGCCAGCGACGCTGACGGCGATCGGGCAAAGCGGATAGGTCCGGCCATTGTCGCAGGTGAACACAACTTCAGAACAGCTGCCTCGGCCGGATGTCATCAAGCCCAGGTCCGCCGCGGTTGCCGGCGCGACGCCAATAGCAAGACCGAAAAAAAACAGAGCCTTAACAAGCTTACCGAATCCATTGCGCATTGCGGCCCCCAAGGCTCGAATCCCGGCCAACAGAGCAAGAATCCTTCGCAAGGTCAATCGGATCTTGCGCGGTTGACCTGCGCGGAGTTCATGACGAGAGCCTATAAGGCGCATCACCATACCGCGCGCGGTAGATCAGAAACTCCAAGGCGAGGGAAACGCGGGAGCGCTTGTTTCCGATCGGTTTTCCGCACCGCAACGACAGAACCTATTTCCAAGCCAATATCGTATCGTTGATGGAGCCCACATCCAGCTCAATCAATCGGGCCAGTTCGGCTGCGGTCTTCGGTTCCTTTCGCTTCGAGAATGTCTTCGACAAGTCGGGAGGTCTGGGTGATCCCGATAGGACCTATTGCCAAGACCCGCCAGGCCATCGCCGAGCAGCGGCAGCAGATCGCCCAACTCGACAACGACCGGATGGCCGACATCACCAAGGACCTGCGCGATACCCAGGCCAAGAGCTGAAGGGGATTCCGAAGGCCGTGAATGCCAATGCCGTCCTTGGCCGCATGGAAATCCGCGCGCACTGCGCCGGGCGTCGTGGCGCTAAACGTGTTTTCGGTGGGGGATGTCATTCAGCGCGGCGATAAAGATCCTCGACATCGTGCCGGAGCAGGATTCCCTAACTATCGAGGCGTAAATTGCCGTCAAGGACATCAGCGAAATCAGGCCGGACATGCGGGCCGAGGTTCATCTCACGGCCTACCACCAGCGCATCGTCCCGATCATCCACTGCGACGTCCCTCCAGATTTCGGCCGATCGCCTGGTCTAACCGAAGAACAATAATTCGTACTATGTCCGTTCGTGTGGACCAGGCCGAGCTCGCGACGCTACCCAACGTCAAGCCCTATCTGGCATGCCAGCGACCGTGATGATTCCGACCATCCAGCGAACCGTTCTCGACTACATCGTCGGCCCGCTGGTGATGTCGTTCAATCATTCCTTCCGGCAGAAATGAAACGGTTCGGGGCCGGCTCGTCCTAGATCTTCTGCTGGGCTCCTGCCGCCACTACTGTCACGGTGATCTTCTGGATTTCCGTGCGGCCGCCCGCATATTTGACTTCGATCGTCAGGACATCGTCGCCGAGGAATTCTGGCGCCGACTTGTAGAACGCCACATAGGCCGGCACTTCGAGCGCGAGGCAGGCCTTGTAGTTGGTGGCCTTTGCCTTCGCGGTCTTAACGACCACCTTGCCGGAAGCGGGAGGGCTGGCCAGCCGGATCGTCGGAAGGGGGCCTGACGTGCAGTCGGGCAGCACGTTGAGGTAGACGCCGATCTGGGTGTCCTTGTTGGGCGCGGCCTTGAACGAGCGCTCCACCATTTGGGTCTGGGCATTTGCCGCGGCCGTGGCGCCGGCCCAAAGGGTCAGGCCGAGCAAGATTTCCCTCATTTTGCTCCCCAGATGGCTCGAATTAAGGCTTTGCGCACTGGTTTACCCTCTGAAGGCCGCCGCCTTTCGGCGGTTGGCCGGCTTCGGTCTGTTCCCCCTTTACCACATTTGCATTGAAACTATTGATTAACCAAACAGTTTTGTTGCCCCGCCGCGCGGTTAACAATAGTTTAACAGGGAAATTTATGGCTAAATTTTCGATAAATAATTAGGCCCCCGTGGCGGGCTGCGGAGAGAGTGATGAACGGACCGTTTCAGGTAGCTCAGGCCTCCAGCGCTGGAAATTCTGCTAACACCCCCGCTCGCGTCTTCAAACTAACGAAGCCACTTGGCGAGCAGGCCGTTGTTGTCAATCTCGGATACGATCAAAAAGTTCAAGTCGACTTCTCGGCGATTGCCAATGAAAAGATCACGCTTGTCCATATAGGCGAGAAGCTGATCATCCTGTTCGACAACAAGTCGACGGTGACGGTCGAGCCCTTTTTCGATTCAAGGCACGATGCGCTCCATAATCTGACGGTCGAAGTCGCGCCAGGCCGCGAAGTCTCTGTCAGCGAGTTTGCTAGTCTATTTCCCATCACAACCGATCAGTCCGTTTTGCCGGCCGCCGGCGAAGCCGGCAATGGCAACGCCCAGGCGAGCGGCGCGAACTTCAGCAACAGCTCCGTCGACCCGTTGTCGGCGGGCAATCCGCTGGACCTGTTGGGCCAGGAAGAGCTGGGCAATTTCGTGATTGATCTGCAGCCGACGGGAATCGCGCCGGCCGAAAGTCCATTGCCTGGTCCGACGATTGAAGCCGGCGTCGGATTGCCGCTCGTGGTGGATGAAAGTTTCATTCCGTTGGTCGGATCGCAACAGGCTCCCGCAGGTTCGAACACTGATAGTCAGGACTTTTCAGCTTCATTCACGATAACGGCGCCTGCTGGCGTGCAATCGGTGGCGTATGCGCTGACGCTTGCTGGCGGAGCCGCGAGCGTGGCTACGACGCTGATCGATTCCGTTACGGGCGGAGCGGTGACGCTGTTCCAGATCAGCCCGACGGAGGTCGACGCCAAGAATGCGGGCGGCGATGTCGTCTTCACGCTGGTACTTGATGGCACCGGCCACATCACGCTGACGGAATTACGCGGCGTTCATGAGGGCGCCGGCGAGAGCCCCGACGCCAGCGAGGGGATTAGCCTTGCGGCAGGGCTGGTTTCTCTGACCGCTACGGTGACGGATAACAATAATGCTACCGCGACCGCGAGCGAAGATATCGGACCGAATATCACGATCCATGATGATGGGCCGACGGCGCATGTTGACACGAACTCGGCGGAGTCGGGTCAGACGGTCACCGGGAACGTTGAGACCAACGACACGGCGGGGGCGGACGGGATTGCGTCGATTGCGTGGGCCGGGGCGGTTGGCAGCACGGTGACGCTGGCGCACGGCGTGCTGACGTTCGATGCGTCTGGCGGTTACAGCTATCACGCCAATCCGAACACGTCGGGCACCGACGTGTTCGACTATACGATCACGGATGGCGACGGCGACACCTCGCCGTCGACGCTGACGATCACGGTGACGAACGGGCAACCGTCGGTGAGCCCCGAGACCGCGACGGTGAACGAGGCGGCCCTGGACACGGTGACGAGCGGCTCGGATCTGGGCCATGGCACGGTGACGGGGTCGAACCCGGCCTCGACGGCGGAGACGACGACGGGGACGCTGACGTTCTCGGACCCGGATGCGCCGGTGACGGTAACCGGCGTTGCGGCGGGCAATGTCGGCTCGGATGTGAGCGGCAATGTCGGCTCGGACGTGATTGGGAGCTACGGCATTCTGCACGTCAACGCCAACGGCACCTATACCTATACGCTGACCTCGCCCTACGACACCTCGCCGGACGCCAACAACGGCACCAACACCGAACCTGGGCGTGACGTGTTCACCTTCACGGTGACGGACGGCTTTGGCAACACCTCGCACTCGACGGTGTCGATCTCGATCGTGGACGACGTTCCGACGGCGCACAATGATACCGATGCGATCGACGCATCCGTGTTCACGGCAAGCGGCAACGTGATCACGGCCGTTGGAACCACCTCGCCAGTGACAGGCGTGGACGTGAAGGGCGCCGACGGCGCCACCGTAACGGCGATTACCGGCACGGGCGGACCGCTTACCGGCACCTATGGAACCATTACCATCGATGCGGCGGGAAATTACGTCTACACCACAACCGCCGCTTCCGTTCCGAATGGAGCGTCGGATGTCTTCACCTACACATTGACCGACGGCGACGGCGATACTTCAACGGCGACACTGACGATCAATTATCCAACGGTGCCGGCACCGACGGTCGCTGTGGGCGCCAACAATTGCGTGCTTGAAGACACTCAGGAACCAATTCAATTCACGGCGACCCCGCAGGACGCAAACTCCCATATTACACAAATCGTCATTTCGGGCCTGACCAACTGGACCGTAGACACAAATACTGCCCATATTACTGCATCTAGCGGGTCCGTGACCGGGGCGACTTTTGTCGCGGGAGTTCTGACGCTCACCATCAGCGGAGCGGCGGCAGGTGCTGCCGAAACCGTTGCAGTGAACATGCAGGCGCCCGCCAATAGCGATGTCGACGCGCATGTGACGATGACGGCAACAGCCGCAGAAGGCCCGATAACTGTCAGCAGCTCGGGCACGGCTGGAATTGTCTACGTCGACGCGGTGGCTGACATGCCGACGGCGCAGATCATTGTCACCGATTCCGCCGATGCCGGCGTTTCCTTCAGCAACAATGAAATCGGAACCCTTGAGACGAAGGCGACGTTCGGCGATTACATCGATGGTTCAGAAACCCATACAATGACCATCACCCTGCAGCCGGGGTTCACCGCCACCGAACTGACGGCCGGCACTCACACCGGCTGGACCCATAACGGTGTCACTTACAACCTGACCTACACCTACACGCCGACCAACGGCACCACGGCCGGTACGATCGTCGTGACCATACCGGACAACCTGAGCACGCTCGACAGCATCCCGAACAATCCAAATGACAACTCGGGCATAGTTGACCTGCTCTTCGCTATCCAGGCCCCGGCCACTGGAACGCTGCCGGATCCACTGAATTTCAGCATGACCGCGAATGCCACGGAAACCCCGACCGACGGCGGCTGCGGTCCGGGCAATACCGATATCGCGGTGGGCAACAGTGCGGACAACACGTCGAGTGCCAGCGCGACGACCGGTATTCCATCGACCCATCTGCTGAGCGGCACTATCATCACAAACTCCAACTCATCCGCACAAGATATGGTGCTGACCTTTGTGGATCAGGAGCATCCGCTGGATGCGTTCTCTCAGCTGATCGTTACCAATGCTCAGGGTCAGCAGGGCAATGTGACCTCGGATTCGGGCTTCAACATTGCCGCCAGCGATCACTTCCTGGTTTCGTTGGACAGCCCGTTCGAGACTTCAAAAATCATCGTGACGAACTTTACTCTCAACGGAACCACGATGCATGAGTCGAGCGGAAACATTCAGCTGGGCAACACCGATGGCGGAGCTCATGACGGCTTCACGGTGGTTATGCAGACCAACAATGCGGCAGGCGTCACCGGCGTTGACTCGGCTGATTCCAACTCCGCCAATGCCAATGTTGGCGATCCGTCATCCAATCTCGGCACCTACAACATGGAATACGTCGACGGCAACAACGCCACCGCGACGGGAAGTAACGACTCGGATCTCGTGAGCGCGGCCGGCACGGGCAACCATGAGGTGGGCGGCGCCGGCAACGATATTCTTGTATACCATTCGACCGACGTGCAGATTGACGGCGGCACCGGTTTCGACATCCTTCGGATTGATCAAGGCGCTATATTCAATTCGCACATTGAGATCCCGTCGGCGTCGAATAACGGGTTCGCCAATGCCACGGTCAATCTGACCGGGAATACAGCGATCACCAACATCGAGTCGATACTTCTTACGGAAGAGCCGATCGCGAGTGCTGCGCTCGGTACCGAGCTCGACCTCGGCTATTCCGACGTCATCAACTTCACGGGGGCGACCAACAACTCACTCACCGGAACGGCCCACACCTTGTTCATTCTGGGGTCGCCCGGAGATGATGTTCAGCTCGCGGGCGGCTTCACAGAATCTTCCGCAGCGAACAATTATGTATCCGCGGGCGGACAGGTATTCCACCAGTGGACGCAGACCGTGGCGGGGGTTACTGCAACAGTCTATATCGACAACGACCTGCAGGTTAATCACGCGGCGCAATAGCGAGGTGGGCATTACGCCACCTCGCTAGCCAAACTGAATGTCGCCTTAAGTAACCCCTCTGGGGCTACTTATTTGTCGGCCAATTACATTAGTACCGGTAGCGTATTCAATTGAGGCGGGTCGTCGTTCGCTTCAGCGCCACTCCAATCGGAAATGGTGTCAGGTGCAGCGGCCGGGGTCGGTTCTCTTTCGTCGGCCGGCGAGGTGCGCTTGGCGTAGGGCGCAGCGAAGAGATGAACGCCAGTATGATCGATCGCAAACAGCGGCGTGAAGCTCGTGGCGTCGGCATCCTCGATCAGTTCCGCGCTTCGGTTGTCCAGGAGCAGCCAGTGGCCGTCGAGACGGGCCGCCAACACCGCATGATCCTGACCGACGGAGCGGTCCCGAACCAGCACCAGTTGCAAATCCTCCCGGGAAAAGCCCGCTTCACGCAAAGCCACGTATTTGGCAATCGCGTAATCCTCGCAGTCGCCTTTCGCGGTTGCAAACGTTGCGAGCGGCGCACTCCATCGATCGGCTTCTCCAAACTGGGTATAATCGCTGACATACCGAATGGCTGCGTTGACGGCGCGATTGGCCTCATCAAGCCCGGCCCGACCGCCTTTCGACTTGACCGCGCTAATCAGCCGCAGGAATTGCGCGGCGTGGGGAGGGCAACTCGCGGCTTCGTCGCGGCACCGGTCCAGAACAATCTGCTCTCTTTCCATGTCGGTCTGAACTCCCCGCCATTTTCGCCAGAGCATCCCTTCAGGCGCACGAAAAATGAGCAGCCCGAACGGCTCCTGGCTGAGGGGCGTCTCGTTTGGGGCAGGCAGCGCATCGGTCGCAAGATTCGCAGGGGCGAGCGATGCCAAATGGACGGCAGCCGGCCCACGGCCGCGTTGGCGATCAAGCTTTGCCAGAACCGCGTTGATGCTGAAAAACGTGGCGGGAGGACGTATCGACCCTCGATCAGCGCCCGGCAGGAAATCGGTGGGCCCGTCGTCGATATTAGTGACGTCCGCTGCCATTGATCGGGATGTCGCGCACAGACTGCAGAAAAGAATGAGCCCGGAAATGAGCGCAAACCCAGCGAACTTCCGCAACGTCAAGCGCGGTGTCATCGTAACGTCCCCTTTTCAGGAACGTCAGTCGATGTCTATGCATCAATCCGCGTCCCGAGCTGTTATCGGGAAGCAGACTGGGCCGTCGACGCTTATGTGGAGTTAAGCGGAGCCTGCGGCGAAGGGAATGTCGAAAAGGGAGGTCAATTCTCAGTTTGCGGGAACGTTCAAAATTTAACAAACGGAATTGACGACCCGTTAAGCAACCAGCAGCACCTCAATGCTCGCGCAAGGCATCGTCGCGAAGTGTGCGCGCCGGCTTGATCAGATAATCGAGAACCGATTTCTCGCCGGTCAGGATTTCGACGGTGGCAACCATGCCGGGAATGATGGGCAGCGGACGCTCCGTTGTTCCCAGATGGTTCTTTTCGGTTCGAACCATCACCCGGTAGAAGGTTTCCTGGCGCTCTGACTTTTCAGCCTTGTCGTCGACGATGGTATCGGCACTGATGCGCTCGACCTTGCCCTTCAGGGATCCGTAGACCGACGAATCATACGCGGAAATCTTGACCACAGCGTCCTGGTCCGGACGAATAAAGGCAATGTCTTGCGGACGAATTCGTCCTTCAACCAGCAAGGAATCGTCGAGCGGAACGATGTCCATCAGATTGCCGCCGGGTTGCACCACGGCGCCGACAGTAGTGACGTTCAATTTGTTGACGATGCCGTGCACAGGGGCCTTCAGATCTGTGCGCCGAACTCGGTCCTGCGCCGATTTGATATTTTCATCCAGCACGGCGAGGTCGCCCCGCGACTTGGCGAGATCTTCGTCGGCTTGTGATCGGAATGAGGCCAGAGTATTGGCGATCTTGGATTTGGCTTCGGCAAGTTGGCCCCTCATCTCCGTGGCCTGCCGGTCTAGCCGCAACATTTCGATCTCCGGAACGACCTTTTGTTCGTAAAGCTTACGGGTGAGGGCAAGTTCGCGTTCGAGTAGGACAAGCGTTCCGGAAAGTCGTGTGACCTGTTGGTTAAGTACATCAACGTCCTGGGCCACCTTTTGGGACCGCATTTTGAATACGCTGGCCTCGGTAGCAACCGCCGCCGGAACCACTTGATCGAGCTGATCGGGAAACGTGACCTCGCTGCGTCCTCTGGCTTCGGCTTCAAGTCTGGCAACGCGCGCAGCCATTGCGGCGCGCCGCTCTCTTATCTCGCCGAATTCAGAAGCAAATTTCGTGTCATCGATCCGCATCAAGGATTGACCCTGCTGGACGATCGATCCTTCCTGTACAAGAATTTCTCCGACGATACCGCCTTCGAGGCTTTGCACGACCTGGGTTTGTCGTGACGGTACGACGCGGCCGTTGCCTCGCTTCACTTCGTCCAGGATTGCAAAATGAGCCCAGACCAAAAATGCTACGAGCATGGCTAGGAAGCTGAACAGCAATATCCGCGAGGTACGCGGCACGCGGAGCGCGGCCGCCGCCCGGATGTCATTGGCAAAGGCAAAATCAGACGGCATTTGGCTTTTGGACCACGGTTGCTGTTTGCGCGAAATTCGGCTGTGGCATGTTTGCCGGCATGGCCGGTTTGCCCTGGAGCATGGCGAGGACCTTATCGCGCGGCCCGTCCGCGACCAGGCGTCCATTATCGAACAACAGCAAACGATCGACCATATTCAAAAGAGAAAGGCGATGGGTTGAGATGATAATTGTCATCCGCTCTCCGCGAATGGCCCTTAATCGTTCCAGGAACTCGGCTTCGCTGCGCACATCGAAATGCGCGGTCGGCTCGTCCAGAAACAGCACGCGCGGCTTGCGGATCAACACGCGGGCCAGTCCGATGGCTTGTTTCTGGCCGCCGGACAGGCTGCGACCGCCCTCCGATATGGGCATGTCATAACCCATGGGGTGACCAGCGATGAAGCTTTCCACGCCGGACAGGCGCGCCGCCTCAAGGACTTCCTCGTCGGTCGCCTCCGGTTTCCCCAGTGCAATGTTGTCGCGTAGTTTTCCAAAGAATAGATCGGTATCCTGCATCGCAAATCCGATGGCGCTGCGGAGATCCGAAGGATCATATTGGCGAGTATCCACGCCATCCACTAGGATTCGTCCTTCCTGGGCTTCATAAAAGCCGAGTAGGAGCCGTCCAACAGTCGTTTTTCCAGACCCGACGCGTCCGATGATACCGATGCGTTCGCCGCCTTCGATCTTGAAGGTGATCTTGTCGAGGGCCTTACCGGGTGCATTCGGATAGGCGAAGCTGACGTTCTCGAAGCTGATGCGTCCTTCTTCTATTTTTCTTGCAACATAGGCGCGCTCCGGTGACCGCTCGCGCTCCAGCGACATGATGCGATCGATTGATTTAAGCGCGGAAAGGGTCTGAGTTCCCCGGGTGATTACAGAGGCGATCCCCGCTATCGGCGCGAGCACGCGTCCTGCCAGCATATTGGCAGCAACGAGGGCACCGACGGTTAGTTTGCCGTCAAGAATGAGAAAGACACCGACAATCACGAGAAGCAGGCTTGTAAGCTGTTGAACTGTATTGGAGCTCGTCAATGTAAGCGAAGCCCAAAAATGCACGTCCTCGCCGGATCTCGCCGTTGCCGCGACCGAGCGCTCCCATGCCGTCTGCATGCGGGCCTCAGCTCCGGTCGCACGCACTGTTTCCAAACTGGAGAGCGATTCCACAAGCACGCCGTGACGAGCTGCCGCTTCGGCCTGTGAGCGCTTCATCGCACGATCAAGCGGGCGCTGCATCATCAAGCCCAGCGTGATCATGATTGGAAGCATGACAAGCGGTATCCATGCCAAGGGCCCGGCAATCGTGAACAGCACTCCGATGAAGAGGATGGCAAAAAGCAGGTCGGTCGCCGAGACCACGCTGCCGGAGGTAAAAAACTCGCGAACTGAATCGAAGTCCCGAAGTTGATTGGCGACAATTCCGACGGAAGCCGGCCGCTGAGCCATCTTCACCGCCATCACATGTTCAAAAATGTTTGCGGCGAGAACGACGTCCACCGTCTTGCCGGTCACGTCGATTATGCGGCTTCGCACGGTCCTGAGGACAAGGTCGAAAACAATGGCCAGGCCCATTCCGATCGATAATGCAATTAGTGACGGAATGGCGCCATTCGGGATTACCCTGTCGTAGACGCTCATCGTAAACAGCGGGGTCGCAAGGGCGAGCATGTTGACCAGGAACGCGGCCAAGGCGATATGCCCGTAGCTGCGCCAATGCACCTTAACGACGGACCAAAACCAATGGTTTCGGGGAAGATCCCCTGCGGCTACCGCTCGTGCGTTGGTTTCAGCTGTGGCTCTGATCAGGAACGCGTAGCCGGTATATCCCGCGGCAATCGTTTTAATAGCTGTAATTTTGGGGCTGACAGGTTTGGCCTGGGGGTCAACGACCTTGACGCTGTCATTTGCCGTATCGATTCCCAAAAGGATCAAGGCGGTGCCGTTCTTCATAATCAGAACTGCGGGAAGCACGAGCGCGGAAATATCTAAAATGTCCCGCTTGATCGCTTCAGTTTCCAGGCCGGCGCGCCTGGCTGCGCGATCATACAGTGCGACGGACAGGCGTCCGTCAAGGATAGGAAGACCGCCCAGCAAAGCCTCACGACTGACGGCCCGCCCATGGTGCGCTGCTAAATATCTTAGCGAGGCTACAAGAGGATCATCTCTTTCAACCGAAGACGCGCCAACGGTCTTCAGCCCCGGCCCATCCTCCGACGGTTGGCCGGTCCCTGAAACCATCTTTGAGGTCCCAAATAACAAGGTAGGAATGCCTTTGTTGGCGTATAAGAGCCGAGCCGCAAGGTCACAAACAGCCTCAGAATACAGGGATTTGCGAACAGAATCATTCTGTCCGGCCGGAGTTTCCGCGTTAACCCTTAATGACAGCCCCTGTTTGAGGGAGCTATCTAGCTATCCATGCAGCTAAGGCTCAGGCTAGGCCGCCCCGCCTTATTTTTGGATGTCGGGAAACGCCGTCAGCAGCCAATGCGGCTTTGCGGAAGGAGTCGCGGAGTATGACATCAATACCTGCCCGGAGGGATTTACGGAATCAGCCGTTCCCCCCTTCAAAGTAGCTAAAGTGGCCTTCTTCTGAGCGAGCCATTCATTTACGCCAACCATCCTCGCGGCGACGCTCCAGCGTGGCCAACGGTCCTTGAAGTCATCCTGCGGCTCAGCTGCCGCATAGGCCTTGGGGCGAACTGTACCGTCCACTACGGCATCAGCAACAGCAAGCGGCTCGGATCCGGTCTGCGGGAGTGTCACTCGGAGGGTAGGAAGTTTATAGGGAACAATTCCGAGAGGAATTGTATCGAGCGGGGCTGCATCGACCGGGGGAGGCGCCTTGAGGTACTCGAGAAGCGTGCCCATAGCTGCCAACAATTGATAGTCAGCAAAAACTATTACGCCGCGGGCGGAAGTGAGCGATACGGCTGCGTTGAAGTATTGATTTTGCGCGTTCAACAGATCGATCAGGGATCGCTGGCCGAGCTCATATTCCTTGTCAAAGGCAGCGATTGTTTTTCGATCGGCCTGCAATTGACGAACAAGCGCGGCAACGCGTGTTGCAGTGATCGTCCGCGCGGACCAGGCCTTGTCAATCGACTCAAGCGCGTCGCGTTGCAAGCGAGCGTGACGCATGGTCGTCTCGGTGTAGCGTTCTGCCATCTCCGAACGGCGCCAAACATCTTGTCCGCCACGGAAAATGTCCCAGGACATCACGACCTTGCCACTGTAGTCGTCGTGTGTCGTACCAAGATAGGGGTAGGTGTTATCATTATGGGTTGCGCGTCCTTCGAGCGAAAACGTCGGGACGAATGCTCCATCGGTCACGCGAAACGCGTGCTTTGCGGCATCAGCATCAGCCTGAGCCGCCTGAATCGTGGGATTGAACCGAACGGCTATCGCCAACGATTCGTCCCGACTGCCAGGCATTCCACCGAGCGGAGCCGGGAAACGCAAATTGTAAGGCTCAATTCCTACAACCTTGCGGTACTTGGCACGAGCCTCATCCAGACTTCTGCGAAACTCCGCAAGCGCAGCGCGAGCGTTTTCAACGCGCTCGCGCGCCTGTTCCAAGTCGCCTTCGCCGGCCCTGCCACCTGAAAAGCGGGAATTTACGTTTGAAAAGATCTTCTCGTGAGTACCCACGTTTTGTTCAGAAAGCGCAACCAGTCGCAGATAGCGCACTACGTCAACATAGGCTTCAGCTGCATCCAGCGCGATTAATTCCGTTCGCTCGCGCACTCGAAATGCCGCAGCATTGACTCGCGCAGACTGGCGCCAAATATCGTGTATTGAAGCGAAGCCGTCGAAAAGGATCTGCCGGACTACCACGGACTCTTGCGAGCCGTTTCGCCAGGGGCCGCTTCCTATTGCAGGCACGGGCAAGGCGGATCCCGAAACAACGGAGGTGCCTTGGTCGAATTTCTCGGGACCGTATCTGGCCTCAAGCCGCACCTGGGGCAACAAAGTGCTTTGGGTCTGCCGAAGTTCGGATTCGGTCGCACGCCTGTTTGCCGATGCCTCGCCCACGCCGGGATTGGTTTGGACGGCTTGCTTCAATGCGTCGTTGATTGAAAACGGTTCTGCAGCCCCAGCGGAACTAACGGCAACAAAAAGGCTGGTGATGGCCAGATATACGGCTTTCATACGCTTGCCCCAAGAACCAAAAAACGTCAAAAAATGATCGAATGTTGGGCAGAGGTTAGCCTAGAAAACGGCCTTTACCTATGACATTTCGGCCACATAGCGATCCTTAAGGTTTCCTTAACACAGCCCAAACTTAGCTGATGCTTCTCGAAATTGCGCGTTTATCGGGGTCGGCCAGAAGGCCGTCGGTGGTATCTGAGTAGGTATATTTGCTTGTTTCCTTTTTGGTCAAAGCACTGGCGGAACTCGTCCTCATTCCGCCAGCCGGAGCGGGTAGCGGCGGCTGACAAGGTCGCCCGCATCGCGTGGCTCCTTCCACTCTTACCGTTACCTTCTTGGCTTAAGGCCCGGCGGCGGTTCGCCGGCCACCGCTTACAGATCGTACGCGAAACTCGCCGCCTCAAGATTCGCTGAATCGCTACGCGCAACAGAATTTCATTCCCCTGTTTCGTCTCGGAAATTCCCTGTTTGTTAGAAGTTTCTTCCCTGTTAATTCGCATATGGAATTGCTCTGTAAGCCGCTGCCACATGCCGGTTTTCTAGCCGCCAACCCGGCTGACAGGGTCCCGAAATCCCGAAATTCCCTGTTTGCAGGGAAATCGGCAGGAGACCGGGCGCGATCCGCACTGCACTGCCAGCCATGCAATCCGACGCAAGAAGAAAGTGACCCCGATAGTAGCAGAAAGGCCCGCCAACAGCGGGCTTTTCCAATTTGGCAGCCCGTCTCTGTGCTCCCGATTTCTCGGAATAGGGGCGGGTTTCCAGAAAGTCTCTGGCTGACACCGCGAATATTCCCGTTTTCCGGAGACTTTCGCCAGAGACTGAGTTTCGAACTACACTCGCTGGTACGGGAACACTTCGCCTTGCTCGACGCAGTTGCCCATAGGCATGCCGGTGCAATCGTGAAGACCATCGGTGATGCGGTAATGGTAGCGTTCACACGGCCGGTCGACGCCGTGGCGGCGGCGCTCCAGATGTTGCATGAAATCGGCCGGTTCAACCACGAGCACGGCCAACCAGCGATCATTCTCAAGATGGGCGCCCACTGCGGGCCGTCCATTG
>Ga0105239_10005557_pt1 | contig 14746 bp, 16 predicted proteins | sample KBSC44metaG_FD_92761 | JGI IMG/M metagenome (GOLD analysis project Ga0105239, IMG submission 92761) | Corn rhizosphere microbial communities from Kellogg Biological Station, Michigan, USA - KBS C4-4 metaG | ecosystem: Host-associated > Plants > Roots > Rhizosphere > Soil | place: Michigan, USA... | reverse complement strand
GTCAGAACTGCCTCTGGGCGCGCCACTCCAGGGATGATCGGCGCGAACGGTCCAATCTCCGCCATAGATCTCCAGCTTCTTGAGCGCATCGGTTGCAAGGGGCGGCTGAGCTTCGGCGCGGTCGACAAAAATGAGAAGCCCCAGGGCCAGGAGAATCTGGGGCGCTCTGGCTGCCCGATGCGCTTTGATTCCTATCATCTCTTCAACTCGCTCCGCGCCTTGCGACAACGATAGCGTTCGATCTTCCGGGTGCTCGTCACGATGGCGTGATGCCGGTTCAGGCTTCCTGTCCCCAATACTCACCCCGCTGAGATATCACTGCGTTCGAGGTCCGCCATGCGCACGGCCATTGCGCGGCGGGGATCGAACGGCAGGCCCTCGAATCCGTGTCGCGTGTAGAATGTTCGCAATGCGGAGCGCGACGGCTTCCACAACAGGGAAGCCAAAGCCCACCGTGCGCATTGCGCGGACGTCCTGAAAAACGCGCGCAATGCGATCAGGGACGCCAAGCGCTTCCTTCAGGAAGTGCGCATCGAAAACCGGCTCAAACCACGATGCGCGATCGCACCAGCTCTAGGCGGGAATGACGATGTGCTCTGCGGGCTGGGAGAGGTCGGCCGGCATCAGGTAGCAATCGACGTTGAACTTCATCCCGCGCAATTGCCTAGTGACGTCGGTCATCACCCGCACATGCTCTGCGTGCTCCTCATCGGGATTGGCCGGGTTGAACTCCGCCTTGTAGGCGCCGCAGTCCATGTGGTCGATCATCACCACGGTCTCGAATTCGTGCAGGCCATGGGCGACGCGCATCTGCTCCCAGAACGCGTCCTTGGATTTCGGGAGCACCTTGGTGTCGATGGCCGCGAGCGATCCGCCCGCGAGCGCTACGATATCGCCGTTCTTGAACAGGTCGAGCTCGTTGGCGATGAACGCCGCGTCCTTGTTCAGGAAGCGATAGTCGATGCAGGTCACGCACATCGCCTTGATTTTGGCGGAGGCGGAAGCGGCTCTGGGCAGCAAGGCTGCGCCTGCCACGCCCAGAAACAACGATCCCAGACGGCGGCGGTTGATGGCGTGGTCGTGAATGCACATGGAGGTTCTCCGGCTTCGACGGGCGTCATCATAGCACGATTCCGCCTCAGGTTGTGGGCGCTGCAGGCGGCGCCGGGCTATAGTCCGCCCATGCCGCGTCCTTCCGAATTTCAGCTGATCGCTCAACTGTTTGCCCCGCTCGCAGCCGCACCCGGTGCGTTCGGGCTTGAGGACGACGCCGCAATCATCCCGCCGCGCGAGGGTGCCGATCTTGTCGTTACGACCGATGCCCTGGTCGAAGGCGTGCACTTCCTCGCAAGCGATCCGCCAGAGATGGTCGCGAAGAAAGCGTTGCGCGTGAACCTCTCCGATCTCGCGGCCAAGGGGGCCGTGCCGCACGGCTACCTGCTGTCGCTGTCGCTGCCGGCAAGCATCGATATGCCATGGCTAGAATCGTTTGCGCGCGGTCTTCGCGAGGATCAGGCGGAATTCGCGCTGTCGCTGCTGGGGGGCGACACGACGTCAACGCCGGGCCCACTCTCCATCGCCATCACCGCCTTCGGTCATGTGCCGGCAGGAACGATGATCCGTCGCGTGGGCGCGAAGCCAGGTGATCTTGTGTTCGTCTCCGGGACGATCGGCGATGGCGGCGGCGGATTGGCGGTGCTGAAAGACGAAGAGGTTGCACCTTTTCACCGTGACTATCTGATCTCCCGCTATCGCCTGCCCACGCCGCGTCTTGCGCTCGGAGAGGCATTGCGCGGCGTGGCAACCGCGTCACTCGACGTTTCGGATGGCCTGCTCGCCGATCTCGGTCATATCGCCGAGGCGTCCGGTGTGCGCATCGTGGTGGAGGCGGAACGCATCCCGCGCTCGGCGGCACTTGCGGCGCTCTGGGGTGACGGGATGGATGCGATCATCCGTGCCGCGACGTCGGGCGACGATTACGAGATCGCGTTCACCGCGGCGTCGCCACCTCAAAACATGCCTATACCGGTCGTCTGCATCGGCCGCGCGGAGCAGGGTTCGGGTGTGGTGCTCCAGGGTGTCGATGGCAGGGATGTGCCCGTTCCGCACGCGGGCTATCGGCACTTCTGAACAGTAACGCTTTGTTAGCCATGATGGGGCGAGGGTCGCCGCATGCGCCAACTGGTCATCCTTGCCGCAGCTGTTCTTTTGAGCCTGCCCGCGCGCGCGGCTGACGAAGCCAAGAAGCCGAAGGAAGAGCCGGGCACCCACGTCCAGATGCCGTTCCTGATCGCGCCGATGAGCATCGACGGCAAGCTTCAGGGCTACAGCTACATCTCTTCCAAGCTGGTTGCGGCCACGCCGTCGGCGTCGGTCGAAATCCGCGACAAGCTCGCCTTCATACAGGATGCGTTCGTGCGCGATGTGAATGCCGCGCCGACCGGAAAGGCTACAGATCCTCTTGACGTCGATACCGCGGCACTGGCGGCGCGCCTAGTGGGCGATGCGCGGCGCATCGTCGGCAGCAGCAAGGTCGTGACGATCACCTTCACGCAGATCAAGTTCTCGCCGCTGCATCCCAAGGCGACGACGGACGATCAGTCGCCCGCCGAAACCACGACTGCGCCGGCCGCGCAACACGCGGCCGCAACGCCAGTTACCGAGACGAAGAAGTAGGACTAGCGCTCGAGCCCGGCGAGCACGTCCTGCGCGCGATGCGCGAGGTCGGCAAGCTCCGTCGGCATTTCCTCGCCCGAGCGGCGGGCCCAATCGATCAGCATACGCGCGATGGAAGCGAGTTGCGGCGCTGCCGCGATCATCTGCGCCTGGCGCTCGACCTTTGCGGGATCGAGATCGTATTCGGCGCCGGGCACGCGCCAGCCGCCCCAATCGGTCTCGCCGGTGATCACCACGGGATAGGTGCCCGGGATGGGATGGCGCGCGCAATCTTCCGTCGCCTGCCACTTGTTGCGCGCGCGTGTGACGCGCCAGTGCTCGGAGCCGTTCGACTTCTTCTCGGGAATCGGTTCCTCGGCCTGCAATTCGTCGGCGGTGAACTCGCGGCCAAGGCCCGCGTCGTAATGCACGCGGATCGGCTCATCGAGGCCCTTCGCCCAATGAGGCACCACGTGTTCCACGAGCGCCCATGTCCCGACGGGCTTCACGTAGACGCGCTGGTTCTTGTGAAAAACTGCCTTGGCCATATTCGCCGCATCCTGCCTTACCTCGCGGAAGAGTAGACAGGCCGCCTTAAACGGACGTTAAAATGCACTTCTGGCGTTTAACGTTTGGCCGTGTTTTATCGCCTGCAACGAAAAGAATCTCGAGGGACGCATGAATTTCGATTTCTCCGACGATCAGAAGCAGATCAAGGAACAGGCGCGCAAATTCCTAAGCGAGAAGTGCACCACCAAGACGGTGCGCAAGCTCTACGCAGGGTCCGCGAGCTACGACGCCGCGCTGTGGAAGCAGATCGCGGAGATGGGCTGGATGGGCACCGCGATTCCGGAGGAATTCGGCGGGCTCGGCCTCGGATATCTCGAACTCTGCGTGGTTGCGGAAGAACTCGGCCGCGCACTCGCGCCGGTGCCGTTCTCCTCGACCATCTATCTGTTCGCCGAGGCGCTGCTCGCAGCAGGTACCGACGAGCAGAAGAAGCGGCTGCTGCCCAAGATCGCGTCCGGCGAACTCATCGGCGCGTTCGCGCGCAGCGAAGGCGCAGGCGCGGTGACGCCCAAGAACATCCGCACGTCGTTCAAAGGCGGAAAACTTTCCGGCACCAAGACACCAGTTACCGACGGCATGGAGGCTGACTACGCCATCGTGCTGGCGCGCGGTTCGGAGGATGCCGGTGAGCGCGGATTGCAGCTTGCGCTCGTCGATCTCAAAGGCGCGGGCGTCAAGCGGCGCGCACTCGATTCGCTCGATCCTTCGCGCGGCAGCGCCGAGATCGTGTTCGACAATGCGAGCGCCGAGGCACTCGGCAAGCTCGGCGAAGGCTGGAGCGTGGCGAGCCGCGTGCTCGACCGTGCCGCGATCCTGACGGCGTTCGAGCAGGTCGGCGGTGCGGATGTGTGTCTTGCGATGGCCAAGGATTACGCCATGACGCGTTATGCCTTCGGCCGTCCGATCGCGTCGTTCCAGGCGATCAAGCACAAGCTCGCGGACATGTATATCGGCAACGAACTCGCGCGCTCGAACGCCTATTACGGCGCCTGGGCGCTCTCGACGAATGCCCGCGAACTTCCGCTGGCGGCGGCGGCTGCGCGCGTGTCGGCGACGCAGGCGTTCGACTATGCCTCCAAGGAAAACACCCAGGCACATGGCGGCATCGGCTTCACCTGGGAAGCGGATTGCCATTTCTACTACAAGCGCTCGCGGCAGCTCGGTCTCGCGCTCGGTCCGCAGCGCACCTGGAAAGACAAGCTCGTCACCGAACTCGAACTCTCGAACGCGGCCTAACGCGGCATAAGGATCAGACAGATGGATTTCGAAGACAGCCCCGAAGAAGCCGCGTTCCGCGCCGAAGTGCGTGCATGGCTCGATGCCAACGCCAAGCCGCGCGTGAAGCGCGAGACCACCGATCCGCTCGACGAGCGCGACGACGCCGACACCATGACCAAAGCCAAAGCCTGGCAGAAGACCAAGGCCGACAAGGGCTATGCCCGCATCACCTGGCCGAAGGGGATGGGCGGCATTGGCGGCACGCCGATGCAGAGCATCATCTTCGGACAGGAAGAGTCGAAATACGATGTGCCGGCCGGCGGACCGTTCGCGATCGGCCTCGGCATGTGCATCCCGACCGTGATGGCCTATTGCGGCGACGAGACCAAGCAGCGCTATGTGAAGCCGGCGGTCGAAGGCACGGAAATCTGGTGCCAGCTGTTCTCCGAACCGGCCGGCGGATCCGACGTCGCGGCACTCAAGACGCGCGCGGTGAAGGAAGGCGATACCTGGACGATCAACGGCTCGAAGATCTGGACGACCGGCGCGCAGTTCTCCGACTACGGCCTCTTGCTCACCCGCACCGACCCCAATGTGCCCAAGCACAAGGGTCTCACCATGTTCTATCTCTCGATGAAGTCTCCCGGCGTCGAAGTCCGCCCGATCAAGCAGGCGAGCGGCGCCTCGGGCTTCAACGAGATTTTCTTCACCGATGTGAAGATCCCCGACAGCCAGCGCGTCGGCGAAGTGGGGCAAGGCTGGCAGGTCGCGCTTACCACGCTCATGCACGAACGCCTTGCCGTCGGTGGCGGGCAGGGCGGCGGGCTCGATGTTCCGCAGCTCCTTCAGCTTGCGCGTACGCTGGAGCTCGAAGACGGTCCGGCGATCAAGAACGCCGCCGTGCGGGAAAAGATCGCGGACTGGTATGTGCGCTCCGCGGGCCTGAAATACACGACCTTGCGCACCATGACGGCGCTCTCGCGCGGCCAGCAGCCGGGGCCGGAAGCCTCCATCGCCAAGGTCGTCGTGGCGTCGAAGCTACAGGACCTCTCCGCGTTTGCAATGGAGCTCGAAGGCGAAGCCGGCGCACTCGCGGGCAACGATGCACCGATGCAGGGCATGTTCCAGCAGGGCTGGCTCTCCGCACCAGGTCTGCGCATCGCGGGCGGCACGGACGAGATCCTTCGCAATATCATCGCCGAACGGGTGCTAGGCTTGCCCGGCGACGTGCGCGTCGACAAAGACGTGCCATTCAACAAGGTGCCTTCGGGCAGATAGGGAACGAACATGATCGGTTATGTGACCATCGGTGTGAACGATTTCGAAGGCTCGAAGACGTTCTACGACGCCGCGCTGAAGGCGCTCGGCGGAACGCGCGGCTTCTCCAACGACCGCATGCAGGGCTACAGCGCCAAGGGCAGCCAGACCATGCTCGCGATCTGCAAGCCTTACGATGGCAAGGCCGCGACGGCCGGCAACGGCACGATGGTGTCGCTGGTGGCGCCGTCACGCGAAGTCGTGGACCAGGTCTACAAGGATGCGCTTGCGGCTGGGGCTACGGATGAAGGCGCACCTGGTGAGCGCACGCCAGCGTTCTATGGCGCCTATTTCCGCGATCCGGACGGCAACAAGATCTGCGTCTTCAAGATGGGCTGATCAGCGGCGCTTCCGCCACGCCCGCCAGTCCTTGAGTGTCGCCTCCGCCATGCGCGCAGCATGGCTGTAGAGCCACGAGGATTTGCGTTCCTTGAGGTCTTCGACGATCAGCGCCGCGGCCTTGCGGTCGCCCCAGTGCGTGTTGGCTGTCTCACGGCCCATCGCGTTCAGCACCTCGCGCCGCGCCTTGGTATCTGCCACGTCGCCGAGTTCGATACGCTCCAGATGCGGCCCCAGCCGCCGGACGATCCAGTGCGGCCCGATATGCAGGCCCGGGTCCGGAACGCGCACGGCCTGCTTCAGGATTGCCATGAACGGCGACGGCTTGGGATCGATGTCTTTCACCCAGCAATGGGTCGCGGGCGCCCGGGCTTTGGCCTCGCGCGCGACCAGTCCGCCATGCGACCGGCCCCAGGCGACGAAACGCGGCACGCCGAGACCGCCTGTACCCGCCGTGCGGCGTGCATAGACGACGCCTTTCGCGCCGCGCGGCAGATAGGACGACAGAATTTTCTTTGCGGATGGCGGCGGCGTGACCCTTTGCGCCTCCTGGATCTTCTTCCAGAATTTCTTGGGTCCGCGCGTGCTTTTCATGGCGAGATCACGCAGGCCCGAATGCTCTTCCTCCAGGATGAAGGGTGCTGCGTCTTGCGCGCCGATGACGTCCGCGTAGCCCTCGAGAATCTCGCTACACGCTTTCTTGCCGTCGAACGACAGCGCGCCGGTGTCGATGGCGACGAGGACGCTCGCCGCGAGCCGAACGAGATCGTTGGTGTAGGGCAGATGGCTGGCCTCGTCGAAATCGTTGATGCCCCAGGCAAGCCTTCCCTCGCTGTCGCGCCAGGTGCCGAAATTCTCGATATGGAGATCGCCAACCGACAGCACCTGCGGCGCCTTGGCAAGATCGGCGCATTGCTTCGCCGATAGCGCGATCCAGCGGTAATAGGTCGCGCGCAAGAACGCGAAGGCGCTGTCGTGCATGAGTTGGTGCTTGAGTGCGATGTCAGAGACGTCGAGCGCGATGTTCGACGCCAGCCAGTCCTCATAGGCAGACGTGGCTTCCACGACATTCATGGCTATTCTCGCCCCGCCTAATGGCGTCCTATGATAGCCAAAAATACCAGCGCCGGGTACGAGCAAATGCCGATCCAAACCCCCTGCATCAAGATCTGCGAGATCGATCCGGCGAGCCAATTGTGCGCTGGCTGCGGCCGAACACTCGCGGAAATCGGCCGCTGGGGCGCGATGAGCGACGCTGAGCGCGCTGCCATTATGGCAGGGCTGCCGGCGCGCATGGATCGCGCCGGGCTTGCGGCGCCGGAAGCAACGGGGTGAGAAGATGCGCGGTTCCATCCACCACATCGATCTCTCGGTGCGCGACCCGAAGGCGGCGCGTCCCTTCTGGGAGGCGGTGCTCGGGTTCCTGGGCTATCGCGTCAGCACCAATTACAGCCATGGCGGCTACGATTTCGACGCGGGCGATCGTGGCGGCGATTTCTGCTCCATCGGGATCCGCCCCGTGTCCGGACCCAACGCGGACCGGCAGCACGACCGCTATTCGTCCGGGATGCATCATCTCGCCTGGAGCGCCGCAAGCCGTGCGGATGTCGATGCCCTCCATGCGCTGCTGCTCAAGATCGGCGCGACCATGCTCTATGCGCCGGCGCATTATCCTGAATATAGCGAAGGCTATTACGCGGTGTTCTTCGCCGATCCGGACGGGATGAAGCTCGAATACTGCTACGTGCCGGGATAAATCAGCCTGCGTCTTCGATGTCTTCGTGCCCCAGCGGATAGGGTTCGAGCGGTTTGCCCGCCAGCGCGCCGAGCCAGTCGAGACCGCTGCGCAGTTTTACATTCTCGCCGATGACGAGGATCGCCGGTACGTTGCTGCCCGTCGCGGCATCACCGAGCCCGTCAAGGGTCGTAACCTGCACGGCTTGGCGGTCGAAGGACGCATCGCTGACGATAGCGGCGGGTTCGTTGGCATCGCGTCCGGCTTCGATCAGTCTAGCCGCGATCTCGCCCGCGAATTGCCGAGCCATATAAAGCACGAGCGTCGGCGATCCGCGTGCAATCGCATGCCAGTCGAGCGCCGGCAGTTTCCCGTCCGCGCCATGACCCGTGATAAACGTGACGGCGTGGTTGGTGTCGCGATGCGTGACCGGGATGCCGGCATAGGCAAGACCGCCGATCCCCGCCGTGACACCGGGTACGATCCGAAAGGGGATACCCGCGCGCGCGAGCGTCAACGCTTCCTCCGCACCGCGGCCGAACACAAACGGATCGCCGCCTTTGAGACGCAGCACGCGCTTACCCTTGCGCGCCAGCGAGACCAGCGTGCGCGAGATGTCGCTTTGCTTGCACGACTTCTTCCCGCCGCGCTTGCCGGCATAGATGATCTCTGCGCCGGGCCGCGCGAGTTTGAGCAGCGTTTCGTTGATGAGGGCGTCGTGCAGCACCACGTCGGCATTCTGCAGCGCGTGGATGCCAAGCGCGGTGATCAGTCCGGGATCGCCGGGACCGGCGCCCGCGAGCCAAACGCTGCCGCTTTCGAATTTCGGAAGACCCAGTGCCTCCAGCGGATTGCGGTTCAGCGAAACGACGTTGTCGCTCATTCTACTTTCTTACCATGTGAATAAAATTATACCACATGTAGAGAATGTAGGAAGCCTTTCCGGCATTTAAAGAAATCCGGCAAAAGCCGCGACTTTTCCCGCAGGCTCCGGCTATAGAGGCGCCGCAAACCAAACCCTTAAGGCCGATGTCCGACAAGCCCCGCAGCGACCTGAAGCCCAACACCGCCGAATACGAAACTTACCCTCTCGTCACTCCCAATGGCTTCCGCGAATACGATGCGCGCTGGCTGTTCGAGAAGGAGCTGAACCTCCTCGGCGTGCAAACGCTCGGTCTCTGCATGGGTACCTATTTCCACGACATCGGCATGAAGCCGCGCGTGGTCGCCGGACACGACTACCGTTCCTACGAACTCGCGATCAAACAGGCGCTGATCCTCGGCCTGATGAACGCCGGCTGCGAAGTGGTCGACATCGGCTTGTGCACGACACCGATGGCCTACTTCGCGCAATTCGCGCTCGAATGCCCCGGCCTTGCGATGGTTACTGCCAGCCACAACGAGAACGGCTGGACCGGCGTGAAGATGGGATCGAACCCACCGCTCACCTTCGGCCCGGAACAGATGACGGCGCTGAAGACCATGGTGCTGAACGGGCAAGGCAAGGCACGGCCGGGCGGGTCTTATTCGGCGGTCGCCAATTTCCGCGACCAGTATCTCGACGAGCTGACAAAGGGCCACAAGCTGTCGCGTCCGATCCGCGTGGTGGTGGCGTGCGGCAATGGGACGGCAGGCCTGTTCGGGCCGGAGGCGCTGCGCCGCATCGGCGCCGATGTCGCCGAAGCGCAATGCGATCTCGACTACACGTTCCCGAACTACAATCCCAACACCGAAGACCTTCACATGCTGCACGCGATGGCCAAGGCGCTGAAGGACAGCGGTGCGGAGATCGCGGTCGGCTTCGACGCCGATGGCGACCGCTGCGGTGTGGTGGACGACGAGGGCGAGGAGATCTTCGCCGACAAGGTGGGCGTGCTGCTCGCCCGCGATCTTTCCGCGCTGCACCCGAACGCGAAATTCGTGGTCGATGTGAAATCGACCGGCATCTTCAACATCGATCCGGTGCTGAAGAAGAACGGCGCGACGGTCGATTTCTGGAAGACCGGCCATTCCTACATCAAGGCGCGCACAACCGAACTCGGCGCGCTCGCGGGCTTCGAGAAGAGCGGACACTATTTCCTGCGTCCGCCGATCGGGCGCGGTTATGACGACGGCATCGTCGCCGGCATCGCAGTGCTGGAGATGCTCGACCGCGCCGGCAACAAGATGTCCGACCTGATCGCCGAGCTGCCCAAGACCTGGGGTTCGCCGACCATGGCGCCCTATTGCCCGGACGACAAGAAATACGGCGTCGTCGATGCGATGACGAAGGAATATCAGGACCTGCAGGCGAAGGGCGGAACGATCCTCGGCCAGAAGATCAAGGACATCATCACCGTCAATGGCGTGCGCGTGACGCTCGAAGACGGCACATGGGGCCTTGTGCGCGCATCTTCCAACAAGCCCTCGCTCGTCGTCGTGGTCGAAAGCCCGGTGTCTGATGCGAACATGCACGCGATGTTCAAAGACCTCGACGGACGGCTCTCCAAGCACCCTCAAGTTGGTGCGTACGATCAGAAGATCTGATGCGCGATCTTAAAGCTTGGCTGCGTGACGTTGTCTTCCCGCTCTGGGCGGAGAAGGGCGTCGACCGCGTGAACGGCGGTTTCTACGAAGCGCTGGATGCGAATGCCGACCCATTGCCGGTCGATCGCCGGTTTCGCGTCGCGTCGCGGCAGACCTATGCCTTCATCACGGCCGGTCGGCTCGGCTGGAACGGCCCTTGGCGGGATATTGCGGCCAGCGGATTCCGCGCGCTGCTCGCGCGCTACCGCCGTCCCGACGGACTCTTTCGCCGGCTGGTCCATCACGATGGCGCAGTGAGCGACGACACGGCGTTGTTCTACGACCAGGCCACCGTGCTGTTCCTGCTCGCGAATGCGAAGGCCGATTTCGAGAGCGAGTTCGGCGTCACACGCATCGCGCACGAGATCATCGCGGAGCTGGAACGGTCGCGGCGCACGGGCGCGGGCGGCTTCATCGAAACCGACGCCCATCCCTGGCAGTCCAACGCGCATATGCATTTCTTGGAGGCGATGATCGCCTGGTGCGCCATCGACGACGATCCGCAATGGGCGCGCCTGGCCGACGAAATCGGATCGCTGGCCCTCGATCGCTTCATCAACCCGCGCACCGGCCTTCTGCACGAATTCTTCTCCGAGGGCTGGGCACCCGCGCCTGGCATCGAGGGCCACCACGTCGAACCCGGCCATCAGTTCGAATGGGCCTTCCTGTTGAACGCGTGGGGCGATAGCCGCGCGCAAGCCGCCGTGCCGAAGCTTTATGCCAATGGCGTGAAGCAGATCGACACCACCCGCAACCTCGCGCCGTTCGCGTTGCTCGACGATGGCACCGTGCACGAGCGGGTCGCACGGTTCTGGGCGCAGGCCGAATGGCTCCGTACCGCGCTTATCTTCGGTGATGCCGCGCAGGAGAAGCCGGCGATGGCAGCGGTCGAACGCTATCTCGACAAGCCGAAGCCCGGCCTCTGGCTGGACCGGATCGACGCCTCGAACCGCCTGATCGACGAGCCGGTCACTGCCAGCACCCTCTACCACATCATCGGCGCCGCGCTGGCGCAGAAGCCTTAGTGGGCGGTGAAGCCGCCAATATGGCCGGAAGATCTAGGGGCGGCACTCGAAGGAACAGACGACAGGCACAGGCTTGTTGAATTCGAGAGTTTCGCCGCGAGCGGCAATTCCACCTCCCAATTTTTTAAGGGTATACTGCACGCGGCAAACTTGTCCTCGCGCCGGCAGGAATTGCTTTTCGCTCAAGTGTATTTGATAGGTCCAAAGTTCGAGACCATCGCGCGTTCTGATCCGCACCTTTGAGTAGACCCGAAACACGCCAGAATCGAACGGTCCTGGGATAGCGTTAAGAACCAACGCATTTGCGAAAACGCGATCGCACTCCTTCGCTTGCGCGAGAGGAGGCACTAGCAACATCAGCGCGATGAGACGTGCGGCGGCGCGCAATGACATCTCTTGAACATAGCGATAGAATAAGCGCTCCTCAACCTATGAGGCTTGGATGCAAGGGATAGACGAATACAAAGGGGAGCGCATCACCGTCATCAATGACGGCAAGCGCTGCATTCATTCGCGCTATTGCGTGCTCAATCTGCCGAACGTGTTCAAGCCGAACGTCGATGGGCCATGGATCGAGCCCGATGCCGCGAACGTCGAAGCGGCCATCGCGGTCATCACCAAATGCCCGTCGGGGGCACTGCGCTACAGCCCGGAGGGCGCGACGGACGCCGAAGGCGCGCCGGGCGTCAACACGATCCGTGTTGCAGAAGATGGCCCGCTGATCGTCCATGCCGAGTTGAATGTCGGTGGCGACACCTCAAGCCTCCGCGCCACGCTTTGCCGTTGCGGGAAGTCGTTCAACAAGCCCTATTGCGACCGCATGCATGTGAAAGTGGGGTTCAAGGCCACGGGCGAACCTGAGAGCGGAGAGGCAGAAACCCTTTCGATCAAGAACGGTCCGTTGACCGTCACGCCGACGAAGAACGGCCCGCTTCACGTCCAGGGCGCGCTGGAAATCTGCTCGGCAAGCGGACGAACGATCACGCGCACGATGGAAACCTGGCTCTGCCGCTGCGGCCATTCGCAGAACAAGCCGCTCTGCGACGGCAGTCACAACGCGGCGGGATTCGAAGCCGACGGCGAATAATCACTTCGCATCGTGGAAGATGATGCCGAGCGTGTGGCGCTGGCCGGAGCGGAGCGCGCTGACGCCGTGGCGCATGGCGACGCGATAGGCGCCACGCGAACCCTGCACGGGGCGTTGATTGACCGCGAACACCACGCCATCGCCCTGCTTCAGCGGTACGACGGCTGCGCGCGATTGCATGCGTGGACGCTGTTCGGTCAGCACGAACTCGCCGCCGGTGAAATCCTTGCCGGGATCGGACAGCAGGATCGCCACCTGCAGCGGGAAGACATGCTCGCCATAGAGGTCCTGATGCAGGCAATTGTAATCGCCGGGACCATAGCGCAGCAGAAGCGGTGTCGGACGCGTCTGTCCAGCCTCGTGGCAGCGCTTCAGGAACGCGCGGTGCGTGGGCGGGAAACGGGTCTCGATCTTCAGCGTCTCGTACCAGCGGTTGGCGATGGGGGCCAGATGCGGATAGAGCGTCTCACGCAATTGCGCGATGCGCGGCGGCAAAGGGTAGGCGAAGTATCGATATTCGCCGCGTCCGAAGCCATGCCGCGCCATCACGACCGTGCTGCGAAACTTGTCTTTGTCGTCGTATGACGCGGCAATACTCCGACATTCGGCGGGCGTAAGAAGTCCCTCAAGGATGGCCCAGCCCTCGCGGTCGAGCGCTGCGGAGATCGTTTGCCAGTCGGTCGTATCGGTCGTTTTCATACAAGCAGCCTAGGCCCGCGCCGCATTTGCCGCGACCCGATCCTTGCGATCCGTCAGGCGAGTGCGTCGTAGAGCATGCGCGCGGCGGTCACCGCGATGAACAGCGCGAAGATGGCGCGGAGCTTCTTGCGGTCCATCTCATGCGCCAGATGCGCACCATAGGGTGCGGCGAAGAACGAGACCGGCGCGATCAGCAGAAAGCCCAGGAGGTTCACATAACCGAGCGAATAGGTCGGAAGATGCGCGGCACCCCATCCGCTCAAGATTGCGCCGATGGTGCCGGGGATGGAGATGATCACGCCGAATGCGGACGCGGTTCCGACCGCGCGATGGATCGGCATGCCGAAGAGCGTCATCGTCGGCACGCCGATGGTGCCGCCGCCGATGCCCATCATGGTCGAGAGCCCGCCGATCAGCGCGGGCAGGGTGAGCCCTACCGGGCCTTCTGGCAGATGATCGGCGATACGGCGTTCTTCGCTGCCGAACGCCAGGTGGAGTGCAACCGGGATTGCGACCAGCGCGAAGATCAGCGCCAGGGTCTGTCCGCGCGCGATGCCGGCCAGCGCACTGCCGATCGCCACGCCCACGAGCATCGGAATCGCCCAGCGCCCGAGCAGCGCCCAGTCCACCGCGCCCTTCTTGTCATGCGCGCGCATGGAGGAAAACGCGGTCGGGATGATTGTGGCGAGCGAGGTGCCGACCGCAATGTGCATGCGGATGCCGGGATCGATGCCGATCAGCGCCAGCACATGGTAGAGCACCGGCACCACGACGATGCCGCCGCCGACGCCCAGCATTCCCGCGGTCAGCCCGCTCACCGTGCCCGCGATGACGAGCCCGAGCGCCAGCGTTCCGAGATCGCTCCCCGAGTGAAGGATATCCATTCAGGCGGCCGCGCGCTCGATGGGTTGACGCACAAGCGCGAGCGCGTCGCGCAAGGTCTGCAGATTCGCGCCGCGCAGATTGGCGTTCTCCGCCAGATGACGGCGGAAGAGGCGGGCGCCCTGCCTTCCATTGAACAGACCCAGCATCGGCTTTGTCAGCCGGTTCAGGGGAACACGCTGGCCGAGCTGCTCCGCCACATATTCCACATAGGCGTCGACGGCGGCGTCCAGCGAAACAGGTTCTCCGCCAAAGAACCGCGCATCGACTTCGGCAAGCATCGCCGGTGAATGGAAGGCGGCGCGGCCGATCATCACGCCATCGACGCGATCCAGATGCGCCTGTGCTTCGTCGAGCGTGCCGATTCCGCCATTGATGACGATTTTGAGCTTGGGATGCTCCAATTTCACCCGATAGACGAGACCGTAATCCAGCGGCGGCACGTCGCGGTTCTCTTTCGGGGACAGCCCTTCGAGCCATGCCTTGCGCGCGTGAACGGCGAAAATCTTCACGCCTGCCCGCGCGCACAAGCCGATCAATTCACGCAGCGACTCCTCCGGCTCCTGGTCGTCGACACCGATGCGGCATTTGACCGTCACCGGAATCGAAACCGCCGCCCGCATCGCGGCCACACATTCGGCGACGAGTTCGGGT
>Ga0105239_10005556_pt1 | contig 14753 bp, 12 predicted proteins | sample KBSC44metaG_FD_92761 | JGI IMG/M metagenome (GOLD analysis project Ga0105239, IMG submission 92761) | Corn rhizosphere microbial communities from Kellogg Biological Station, Michigan, USA - KBS C4-4 metaG | ecosystem: Host-associated > Plants > Roots > Rhizosphere > Soil | place: Michigan, USA... | reverse complement strand
TTGTCGGCGCCCGGCCACAGCAGCAAGAACCTGTACCAGCGGCTGTAGAACGGCAGATGCTCCATCGCCCAACGTGTTCCGTCCCCGACCCGGTCGTGGTACATCGGGTTGGGGAACATCCATTGGGCCGTGCGCTGGAAGACGTCGAGATGCTCGACGTCCTCGGCGATGGCTGGCGCGATCTGAAAGCCACTGGCGCCCGCGCCGATCAGTGCGACCCGCAATCCGGCGAGCGGCACGTCGTGGTCCCAGGTTGCGGAGTGAAACATGGGTCCGGAGAACGTGTCCGCGCCGTCGATGTCGGGTATCTGCGGGCGGTTCAATTGACCGACGGCGCTGATCACCGCGCGGACGGCCACCGTCGACGTCGCGCCGTCCGTAGAGCGCAGCGTCACGGTCCACACGCCGGACGGGTCGTCCCAGTCGGCGGAGACCACTTCGGTTTCCCATTGGACGTGTTCGTCAATGCCGTGCTTGTCCATGACGTCGACGAAGTACTGGCGCAGCTCCGGCTGCTCGGCGAAGTAGTGACTCCACTGGTTGCTGGGTTCGAAGCTGTAGCAGTAGAAGTGGTTCGCCACGTCGACTCGCGCTCCGGGATAGGTGTTCTCCCACCACGTTCCGCCTGGGCCGGCGTTCTTCTCCACGACCGTGAACGGAACGCCGGCCTGCTGGAGCCGAATGGCGGCGAGCAGCCCCGATTCTCCGCACCCGATGACCAAGACCGGAAGCCGGGCCGCCGCGTCGCCATCGATCGGTTCGGGTCTGCGCGGATCGGTGCCGTCGAGATCGAGCTCTTCGGTGAGCAGCGGAAGGTATTCGTCACCGATGGGCTCGCAGGCGGCCCAGTCCATCATCTGCTTGACCACGGCCGCGCTCAGCGGTGCGGGTTCTGGACAGCCGCGGTCGCGATAGTCGGTGATCACCGTCAGCGCTTCGGCTCTGGCACGCGCCTTGTCCTCTTCGGACATGAAGCCCTGGACCTCGTTCAAGAACAGGCCGGCTTGAGCGTAGTCGCGAAGGAAGCGGGTGTCGCCGGTGATGTGCACGAGGCTGAGAAGCAGCGTGGGAACGCTGACGTCGTCGAGCACCGTCTCGATGTCGGCGGTCGGGGTGGTGAAAGGGGCGCCCGCATACCGACTGCGCACGACAGATCCTCCTCGCCGGTTGCCATCCAATTACGCTACGCACAGTAGCGTATAGGGGCGGCGGTGAGGTGGGAAGTCCCAATTGCGCACCTACGCCCGGTGGTACTCGTCCTTCGCGAGGATCTGCACGCCGCGCCAGCCCCAATAGACGCGGTGGGCGCGGATGAGGCCGTCCTCGATCTCCATCACCTCGACGAAGTCCATCTGCTCGCCGTCGGGCGTGCTGCGCGGGTACTCCCACATGGCGATGTGCCCGTCGGTGAAGAACCCGGCGCGGTGATAGTGCCGCTCGTTCGGCGTGCGGGCGACGACCTCGGTGAGGAACGGCCGGAGCTCCTGGTGTCCGTGACACACCCCGCGGCCGCCAAGGATGTGCGCGACGACGGGACTCTCGATCGTCGCGTCCGGTGCGTAGCAGGCCAACAACCCCTCGACGTCGTGGTTGGCGAGGGCTTCCTCCCACGTACGGGTGACTGCTTCAATTCCTTTTTCGTCCATGGTGCAAGCGTGCATCGTCAACGGTTCGACGGCCGTCGAAGCATTCAGGCCGAGACGGTGTGCAGCCCCTTGGCGGCCTTCTCCTGGCGGTGCTGGCGCTCGACCACCGCGAAGTAGAACGCGTAGGCGAAGGCGCAACTGGTGAACAGGCTGGACACGAAGAACAGCCACGGCCGCTTGATGCCGCGCCGATACCCGTCGACGATCGTGAACAACGGCAGCAGGATCACGTTGATGATCGTGTAGTCCTGGCTGGCCGACGCGGCCGCCGGGTTGGCGTAGCCGAGTGCGATGAACTGCTGCCAGCTGCCGGGGCCCCAGATCGGGTTCCCCCCTTCGACGGCGTATTGCGCGACGAACTGGTGGTTGAAGTAGTAGCCGAGCGCGATCGACGCGATGCCGATGACGTAGTACACGATCTCGAGCGCGGAGAACGCCGGGCCGGTGCTTGGGCGGGCGAAGACATGCGGGTTGGCCCGCACGATCCAGACGATGACGAGGACGCCGAGGAGGGCGTGGACGATGAGGGAGACCATGCCCTCAGTATGGGACGGCAGGGCTCAAGTTTTGTCATTTTTGACGAAAGGATCGTTCTCCAGCAGGATCGGCTGACCGTGCGGCGTGGCGTGCGCCGCACGGTCCCATGCGGCGCGACGCGCAGCGAGGTGCCCTGAGGTGGCAACGCCCTTGTCGATGACGAGTCGCTCGATGGCGGCCAGCCAGTGCCGGTAGTACGTCGAGCCGTCGTCGGGATCGCCCTGCGCCTGAGCGCGGGTGATCTCGCCTGCCAACGTCGACGCCCACTCGGTCCAGGTGAACAGGCCGCGCTCGTAGAGCACCAGCGTCATGGCGAAAGCCTGTGCCTGCCAAGGGGCTTCGAAGACCGGAGCGCCATCGGCATCCCGTGGAATCGGCGCGACGGGCTCTGCCGCGGCTACCAGGGCGTCAGCCGGCTTCAAGGTAGCTTTCCCACGCGTCGATCGAGACCGCGAGCGACGGGTCGGCATCGTCGCCCCACAGCTCTAGTCCGGTGAACCACACGGTGTAGAGCCATTGGGGTTCCTCGCCAAGGCCGGAGGCATGCGCGTCGGCGAAGACCTGTGCCCCATGGATCATTTCGACGACGCCGCGCTTGGCGCGGGCGTAGCGCGGTAGCCGGGTATGGCCGAGGGGGTGCATGTTCCTGATGACGACGGCATCGCCGACCGCGAAGCGAGCCGGAGTCGAGACGGGGCGTTCGTTGGACACGCTCGTGCCCAGGACGCGCTGCACGTTCTCGGGCTTGAGCACGCCGGTGCCTGGCCTGCCCGGCTCGAGCGAACGGCCGGCGTCGAGCTCGTCTTGGGTGACCAGACCGCTCTGCACCAGGAGCTTCTGTAGGCCCCTGAGCCAGATTTGGTAGTAGCTCGACGTCAGGTACTCGGCTGGCGGCAGCGATTCGCGTGCGAAACGGCCCATGTCGAGGTTCCACGCGCGGGCAGCGCCCATCGCGATGGTGAGCCCGAGTACCCGAGCCTCCCAGTCCGCGTGGAACGTTGGCTCATCGGTCTCCGCCTCGACAGGCCCGAAGCCCATCTGGCCACCCATGTCCTGCGCCCCGTTCATGCGGGCACCTGTTCCGGCGAGAGGGCGAGGCCCGTGCCGATCATCGAGTTGCGGGTGACGAGGTCGGCCAGGCGCTCCTCGCGCCAACCGTCCGTGCCTGCGGGACGCATCGGAATCACCAGGTAGCGCACCTCTGCCGTCGAATCCCAGACGCGGATCCTGGTGGACTCCGGAAGCGTCACGCCGAACTCGGCAAGCACGCCGCGCGGATCGAAGACCGCGCGTGAGCGGTAGGGCGCCGATTTGTACCAGACCGGCGGGAGGCCGAGAACCGGCCAGGGATAGCAGGAGCACAGGGTGCAGACGACCATGTGGTGCTCGGTCGGAGTGTTCTCGACCGCCACCATCGAGTCGCCCTGACGGCCGGTGAAACCGAGCGAGCTGATGGCCGCGGTGGCGTCCTCGCGCAGCCATTGGGCGAAGCCGTCGTCGGCCCACGCCTTGGCGACCACCCGAGCGCCGTTGCGCGGTCCGATCCGCGTCTCGTAGGTCTCGACCACCGCGTCGACGGCGGCCGGATCGACGTAGCCCTTCTCGGTGAGGATCGATTCGAGCGCCCGCACCCGCAGCTCGACGTCGGAGAGCTCACCGCCGTGCTCGCCATCGGTGGTCATGCCTTCGGAGTCTATCGGCGAAACCCGTTCTGTCGAGGGCCTTCAGCGCAACCGCATGCCCCGCGGGGTGCGGGCGAAACCGCTGCCGGTCAAGGCATCCCGCACGGTGGTGTGACGGTCGTCTGCACCCGGGTCGAGCACGGCGACGCCGTTGACCTTCTCCACCAACAGCGACTGCAGCCGTCGGCCCCCGACCATCTCCGCCAGCGCGGCCGCTGCGGACCGATTGGCCTCGGCGTCGTCGGAGTACGACAGCAGGGTGCGCCCACCGCGCTCCAGGAACCACACGAGCTCCCCGTCCACCAGCACCACCAGGGCACCGGCCTTGCGCCCCGGCCGGTGGGCGCCGTCGCCAGGCCACGGCAGCGCGGCGCCGTACGGGTTGGCAGGGTCGGCCGCCGCCAGCACGACGGACTGATAGGCGCGCTGCTCCTGGTCGACGTCGTCGAGGTAGGTGCGCAGCCGGTCCACGGTGGACGCCACCGCGAACTGGGCGCCGCCGAGCGACTCGACGAAGTAGCCCCGCTGGCACTTGCCCGCATCCTCGAAGGCGCTCAGCACCTTGTAGAGCATCGCGAACCCGCCGGGTAGTCCTTCGGAGGAACCCTTGGTCAGCACGCCGTAGCGGTTGAGCAGCAACTCGGCTTGGAAGTGCGCGCGCACCGTGGATTCTGCCTCGGCGGGCGGGAGCGCGGACCACCGGCCCGCGACCGTCGGGTCGGACGTGCGGGTCTGGGCGTGCGCGACGCTGTAGCGGCTCAACCGCGGCGGACGCGGCCGCTGGCGGTGCGCGCCGCCGCCGCGGCGGCCGGTGCCGTGCAACAACGAGCGCACGGGGGAGAACGTGTCGCCGGTGACCCAGCCCGCCCAGATCAGTTCCCAGAGAGCCGTTTTAAGGTGTTCGGCATCGGCTTCGCGGCCATCGCCGAGCTGCCGGAAGAAGTAGGCGCCACCATGACCGAGCGTGTCGAGGATGGAGCGGTGGACGTCGGTGAACTCGATCTCGGCGGCCACGGCCAGCGTCAACGGCGCCGAGTCGGCGGAGTGGAAGGCGATCCAGCCGTCGTTGCTCCCGATCTGTCCTGCGCCCGACCACGTCACCTCGCCGGCCGCCAGTAGTTCGTCGAGCATGGCGGGCTGATAGTCGCGGACCCGCTGACCGAACACCAGCGGTTCGACCGCCGACGCCGGAATGGGCACGCCCGCAAGCTGTTCGATCACGGAGGCGAGCCCATCGATGCCCGACACCTTGGCCTTGCCGACCTGCTGCCAGGCGGGCAGGAACCGGGCGTAGGCCGCAGTGCTCACCGGCTCGACCTGCGCGCGCAACGCAGCGAGCGACCTGCGGCGCAGGATCTTCAAGACGTCGGCGTCGCACCACTGTTCGGTCTCGCCGGTGGTGAGGAACTCGCCGCGCACCAGCTTCCTGTCGACGGCCATCCGGCCAAGCACGTCGGCGGTGATGCGCAGCCCGAGCCCGAACCGGGCGGCCGCGTCATGGGTGGTGAAGGGTCCGTGGGTGCGGGCATACCGGCCGAGGAGCTCACCGAGCGGATCGGCCACCGATTCGGTGAAACTCGCTGGCACGCCGACGGGTACCGGAATGCCGACGCCGTCGCGCAGCAACCCGATGTCCTCGATCGCCACCCACCACGTCTGGCCGGCGAACGAGACCGTCAGCACCCGGCGCGGCGCACGGAGGCCCTCGAGCCAGCCGCCCACGTCGTCGGCGGTGGACCGGGCCGCGATCTCGTCCTCGGTGAGCGGGCCGAGCAGCCGCAGCAGGTCGGCGACGCCCTCCGCGTCGCGGGCCGCGCGTTCGGCGGTCAGGTGCTGCAATTGGGCGATGGTGGACGCGATGATCTGCGGGTCGAGCAGTTCGCGCAGTTCGACGCGGCCAAGCAGTTCGGCCAGCAGCACGCTGTCCAGCGACAGTGCGGCGGCCCTGCGCTCGGCGAGCGGGCTGTCGCCCTCGTACATGAAGGCGCCGACGTAGCCGAAGAGTAGCGACGCGGCGAACGGCGACGGGGTGGCCGTTTCGACTTCGAGCAGCCGAATGCGCCGCTGCGCAACGCGATTCATCAGATCGCGCAGCGTCGGCACGTCGTAGACGTCTTGTAGGCACTCCCTGACCGTTTCCAGCACCATGGGGAAGTCGGGGTACTTGCGGGCCACGTCGAGCAGCTGTGACGCGCGTTGGCGCTGGTGCCACAGTGGCGAGCGTTTGCCGGGATGCCGTCGGGGGAGCAGCAGTGCCCGCGCGGCGCACTCGCGGAACCGCGACGCGAACAATGCCGAGCCACCGACCTCCTCGGTGACGATGGGATCGATCTCGTCGGCGTCGAAGACGAATAGGTCGGCGAAGCTGACCGCTCCGCCCGAGTCCAGATCGGTGTCGGGCAGTCGCACGATGATGCCGTCGTCGGAGGCGGTGGGCTTCTCGTCGATGCCGTAGCGCTCGCGCAGTCTGCGGCTGACCGCCAAGGCCAGCGGCCCGTGCACCCGAAGTCCGTACGGGGAGTGCAGGATGACCCGCCAGTCGCCGAGCTCGTCGTGGAACCGCTCGACGATGAACGTGGCGTCGGTGGGCACGGCGCCGGTGGCCTGGCGCTGTTCGTCGAGCAGCTGCCACAGGTTGTCGGTGGCGTAGTCGTTGAAACCCATGGTGTGGCAATGGGTGTCGAACTCCTCGCGCGCCATGCCCGACAGCTTGCCGGTGAACGCGCCGATCGCCTCACCCAGCTCGGCGGGCCGTCCGACGCCGTCGCCGCGCCAGAACGGCAGCCGGGCGGGTTCCCCGGGGGCGGGGATGACGAGCACGCGGTCGTGGGTGATCTCGGTGATCCGCCAGCTGGTGGCGCCCAGCGAGATGACGTCGCCGGGGCGCGACTCGTAGACCATCTCCTCATCGAGTTCGCCTACCCTGGACGGCTTTTCGGAGTCCGCGTTGGATGCCAGGTACACGGTGAACAGGCCGCGGTCGGGGATGGCGCCGCCGGAGGTCACCGCCAGCCGTTGGGCGCCGGGCCGCGAGGTCAGCACCCCCGCGTCGCGGTCGTACACCAGTCGCGGGCGCAGTTCGGCGAACTCGGTGGACGGGTACTTGCCGGACAGCAGGTCCAACGTCGCCTCGAAGGCGCTGCGGGGCAGGGTGGCAAACGGTGCGCTGCGCCGAACGGCGTCGAACCAACGGTCGGCGTCCAATGGCTCGAGCGCGGCCGCGGCGACGGTGTGCTGGGCGAGGATGTCGAGCGGGTTGGTGGGCACCCGCATGGTCTCGATCTGGCCGGCCAGCATGCGTTGCACCGTGACGGCGCAGTCGATGAGGTCGGTGCGGTGCTTGGGGAACAGCACGCCGCGCGAGATCTCGCCGACCTGGTGACCGGCGCGCCCGATGCGCTGCAGCCCGCTGGCCACCGACGGCGGCGCCTCCACCTGGATGACGAGGTCGACCGAGCCCATGTCGATGCCCAACTCCAGGCTGGACGTCGCGACCACGGCACGCAGGCGGCCGCTCTTGAGATCGTCTTCGACCAGCGCCCGCTGTTCCTTGCTGACCGAGCCGTGGTGCGCCTTGGCCAGCACCGGTTCCGCGCCGAACGTCTGGCCGCTGCCCATGATGTGCGCAGGCGAGCCACCACCCACCTGCGGGTTGCGCTCGTCGCTGAGTTCGACCCCGGTGCGCTCGGCGTGAATCTCGTTGAGCCGGGCCGTGAGTCGTTCGGCGAGTCGCCGGGAGTTGGCGAACACGATGGTCGAGTTGTGGGATTCGATGAGGTCGACGATGCGGCCTTCGACGTCGGGCCAGATCGAGTTCTCGGCGAGGTTGGCCATGTCGGGCACCGGCACCTGGACCGACAGGTCGAAGGTCTTGCCCGACGCCGGTGCGACCACGGTCGCCGGGGCGGTTCCCGCCAGGAAGCGGGCGACCTCCTCGGCGGGCCGGACGGTCGCCGAAAGCCCGATCCGCTGTGCGGGGCGTTCGAGGAGCTGATCGAGGCGCTCCAGGGACAGCGCCAGGTGCGCGCCCCGCTTGGTGGCCGCGACGGCGTGCACCTCGTCGACGATCACGGTCGTCACCTCGGCGAGGGTGTCCCTGGCCGCTGACGTCAGCATCAAGAACAGCGATTCCGGCGTGGTGATCAGGATGTCGGGCGGCTTGCTGATCAGTTCCCTGCGGCGGGCGGGCAGGGTGTCACCGGAGCGCACGCCGACGCTGATCTGTGGCACGGGCTCGCCCAGCCGTTCCGCCACCCGGGTGATACCCGTCAGTGGGGTGCTGAGGTTCCGTTCGACGTCGACCGCCAGCGCCTTGAGCGGCGAGATGTAGAGCACCCGCGTGCCCGCCTTCGGCGGACGGGGCTCCGCGCCGGCGAGTTGGTCGATGGCCCACAGGAACGCGGCGAGCGTCTTGCCAGAACCGGTGGGGGCGATGACCAGGGTGTTGTCGCCGCTCGCGATGGCCGACCAGGCCTCGGCTTGCGCGGGGGTTGCGGCGGTGAAGGTGCCGGTGAACCACTCGCGCGTCAGCGGACCGAAGCGCTCGAGTGGATCGATGACCGTCACCCTGACATGGTGCACCCGCCCACCGACAGATCCCCTGCGATTTCGGCGTGCTCCGTTGCGCTCACCGCAACTGAGCACGCCGAAGTCACTCGAGGGTGGGGATCCCGGGGACGCGCGCGACGGCGTCGAGCAGCGAGTGTGCGCAGGAGTCGGCGATGTAGCCCGCGTCGATCGACGGGTCGATGATGCGCTGCCTGCACAGCTCGAAGGTGTACGCCAGCCAGCCGTAGATGATGACGCGGACGTCGCGCTCCAACTTGGAGTCCAGCGGCCCGCCCGCGGCTTCGGTGATCCTGGCCATGATGCGGTCGGCCTGCCGTTGGTTGTCCGTGTCCTCGATGCCGCGCAGCACCGGATCCGAGCGGCCCATGCCGTACGCCGCCCACGCGCCGTGCGGGTGCTGCTCGTCGTAGTAGACGTAGGCCAGCACGCCGGCACGCACCTGGTCGAACAGGCTCATGCCGGGCATCGGCGGGGTATTGGTGGCCTCGAACAGCCGCTCGCCCTGGGCGCGTACCACCGCCGCGAAGAAGGCCCGCTTGTCGGGGAAGTAGTGGTACATGAGTGCACGGGAGACGCCCGCCCGTTCTGCGATCTCATCGATGCGCACCTCGTCGTACGGGCGCTGACCGAACACCTCGGCACCGAGGGCCAAGAGTTCGTTGCGCCGGTCCTCGGGGGACAATCTCCTTCGATCAGCCACGGCGACATATTAGTGGACACGTGTCTAACAGCCGCAGAGGCTGGCCGCGATCAGAAGGACGATCCCGTTCTGGCGTTGCGCGCATCGATTGCCTCTTCGGTCAACGGCACCAGCGACTCGAGGCCGAACGTCACGGCTTCGTCCTGGACCTGTTCGATGAACTGACGTAGTCGTTCGTCGTAGTCGCGGAATGCCCGCTGGACGTATCCGTTGTGCGTGCGCATCGCCGTCGCTAGGGCTGCCGCACCGTCGAGGGCCAGCGATCCGCCGCGACCTGCGGCCGGTGAGGCGCAGTAGCCGGCATCGCCGACGAGTGCGACGGGGCCCTTGGTCCACGACGGCATGCGGATCTGGCCCAGCTCGTCGAAGTAGAAGCTCGTCGAGTCCTGTATCTCGGCGAGCAGTTCCGCTGTTCTCCAGCCCACGTCGGCGAACTGATCGGCGATGATCCGGCGCTGCTGCCGGTGGTCGCGATGGTCGTAGGAAATCTTGGTGTCGGTGGCGAACGCCAGGATGATGTCGGTCTTGTCCTTGTATGCGTTCAGCATCACGGCCTTGCCTGGCGCGTTGAACATCTGTGCGGTGTCGCGCTCGATGAGCAGTTTGTCGACGATCGTGATCGAGAAGTACTGGCCGAGGAAGTGCGAGTAACGCGCGTCCGGGCCGAACCAGATCCTGCGCACGGCGGAATGTACGCCGTCGCAACCGAATACGAGACCGAATGTCCGCGGTGAAGAGTGCGCGAAGGTGACCTCCATGCCATCGGGAGTCTCGCGCAGTGCGGTGATGGACTCGTCGAAGATGATCTCGACGTCGTCCTTCACGTTGGCGAACAGCAGATCGAGCAGGACGTCGCGTTCGATCTCGATGTCGTTCTCCGAGGGCGCTTCCCCGTCGGCTCGAAGCGTCATCGCGCGTACCGTGACGTCGGCAGCGTTCTTGAACTCCCAGCGCTGCAAGTTCAGCCGGTTGGCTCGGATCTGCTCGAGCAGCCCCATGCGACGGACCACGTCGATGCAGCCGTCCTGAATGTTGACCGCCGTGCCACCTCGGCGCAGCCCACGGGCGATCTCCACGATCGTGACCTCGTAACCGAGCCGCCGCAGCCAGTACGCGGTGGCCAGACCGGCGAAGCCGGCGCCGGAAACGAGAACACGCTCCTGGTGTGATCGCACGTCCCGAAACTTATATTCAGTCAAACTTTGTGTCAATAAACTTGTACCGGGTACAAATGACGCCATGGGAGAGCGGCGCGAGGTGAAGAAGCAGGAGACCAGGCAGCGGATCTCCGACGAGGCCACGGCCCTGTTCCTCGCCCGCGGGTTCGAAGCCGTCACCGTCGATGACGTAGCGGTGGCCGCGAAGGTGTCGAGGATGACGGTCTTCAACTACTTTCCGCGCAAAGAAGATCTGATGCTCGATCGGCAGGACGATCTGAAGCTGACCCTGTTCTGCGACGCCATCCGCACGCGGCCGGACGGTCAGTCTCCGGTCGACGCGCTCCGCGCGCTCGTGAACGACCTACGCACGCAGGGGCATCCGTTCGTGCGCGTCGATCGAGAGGTCGTGGCTTGGTGGCGGTTCGTCGCGACGAGCCCAGCACTTCGGGCGCGGCTGCGGGAACTCTACGACGAAGCCGCCGACGGTCTCGCGCTCGAGCTCGGCGGTCCGACACCGGATGGTTGCGCGCGTCTTGCCGCCGGCGTCATCGTGCTCACGGTCCGCACGGCGCGCGAGGAATCGGTCGGGGCATTCGATCGGGGTGCGTCCGAGCGCCGCGCGACCAACGCGTTCTTCGCCGTGATGGAACAAGGCTTCGACGCCGTGCAACGGCTGACCGACCCTCGGTGACCATGGCGCCACGGCGACATAGCCCTTGACGACAACGACGCGCTCACACCCCCCCAGATCGCTAACCGACCTTCACGTCGCCGTCGCTGGCGGACACCGTGATCTTCTCGAGGTCGGTCGCAAGCCCGTCGTACACCGCCGGTTTCGCCTTCCTCAGATACGCCGCGTACCCGACGCCACCGACGAGCGCGAAGACGAGCAGCAGCGGCATCAGCCGGATGATGAAGGCATCCGAGCCCGCGACGGTGTCGAAGTTGACGATTGCGAGCACCACGATGGCGAACAGCCCGAGGAAGCCGATGCCCGGCGCCACGAAAGTGCTCCACCAACGTGGGTCCTGCGCGCGACGGAAGTAGACGACGATCGAGAGCGCCGCTAGCGCCTGCAGCACGATCACGCACAGCGTGCCGAAGCCGAGCATGCTCGGCACCAGTGAGGTGATCGGGTCGAGGCCGGCGAGCGCGAAGAGCCCCGCGACGACCGCCGCGAACACCGCTTGGACGATGCCGGCGACCTGCGGTGCGCCGCCAACGCGGGTGCGCGCGAGCACGTTCGGCAGCACCTTCGCCCTGCCGAGCGCGTACAGGTACCGCGTGGCAGAGTTGTGGAAGGCGAGCATCGCCGCGAAGAGGCTGACGAGCAGTAGAACCATCATGACGTTGGTCATCACCGTCCCCAGGTACTGCTGCGAGAGACTGAACATCAGGTCGCCGGTCGGGAGGTGATCGAGCGCAATGGCCTGCGCCTGCGCGACGCCGGTGGCGCTGACCACCGCCCACGTGGTCACACCAAGGATGACGCCGATGCTCGTGACGGCGATGTACGTCGCCAGGGGGATCGTGCGCTGCGGATTCCTGGCCTCCTCGCTGAACAGCGCCGTGGCCTCGAAGCCGAGGAAGCCGGTCGCCGCCAGTAGTAGGCCGATCGGCAGCGAGCCCGAGATTACCGCCGTGGGACTGAAGGCGGACGCGTCGAAACCGGTCTGCACGAGCACCGAGATGTCGAACACGATGAGGATGAGAGTCTCGAGCACGAGGGAGACGCCGAGCACCTTCGAGCTGAAGTCGATGCCGCGCCGTGCCATCACGAACGACACGATGATCGACGCGAGACCCCAGACGTACCAGTGCAATTCGAAGCCGGTGAGATCGGCGATCACGATCTGCATGAAGAAGCCGCTGGTGCCGATGGTGCCGACGACGAAGAAGTTGTAGCCCAGCGTCGCGATGAGGCCGGCGACGAGTCCTCCTGTGCGGCCGAGACCCTTCACGACGAACGCGTAGAACCCGCCGGCATTCACGAGCTGCTTGGACATCTGCGCGTAGCCAACGGCGAAGAGCAGCAACACGATCGCGATGATGAAGAACGCCGCTGGTGTGCCGCCGCCGTTGCCGAGTGCGATGGCAAGCGACGCGACCACGACGATGCCGGTGAGCGGAGCGACTGCGGCGAGCACCAGGAAGACGACGCCTGCGACGCCGAGCGCGTTCTTGCGCAACTGGGTATTGACGGTGATCTCGCTCATGGCTGGTCCTTTCGAGCGTTCGGCTGATGCCGTCCTGCGGATTGGTTTCGGGGAACTGTCAAAGGCGTATCGAGATCCTGGGATCTAGTGCCAGCGTTCCGGCATCGACGGCACAAGAACCGCCGTCCACCGGTAGAACCGCGCCGTTGACGTACGACGCGGCATCCGAAAGCAGCCAGCACACCGCGGCGGCCACCTCGTCCGCGGAGGCCGCCCGGCGCTGCGGCACAACGGCCGTCGCGAGCCGGTAGGCGTCCTCGGTCGATATTCCCCGGGTCTCTCCCAATTCGGCCATTTCCATGTCGGCCATCTCGGTCGCGGTCCATCCCGGGCACACCGCGTTGGCGCGTAAACCTTCCGCGCCGTAGTCAACGACGAGCGACTGGGTCAGCAACAGCAACCCGGCCTTGCTGGCGGAGTAGGCCGCCATCGCCTCGCTGGCCCGCAGCGCGGCGACCGACGAGACCGAAACCACCGCACCGCGCGCGTTCAGCAGATGCGGCAGGGCGGCGCGCACCAGCAGGAACGGACCGGTCAGGTTCACTCGGAGCGTGTCGTCCCAGTCCTGAACCGACAGTTCGCCGATCCGGCCGGTCCGGATGATGCCGTGGTTGATCACCAGGCCGTCGAGTGCGCCGAATGCCGCGATCGCTTCGTCGATGACGTGCGTGACGCCGTCGGGTTCGCTGACGTCGGCGACCACCGCCAGTGCGCCGGTCTGCTCGGCCAGCTTCTGTAGCGGTTCCCGGCGGCGCCCGCAGATCACCACGCGGTTCCCGGCCTCCGTCAGCTGCCTGGCGACGGCCGCGCCGATTCCGGTGCCGCCGCCGGTGACAAGCACGACGCGGCTTGTCACGAGCTCACCGCAACGCGGTCGAGGAACGTGTCCACCAAGTCGCGGGCCCGGCCGGCACAATCGGCTGCCAACGCCTCGGTCTGGGCGAGAATGACCGCCGAGTCCAGACCTGCCGCGGCCGCCTTCTCGTGGCCGCCGAACTCCAGCCAGCCCTTGATGCTCGCGACGTCCACCTCGGGATGGAATTGCAGCGCCAGGTTGCGGCGCAGCACGAATGCCTGGGACGCGGCGGCGGTGCGGGCCACCTCGACGGCACCCGGTGGATTCACCCAGCGGTCGTAGTGCCATTGGAACCACGCGCCATCCAGCCCGTAGTCGTCGCCGTGCACCAGGTGCCAGCCGATCTCCGGGACGGGTGTGCGGTGCACGCGGCCACCGTGCGCGGTTGCGAGAAGTTGTCCGCCGAAGCAGATCCCGAGCACCGGCACACCGGTTCGGTCGGCGCGCTGCAGCATCTCGAGCTCGGGCTGCACCCAGCTGGCGACTGTCGGGTCGTAGGTCGACCAGGGCGCACCGAGCAGCATCACCGCGTCGTACGCGGCGGGATCCGGGAAGGCGACCTCGACGCCGGGGGTGTCGAACCGTTCCCGCGGAACGACGAACAACTCGGTGATCTCGAACCCGCGCTCGACGAAGCGGTCGGCGACCGCGTTCGGCGGGGACAGGTGGTCGTGGGCGATCTGCAGTAGCCGTGCCATCAGCGCATCGCCATCTGATCGGCCCGCCGCATTACCTCGCCGCAGAACCTCGGGAGGTCGGCTGCGTCGTCGATGAACATCGACGGCTTCACACAGAACGTGGTGAATCCCTTCTCCTGTTGCTCCGGGATGGTGTCCATCGCCTTGGCGATATCAGCGCAGGAGTCGTCGTCCGGGAACTCCACCCGGACGCCCCCGATCAACTCGAGGTCGGCGGGGTCACGGCCGGCAGCCGTCATCGCTTCGTCGACGGCGCGCATGTCGGCCGTGCTGGGCACGCCCAACGGGTGGAAGCCGTGGCCGTACCGGACCAGCCGCTGCACGACGGCTGCGTGTGCGGTCTGCCCGCCGAACCACATGCGCGGCCCGTCCGGGCGATGGGCCTTCGGTTCGAGATAGATGTCGTCGAAGTCGAAGTAGCGGCCGTGGTGGGTGGCAGGCGATTTTCTGAACACCTGGTCCATGACGGCCAATTGCTCGTCGAGGATCCTGCCCCGCTCGGTGAACGCAACGCCCATGGCGGTGTACTCGTCGCGGCTCCAGCTGACGCTGGGCTGCACCACCAGGCGGCCCGCACAGAGCAGGTCGAGGGTGCCGAGTTCACGGGCCAGCAGCAGCGGGTGGCGCAGCGGGGCGAGCACTGCCGATGCGACCAGCCGGATCCGCGTGGTCACCGACGCCATCGCGGA
>Ga0105239_10005555_pt1 | contig 14755 bp, 11 predicted proteins | sample KBSC44metaG_FD_92761 | JGI IMG/M metagenome (GOLD analysis project Ga0105239, IMG submission 92761) | Corn rhizosphere microbial communities from Kellogg Biological Station, Michigan, USA - KBS C4-4 metaG | ecosystem: Host-associated > Plants > Roots > Rhizosphere > Soil | place: Michigan, USA... | reverse complement strand
CACCACACTTGTTGCAGGAAGAGATATTGATTTGAAAAATTATCCCGGCGATTCCACCGCCATCATGATGAATGAAACCGCCATTAAAAAGATGCGTCTGAAAGAACCGGTGATAGGTCAGTTTGTGAACAATGGCAATACAAAAATGCAAATAGTGGGTGTGGTAAAAGATTTCATCTTAGGCTCTCCTTATGATCCTGTTTCTCCCTTAATGATTAACGGACCAGGCACAGGATGGTTTAATGTTATTCATATAAAACTGAATCCTGCAAAACCTGTTTCAGAAGATTTGAAACTGGCAGAACAGGTGTTTAAGCAATACAACCCGCAATACCCGCTCAACTACAAATTTGTTGATGAAGAATATGCCAGAAAGTTTGAAGACACTCAACGCACTGCCACACTTGCTGCATTGTTTGCTGGCTTAACCATTGTTATTTCCTGTCTTGGACTGTTTGGGCTTGCTGCATACATGGCTGAAAACCGCATTAAAGAAATCGGTGTGCGCAAAGTGCTTGGCGCAAGTGTAATGAGCATCACAACACTTTTATCAAAAGATTTTTTAAAGCTGGTGATTATATCATTTGTCGTTGCATCGCCTATTGCATGGTATGCCATGCACCAATGGCTCCAGGGTTATACATACCGTGTAGGCATTGAATGGTGGGTGTTTGCTGGTGCAGGCATTATGTCTGTCTTAATTTCATTGCTTACAGTTAGCTACCAGGCAATCAGGGCGGCAATAGCGAATCCTGTAAAGAGTTTAAGAACGGAGTAGGACTATTTTAAATGTTAAGTGATAAATGTTGAATTAAGAACTCTTCATTCAACATTTAACATTCAACATATAGCATTTACTATTCACCATTTAAAATAAACCAACGTGCTGAAAAACTATTTCAAAATCGCGTGGCGAAATCTTGTAAAGAATAAAGCCTATTCTATTATTAACATCGGCGGTCTTGCTGTAGGCATGGCTGTAGCAATGCTTATCGGGTTTTGGGTATATGATGAAGTGACGTTTAACAGGAGCCATGAAAACTACGAGAGCATTGCGCAGGTAAGAAGATATTTTACTGACCCCAATACGCATGAAACAACCGGCATAGATAACATGCATTATCCAACCGCTGCATTGCTTAAAAGTAATTACAGTCAATACTTCAAGCATGTTGTGATGGCCTGGTGGCTTAGTGACTATACGGTTTCTTCTGCTGATAAAAAAATAACAAGAAAAGGTGAGTTTATAGAGCCGGAAGGCCTGGATATGCTTTCCCCCAAAATGATAAAAGGCAATTATGGTTCACTAAATGATATGCATTCTGTTGTTATTTCAAAATCAACGGCAAAAGCATTTTTTGGTAATGATGACCCAGTCAACAAAACCCTTAAGATTGATAACAGGATTGATGTAATGATAACAGGCGTGTATGAAGATATCGCTGCAAGCAGCACCTTTAACGACGTACAGTTCATTGCGCCATGGAGTTTATGGGTTGCTTCCAACGACTGGATACAACAGGTGAAAGATGGCTGGGACAATAGCTCATTCCCCATATTTGTTCAGTTGAAACCTAATGTGTCAATGGCAACTGCTAATGCTGCTGTCAAAGACTTTTATTACAAGAGTATTCCCAAAGAAGTGGCAACCGGAATGAAGCAGTATAAAATGCAGGCATTATTGTATCCTATGAAAGACTGGCATTTATATTCTGACTTTAAGAATGGTTTGCCAGATGGTGGCCGCATCACCTTTGTATGGCTTTTTGGAATTGTAGGAATTTTTGTATTGCTGCTGGCTTGTATCAACTTCATGAACTTAAGTACGGCCCGTGCCGAAAAAAGAGCTAAAGAAGTAGGTATTCGTAAGACGATGGGGTCTTTAAAGGGGCAATTGATCCAGCAATTTTTAAGCGAATCATTTGTAGTAGTGATTCTTTCCTTTGTATTTGCGTTATTGCTTGTTACATTATCACTCCCATGGTTTAATGAACTGGCTGATAAAGAGATATCAATCCCTTTTTTAAACCCGTTTTTCTGGTTAATCAATCTTGCATTCATTATAATAACTGCTTTACTTGCCGGTGCTTATCCTTCTTTCTATTTGTCTGCATTTAAGCCTGTAAAAGTTTTAAAAGGCACCATTCGTTTAGGAAGGTTTGCATCGTTACCACGTAAAACTTTGGTAGTTGTTCAATTCACTGTGTCAGTCATTTTAGTTATCGGAACCATCGTTGTATATAAACAAATTCAGTTTGCGCAAGACCGGCCCATTGGTTACAATAGAGCAGGCTTAATTACTGTTCCAAAAAATGACCCTAACTATGATGGAAAATTAGACCTGTTGCGAAACGAGTTAATGAATACAAACATGATAGAAGGAATGGAATTTTCTTCAGGCCCGCTCACACGCATCTCAAACAACTCAAGTGATTTTGACTGGATCGGTAAACAATCAAGAGAATATTCTTTCGCTTTAACCAATGTTTCTTACGGCTTTGGCAAGATGGTTGGATGGCAGTTTATTGCCGGTCGTGATTTCTCCAAAGATTTTTCAACAGACAGCAATAAAATTGTTATTAATGAAACTGCTGCAAAAGATATGGGATTTAAGAACCCTGTTGGTCAGTTTGTAAAGACTGCAGGTGGCACAAAATCCCTGCAAATTATTGGTGTAATAAAAGATATGATAATGAGCTCTCCTTATGAACCGCAGAAGCGGGGAATTTTCTTTTTAGATGCGAAGTATCAAACAGCCAGGCAGATTGAAATCAAGATAAAGCCAACAGTAAGCGCTAATGCAGCACTGCCAAAAATTGAAGCAGTTTTTAGAACCATTGTTCCTTCCGCTGTGTTCGACTACAAGTTCGTTGACGAAGAATATGCAAAGAAATTCGGCCAGGAACAACGCGTTGGTAAGCTCTCCACTTTTTTTGCGTGTCTTGCCATATTTATTTCCTGTCTTGGACTTTTTGGTTTAGCCAGTTTTGTTGCTGAGCAACGCACTAAAGAAATTGGTGTTCGTAAAGTAATTGGTGCTTCCGTATTTAACATCTGGAATTTGCTGTCAAAAGAGTTTATAGTGCTGGTAATTATTTCGCTGTTTATTGCATCACCCACTGCATATTTCTTTATGAACAATTGGGTTCAGAAATATACTTATCACACAAATATATCGTGGTGGATTTTTTTCGTGGCCGGTTCAGGCGCTTTAATCATTACACTGGCAACAGTAAGCTACCAGGCAATTAAAGCAGCACTGGCCAATCCGGTAAAGAGTTTGAGAACGGAATGATGGAAGTGAATTTATTGTGCACCAATGGCAATAATTCTTACCGTATAATTTGGAGCCCATCCAACTGCATTTGGATTGCGGACAATCAGGTGTGCTCCTGTAGTCGTTACTTGATCTATTGTCATGGTTACTTCTGCATAACCGCCACCGGCGCAACTGCCCAAAAATACATCAGGCACATCACTGAAGGCTTCCGTAAAATTGAAGTATATGCCTTTATTGGTGCCTGCAGCAATAGAACCGGTAACTGTTACGGGAGTAGTCACTTTTTTTTGTGGAATGCTGTTATCGCTCCTGATTATACCATATCCGTTATGCACCTTAACATCACCAAAAGTATTAACGGTGGTAGTAGCACTGCCCCCCAATTGAACAGTGTTAGACGCAGTAACTGTTGCACCGTACCCAATAGCTACGGCATTATTAAGCGTGCCTGCGGTACCTGCATCTCTGCCAATCGCGATATTTCCATTTCCGGTTGTATTACTGCTTAACGCATTCAACCCTATCGCTATATTGTTACCACCAGTAGTATTTTCCTCTAATGCAAAATGTCCCACGGCAGTATTATAAAAGCCGGTAGTATTATTCATTAATGCATAATAACCTATTGCTGTGTTAGCGGGACCGCTGGTATTATTTTTTAGCGCCTTGGAACCAACAGCAGTATTGCCCGAAGCATCTATCGGGTTAACGGCACCTATGCCATTATTGTACAAGGCAGAATCTCCAATAGCAACAAGATTAGAGCGGGTGGTGTTGCTGTACAATGCATTTATACCAATTGCCACATTGGAATAGCCAATGGTATTGCTGGATAAAGCACCATAACCACTTGCTGTATTAGCGCTGCCGGTATTAGACAAGAGCGAATTAACACCAGTAGCTGTATTATAATTGCCACTGGTATTATAGTAAAGAGCGGCATCTCCAATAGCAGTGTTGGCAACACCTGTCGTGTTACTTAAAAGAGCAATACGGCCCAGGCCGGTATTACTGTTGCCGGAATTGTTCTCCTGTAAAGAACCATAACCTAAGGCTGTATTGTAAGTTCCGGTAGTATTTGCAAAAAGGGATCTATAACCGGCTGCAGTGTTTCCTGTGCCGGTCGTATTGTTATATAAGGCATTCGATCCAAAAGCAGAATTACCACTACCGGTAGCCTGAAAAAGAGCCTGAAAACCAGTGGCCGTATTATCATTCCCTGTTTTATTGTATTGCAATGCGCCATAACCTGTGGCGGTATTATAATTTCCTTTGTCATTAAGGAAAAGTGTCAAACTTCCGGTCGCTGTATTAGCAGTCCCTGTTGTATTTAGTAAAAGGGCATTAGACCCACTTGCCGTATTGTTACTGCCTGTTGTATTGGCAAAAAGCGCTTTTGAACCAATGGCAGTATTTTGTCCATCGCCGCCATTCTGGTTAAACAAAGCTGAATCACCTATAGCTATTAAGTTATTGCCGGCAGTATTGTTAAACAATGCACGTACACCAATAGCAATATTTTGCCTGCCCGTCGTATTTCTGCCTGCACCATAACCAAAAAAAGTTTTACCGGTTGCTGAATCCAGCGCCCCTGCATAACGGTTGTTGACACGAAATAACAGCGGCTTGTTATCTGTGGTTCCAATAAAGTTAGTGGCAGGATTAGTGCCTGCATTACCTGTAAGAGCCCAACCGGTTCCTGTATTGTTGATATTAACCCATGCGGCACCGTTATAATACCAGAAACTATTCACCGTAGTATCATATAACAGCAACCCTTTTGCAGGATTTACAATGGCGACCCGGGAAACGGTTGATGTTCGCGGTACCAAAATGCCCTTGTTATTGCTCTTTACATCCAGCATGGCACTTGCGCCAGGTTTTGAGCCATCTGTATTAATGGCAACCTGTGCAGACAATGTATAGGAAACAACTAAAAAAAAGATAGTGCATACAAATAAGCGCGGACAATGAACTGATTGTTCTTCAGGTGATGTATTCATAGAATCAGAGGTTTATTGTTTATAAAAGAGTAGATGTGTTAATCGGGGTATAAACAAGAGAGCGCTACCTTGTACAATATCTTACCAGCATTAATGCGATCCCTTATTCTTCCAAGTAAAATAATACTCTTTTTACTGGTTTGCAAGTAGTAATTATTACCACTTGCTCATTGGTGTAAACACACCTTGACAATGCCTCAAATCACCCGCTTCAAAATTTTATCTGCTGACTACTTTTGAAAGTCAAAATTGAATTGTATGGATGCTTTTGATATTATGATCATTCAACAGTTCCTGTAATTCTTTGACACATTGAAATCGATGTCAACCATTGATAACGACAAAGGGCATCACCTTTCTATCACCACAGGGGCCTACAATTCGATAAGGTTCAAGAATAATAATCAATTCATCACTCTATACACATTCGGCGACACACCGACCTTCTGCTTAAACAGGCGTGTAAAATGCTGGGGATATTTAAAACCCAATTCATAAGCCACTTGTCCGAGGGATTTATCAATGTCAAAAATTCGTTCTTTGGCAATATCAATTACTTTGTTTTGTATATATTCCTGGGGAGATTTACCTGTTTCTTTTTTAATCAAATCACCAAAATAATTGGCAGATAAATGAAGCGCATCGGCACAATAAGCAACGGACGGCAATCCAATATTTTGAGGCTTGTCAGAGGAGAAATAACCATTCAACAATTCTTCAAATCTTTCCAGTATTCCGTTATTGGCGTTATCCCTGGTAATAAATTGCCGGTCGTAAAACCGGGTGCAATAGTTGAGAAAAAGTTCAATATTGGAGGCAATCAGCGTTTTGCTGTGTTTATCAATAGACCGTTGTAGTTCATATTCGATTTTTGAAAAACAATCCAAAACAATTTGCCGCTCCTTCTCAGAAAGATGCAATGCTTCATTTACATCATAAGAAAAGAAAGAGTATTCCTGGATATGTTTTCCCAGTGGCGTGGCTTTGATTAATTCCGGGTGGAACAACAGTGCCCACCCTTTCGGCTCAAATGTTTTCACGTTCGGCTGCACACCTAACACCTGGCCAGGTGCAATAAAAACCAGTGTGCCCTCCTGGTAGTCATAATGATTGCGGCCATACTTCAACTCGCCACATTTCAGTTCTTTTAAGTAAATCGCATAGAGCCCGAAATTAAACGTTTGCGCAGGCATGGGTTTAGCTTTTGACAAGTCTATTACAGTAACCAAAGGATGCATCGTTTCTACGCCACGCATCTTATTGTATGCCGCTACACTTTCCAGCCTTACTATTTCATCCATAACACAATTGTTTGCTGGTGCAAATTTACATGTTCCAAAACGCGTATAACCGCTCGGAAAGTCTTATCAGTAATAATGGTAGCAAAAACAGTAATCTGTATAAATTCCTCCTCATGTTCAGTGCAGAACTTTGCAGTAGAAAATAAAACGGTGGAAGTATTAGGCGTAAACAAAAATATAAAATTTAAAAAAAAGAATAATGAAGAAAAGAATATTAGGAAACAGCGGGCTGGAAGTTTCTGCATTGGGCCTGGGTTGTATGGGATTGAGTTTTGGCTACGGCCCCGCAACCGATAAACAGGAAGCCATCAAATTGCTGCATGCAGCTTTTGATGCGGGTGTAACTTTTTTTGATACTGCTGAAGCTTATGGCCCTTTCCTTAACGAAGAATTGCTGGGCGAAGCATTGGCGCCATTCCGCGACAAGATTGTGATCGCTACCAAATTTGGCTTTAAAGAAGGCAGAACAGAATTGGGCATGGATAGCCGCCCCGAAAACATTAAAGCTGTTGCAGAAGCTGCACTGAAAAGGCTAAAAACAGATTACATCGACTTGTTTTATCAACACCGTGTTGACCCGAATGTACCTGTTGAAGATGTTGCCGGTGCAGTAAAAGACTTGATACAACAGGGAAAGGTAAGACACTTCGGCATGTCAGAGGCAGGTGTGCAAAGCATCCGCAAAGCACACGCAGTGCAGCCTGTGGCGGCATTGCAAAGTGAATACTCTTTGTGGTGGCGTGAACCTGAACAGGAGATCATCCCAACGCTGGAAGAATTGGGCATTGGCTTTGTTCCGTTTAGTCCGTTAGGCAAAGGCTTCTTAACAGGGGCCATTAATGAGAATACCCAATTTGACAAAACAGATTTCAGAAATATTGTTCCCCGTTTTTCGGAAGAGAACAGGAAAGCCAACCAGGCAATGGTTGATTTGCTGAAAACCCTTGGAGCAAAGAAGAATGCTACGCCCGCACAAATTGCATTAGCGTGGCTGTTGGCTCAAAAGCCCTGGATAGTGCCTATTCCAGGTACCACAAAATTGCATCGCCTGCAGGAAAACATCGGCGCAGCATCCATTGAGCTTTCAGCCGATGATTTAAAACAAATAGAAGCAGCCGCATCAAAAATAGCAGTACAAGGGGCAAGGTATCCGGAGCATTTACAAAAGAGAGTAGGTAAATAATTTTTATAGAAAATGAAGAAAGTACTCATCATTGGAGCCAGCGGAAGCCTTGCACAATCTGTAATAGAAGCATTAAAAGAATCTCACAATATCGCACTTACCTTGTTCCTGCGAAACAAAAACAGATTGTCTGAAAGTTTAGCTGAAGGCTGCGCCGTTGTGGAAGGCGATGCGATGAACTATGAAGATGTAAAGGAAGCTGTTAATGATCAGGATATCGTGTACATTAATCTTGCAGGTAACCTGGAAGCAATGGCAAAGAATATTGTAAAAGCAATGCAGGAAACAGGCGTGAAAAGAGTAATCGCCATTAGTTCAATTGGCATTTATACAACCCCGTTAAAACCGGTATTGGTTCCTTACAGGAAGTTGGCCGATGTGATAGAGAATTCAGGATTGGACTATACCATTTTACGCCCTGATTGGTTTACCAATGGAAACGAAATAAATTACGCCATTACGCACAAAGGCGAACCGGAAAGCGGCACTGCCATTTCAAGAAAAAGCATTGCAGCCTTTATTACAACTGTTGTTGAAAACCCGGGCTTATATAAAAATGAAAATTTAGGCATTAGTAAACCAACTTAGCAATGAGCATTCTAAAACATGCAAGGTTTGTCTTTTATTACTACCACCAGCAAATAAACCATCATGAAAAAATTAATTTTCGCAGGATTGTTGCTTGCAATTAGTTGCAGCGTTTTGGCACAGGATAAAAAAGTTACCAGGATAGCAAGGATCACTGTAGATTCTTCACAGTTGGAAGCTTATCGAAAATTATTGAAAGAGCAGATGGAAACAGCGGTACAAACTGAACCAGGCGTAATCAGTTATGCTGTTTATGCAGATAAGGCCGATCTATCCAAACTGACCATCCTGGAGGTTTATGCCGATAACGATGCATACCTGGCACATCGGGAAACACCTCACTTCAGGAAGTACAAATCACTGACAAAAGACATGGTAAAATCACTGGAACTTTCAGAAGTAACTCCTATTCTCTCCGCAAAGAAGAATGCTGGTTTTTAAATATGTCAAAAAAACATTCTATCAATGGAACGGGATTATGCCCGAACGTTTTTTAAACGCGTAGGAAAAGCTACTGAAATGATTGTACCCAATATGCCGTGTTACTTCCTTAAGAGAAGAATGTAATGTCGAATGATTTTTTTTAAATTTAGCAGATGGAAAAGATCACGCCATCCGACATACGCTATTTTGATCTCGCAGGAAAAAGGTTCAACAAACGCTTTACAGGAAAACCCGAATATATTTATCTGCCAGCGTCTACTGAAGATGTAGTGGAAGCGGTACAGGAGGCCGTGAATAGCAAACGGCGACCGGTTGTGCGTAGTGGCGGGCATTGCCTGGAGGGTTTTGTAACCGACCCTGCCGTACAGGTGCTTATTGATATGTCACTTATGACCAACATCTATTTTGATGCAGAGAAGGCGGCCTTTGCAGTAGAAGCCGGCGCTACAGTAGGTGAAACATATCGCAGGTTATTTCTTGGCTGGGGAGTGGTACTTCCTGCAGGTGAGCATCCCGGTATAGGTATGGGAGGACATGTACTTGGCGGTGCTTTTGGTTTTCTTTGCCGCGAGTACGGATTGGCAGCCGACTACCTTTATGGAATAGAACTGGTGGCAGTCGATGCATCCGGCAAGGCCCATAGTGTTATCGCTACGCGGGAAGCAAATGATGAAAACCGGGAGCTTTGGTGGGCGCATACCGGCGGTGGCGGCGGCAATTTTGGCATTGTAACACGCTACTGGCTGCGGTCTCCCGATTCTACTGGCTCCGATCCATATTCAGCGCTACCCAAAGCACCGGCATCCATTACCACCTTCCGGGTGGCGTGGGACTGGAAGAGCTTTAATGAGGTATCGTTTTCTCATCTTATGAAAAATTTTGGAACGTGGTGTTTGCAGAACAGTGATCCCGACTCTCCTTACAGGCAATTATTCAGCATACTTTTTTTGAATCATCGTAACATAGGCAAATTGGAAATAAAAGGGCTTTCTATGGGAGGCAATGCCCATCAGCTTATAGCCGGGCACCTGGCCGCTATTGCAGAGCCCATAGGCCTGTCATTTACACAGCAGATCGACGAAAGCCCATGGTTGCGTTTTGCACTCAATCCTTTCCCCGAATTATTTCAACCAGGTTTTGAAAATATACATGCAAAAGTGAAGGACGCTTTCTTCCGCCAACCCTTCACTGACAGCCAGGTTGCCACCGCCTATAAATATCTCACTGCGGATGTAAACATCGGAGGAGCGTTAGGTATGGCGACTTACGGAGGCAAAGTGAATACGATTCAACCGGATGCCACCGCATCGGCTCAGCGGGACTGCATTTTAGATGTTGCCTGCAATACAGGCTGGGTCAATCCGGAAAGTGAAGCAGTCAGCCTGGCCTGGGTTCGTAATTTTTACAAGGATCTTTTCCCCGACTCTGGCGGTGTGCCCGTGCCTAATAAACAGACCGACGGCTGCATGATCAACCATCCTGATACAGACCTCGCCAATCCTGAGTGGAACCAATCAGGCGTTCCATGGCATACCCTTTACTATAAGCAGAATTATCCACGCTTACAGAACGTGAAAACTAAATGGGATCCACTGAATATATTTTATCACGCCTTATCCATACAGGTAATTAGCTAGCAGTGTTTTGATTCCTGCCGAAAAATACCTGCAATAAAGGATTTAAGATGCTTTTGATTTATATCCATCCTGTTTCAATACAACTCTCTTATAAAACAAAATAATAGCAGTACACAAAAACCAGAGCAGCGAAAAAGTGATTAATCCTTTTAGGTTCCATTGGACATCCTCCGGATCAAAACGGCCATGTATCGGCGTGCGGAAAAACCGGTTAGAATAAGCTTGCCCATACTCTATTGCCACTCCAAACAAATAAAGCGCAATGAATATTATTACATGCCTTAAAAGTTTTGTGCCTGCAAATAAAATATTTAAAAGGGCAGCCGCCAGAAAGTAAAATGTAGCATGCAACTCCTTATCCATGTGTCTAAGACCTGATGGAAGCTTTATCATGAACCCAATGATAGCAAGTACAAAAGACACCAATACTATAATGACTTTTTGCCTGGCTGTCAGACCAATTTTTTTCATGCTATTTCTCTTTGGATAAATTTAATGAATAACTGAATCTAAGTAAAGGCAAAAGCGATTCGTTGCAATGTGACACGGTGACGACCTGAGGTAATCATCTATCTTCAATGGCAAATTAGACACTTGCGGAGGCTAGTTAAAAACTATATCACACTGTTTCAATTATTCTTCCAACTCTTTTTATCGTTATTCCGGTTTAACAACTTCTTTCTTGAAAGAGAAATATGTCTGGCTGATATAACTGAAGATTACAACAAAAACGGTTGTTGCCATTTTCGCCGGTGTCGGGTACCATCCCCACATATCCACAAACAATTTGAGGAAAATATAGTTTAGTAAAATACACCCCATTATTACCAGGAAATACCGGAACAATTGTATGTGCCCCTTTAACTCAGACTCCTGAAATATTACGTAACGACTTAAATAAAAACCAAAAGGAAAAGTAATGCAAAAAGACATAAAGAACGAAGCGATGTGCGGACTTAAGGTTAAAAATCCAAGGTCTACATTATGCCTTTTGAGTATATAGTTATAGCTGATGAAAAAAAGGAATATATCAAGCGCAGTGTTTGTTCCGCCACAGGCCGCATAGCGAAATGTCTGCAGTGGAATAAACTTTTTGAAAGGTGGATAAAAGAAATCCACCAGAGCCAGAATTTTTTTCTTTATGAAAATATGAAGGCGCTTCATTTGTAGCCCGCGAAGATAATATGTGAACGTTAATCTAGATAAAGAATCAGGTTAAATAGCTATGAAAAAAGACAAATTGATTTATATTTGAGATGAAACCCTTTTTATCCTTCGTCAAGCCTGCAAAATTCCAACTTCTGTTTTTATTTGTTAGTAAAAAATGTTAATTAACTTGTTCACCCAAACTAAACTTTGCTACTTGCGTATATGTTCGAAAATCTAAGAGGTATGAGGTATAGTTTTTACGGAACAATAGCAATGATGCTATCCGTAATTACATCTTGCGTAGAACAAAACAATCAAAAAAGAGGTATGGGTGAAGAAAAATTAGCGTCACCTGTTTCAATAATAGAAACAGATACGGCCACCTTTGGCACAGGCTGTTTCTGGTGCACAGAAGCTATTTTTCAAAGGGTTGACGGCGTTGTAAAAGTGATTAGCGGTTATAGCGGAGGCATTGTTTCTAACCCTACTTACGAGCAGGTTTGTACAGGCACAACCGGTCATGCAGAATGTTGCCAGGTAATTTATGATCCCAATAAAATAACCTACGCAGACCTATTAAAAGTTTTCTGGAAAACGCATGACCCCACTACTTTAAACAGGCAAGGCAACGATGTAGGCACTCAATACAGAAGCGCAGTTTTTTATCACAATGAAGAGCAAAAAGAAATTGCACAGCATTACAAAGAGGAGCTTGATAAAAGTGGTGCATACCCCGCTCCTATCGTAACAACACTTGAGCCCTATAAAACATTTTACCCCGCAGAAGATTATCACCAGAATTATTACAACAGTAATCCTAATCAAATGTATTGCCGCTATGTAATACAACCTAAACTGGAAAAGTTTGAAAAAGTTTTTAGTGAAAGGTTGAAGAAAAATTAAATTGTTAGCTACTTTCAGCTGAGTAGTTTTTTATTTAAATCCTGTTCTTGCATTCTTACATCATCCGTAATACCTAACATCCTTCCTGAATAAATACAATAGCTTTGCCGTTTAAATAAAATGGATTTGAGCGCACCTGTTTTTTTAATTACACCACCTTTTACACAGCTTAATACGCCTTATCCGGCAACGGCTTATCTAAAGGGCTTTTTAAATACCCGTAACATTTCATGTTACCAGGCAGACCTTGGTATTGAAGTAACACTGGCATTATTTTGCAAAGCAGGCCTGGAGGAAATGTTTAAACAGGTCAATCACCATAAACAGGTGCTTTCAGAAAATGCCATACGCATTATTACTTTGCAGGAAGATTATATCAATACGATTGATGATGTAATTCTTTTTTTGCAGGGTAAAAATCCTACGCTTTCTCATCGCATTTGCAGAAGGGACTTCTTGCCTGAAGCCAGCCGCTTTGCTCAACTGGAAGACCTGGATTATGCTTTTGGCGCCATGGGCATACAGGATAAAGCCAAACATCTTGCAACGATGTACCTTGAGGACATCAGCGATCTTATTAAAGAATGTATAGATGAACATTTTGGTTTTAGCAGGTATGCTGAAAAACTTGGCCGTTCAGCAAACAGCTTTGATGAACTTTACACAACTCTTCAAACTGAATATACTTATCTTGATAATATACTGATTGATGTTTTATCGCAGCATATGCAACGTGTACAACCAATCATGGTTGCGATGTCAGTACCTTTTCCGGGCAACCTTTATACATCATTTCGTTGTGGCCAGTGGATTAAGAAAAACTACCCGCATGTTAAAGTGGTAATGGGCGGCGGTTTTGCCAATACAGAGCTTCGCTCACTCACAGACGCCCGTGTGTTTAAATTCTATGACTTTATTTGCCTGGACGATGGAGAGGCTCCCATTGAAAACCTTTATCAGTATTTACTTGGCAACAAAAATATTAATGAGTTAAAGCGCACCTTTACATTGATTGATGGCGCGGTAACATGGCTTGACAATAAGGCCTGCACCGATTATAAACAAGGTGATGTAGGCACACCAGATTACAGTGATTTTCTTTTGGATAAATATATCTCGGCCATAGAAGTAGTAAACCCTATGCATCGCATGTGGAGTGATGGCAGATGGAACAAATTAACAATGGCGCATGGTTGCTATTGGCGTAAATGTACATTTTGTGATATCTCGCTCGATTATATTAATCTTTATGAGCCCATAGCGGCACATACGCTATGCGATCGTATGGAAACAATGATTGCACAAACCGGCCAAAATGGTTTTCATTTTGTTGATGAAGCTGCACCACCTGCGTTAATGCGTTCACTCGCCATAGAAATATTACGACGTAAACTTAATGTAAGCTGGTGGACCAATATACGATTTGAAAAAAGCTTTACACGAGACCTGTGTTTATTGCTTAAAGCATCCGGATGCATTGCTGTATCGGGCGGCCTTGAAGTAGCATCAGACAGGTTGCTGCAATTAATTCAAAAAGGCATTACCGTTGCACAGGTGTCGCAGGTAAATAGAAACCTTACCGAAGCAGGCATTATGGTACATGCTTATCTCATGTACGGTTTTCCAACGCAAACAGCACAGGAAACAATTGACTCGCTTGAAATGATAAGACAAATGTTCCAGGCCGGCATTCTTCAATCTGCCTTCTGGCATTTATTTACGATGACAGCACATAGCCCTGTGGGCCTTGAGCCGCAAAAATTCGGGGTTAGAAAACAATCAGAACTTGTTGGCAGCTTTACCAACAATGATATTGACCATATTGATGATACAGGCGCAGACCATAGCTTATATGGTTATGGATTAAAAAAATCTCTGCTCAATTATATGCATGGCATTTGCTTAAATGATCCTCTGCAGAAATGGTTTGATTTTAAAGTGCCGAAAACAAAAATCGCACCTGACTATATTGCTAATGCTTTGTTGCAGGATCAATACATCCAGGCAAAGCCGACCGACAAAATGATATGGCTTGGTCACCAGCCATTGATGGAAATAATAACAAAATCAAAGAAGGGCAATCAGTGGGAGGTTGCTTCGATTACTTTTCAAAATAAAAAAGAGAAAACAACCATACATGTAAATCCTTTGCAAGGTGAATGGTTTGTTACAATACTGGAAAAATTATCTGCCCATCATCTTAAAATACACACATTGCAGGATGTTAAAGACAGTTACGCCGCAGCGGGTCTTGAAGACTTTGAATT